>Ga0310690_10004316_pt1 | contig 20282 bp, 17 predicted proteins | sample AusTroGonzalo_MG_2_FD_207661 | JGI IMG/M metagenome (GOLD analysis project Ga0310690, IMG submission 207661) | Bovine rumen microbial communities from tropical cattle in Woodstock, Queensland, Australia - Gonzalo_04 (v2) (version 2) | ecosystem: Host-associated > Mammals > Digestive system >...
ATGCAGCTGTTAAAGCTGTGGAAGCAGCTGGTGGTAAGGTTCAAATAGTTTAGGTTGTAAATGATTTTCGATCAGGGTTTGAGCTTAGATACGTTTTCGAAAGCATCCGACTTGCAAAAGCGGTTGCTTTTTACGATCATGGCTCTTTTTGTATATAGAATTGGTACGTACATTCCTCTTCCGGGATTGGATCCGGTAATTATTGCGGATTTAGCTAATCGCCACATTAGTGGTGGTGGAATTCTGGGCATGTTCAACATGTTTTCCGGAGGTGCGCTAAGTCGTATGACAGTTTTTGCTTTGAACTTAATGCCGTACATTTCTTCTTCTATTATTATTCAGTTGATGACAATGGTTTCTCCGACTTTAGAAGCTTTGAAGAAGGAAGGGGAAACGGGAAGAAAGAAAATCCATCAATATACGAAATATCTGACGATTTTTGTGGCTAGCTTCCAAGCCTGGGGTATTAGTTTGTTCTTGATGAACATTCAGGGATCTCCTGTTGTTATCGGAAATTTGTTTCCAATGATTGCTGTTCCGTGTATTGTTTGCGGAACTTTGTTCCTCGTATGGCTGGGAGAACAAATGACTTCTAGAGGGGTTGGTAACGGATCTTCGTTGTTGATCTTTGCTGGTATCGTTGCGAATATGCCTGTCAGCATTATGAATATTTTGGAACAGGGAAGAGCAGGGGCGTTGTCTCCATTTGCTGTTTGTGTAATTTTTGCGATTGGATTAGCTGTTATTGCTTTCGTTTCTTTTGTTGAGAGAGCGCAGCGTCGAGTTTCGATTAATTACCCGCAACGTCAGGCGATGAGAGCCCAAGGGCGTACCATGGACTCGGCCAATCATCTTCCGTTGAAGATAAATTCAGCTGGTGTTATTCCTCCGATCTTTGCTTATGCTTTATTGTCGTTACCGATGATGTTGGCGAGCTTTGTTGGTCAGGATAACGAATATGTAGTTGCTTTCATGGGGTTCTTTAACAGAGGAGGAGCTTGGTTCTCTTTGGTGTTAGTTGTGATGATTGTATTCTTTTCGTTCTTCTACACGGCTGTTGTGTTTAATCCTACTGAGACAGCGGATAATTTGAAGAAAGCTGGTGGATTTATTCCGGGAGTTCGTCCGGGAAAGGCGACTGCGGAATATTTGGATTACATTCTGACGCGTTTAACTACGGTCGGTGCGTTGTATATGTCTTTTGTGTGTTTAATTCCGGATTTTGTCAAGTCTCAGTTTAATGTGGATTTTCTTTTTGGTGGGACGGGAATTTTGATTGTCGTTGGTGTTACCATTGATACAATTTCTCAGATTTACACGCATGTTTTATCTCATCAGTACAGAGGCGTACTGAAAAAGATTGAAAAGAGGAGAAGATAATGAAAATATTGATCCTTTTGGGAGCGCCGGGAGCTGGAAAAGGAACGGTTGCTCAGTATCTTTCAGAAAATTATGATGTTCGTCATTTTTCTACTGGAAATTTGCTACGAAATGAAGTAAAAAAAGAATCTGATATAGGTTTGAAAGTAAAGGATATTCTCGGGTCGGGCGGATTAGTCGGAGACGATATAGTTAACGGAATTGTTGCTATGAATGTCGAAGAGGTTTTGAACACAGGTAGCTTGGTTATATTGGACGGATATCCGAGAACGAGGAATCAGGCGATTGAGCTGGATAAAATGATGGCAGGATCGCTGAAAGATAAGATAAGAGTTCTCGAATTGGCTGTCGATAATGAGGTTGTTGTACAGAGAATTTCTCAGAGAAGGGTTTGCGCTTTCTGCGGAAAGACTTATGGACCTCAGGATAAAATAGAATCTTGTACTTGTGGCGGAGAGCTTATAAAGAGGAAGGATGACGAGGAGTCCGTGGTCAGAGACAGGTTGAAAAAGTACGAAGATGAGACGCGTCCGGTATCTGACTACTACTCAGATCGATTGATCAAGGTTTCGGGAGAAGGGAAGCCCGAGGAAGTTGCGCGAAGAGTGGATGAAGCTCTGGCGAAGTTTGGAATAAAAAAGAGGAGATAATTCGTGGCTCGTATAGCTGGTGTCAATTTACCTGATAAAAAACGTGTTGAGTTCGCTTTGAGATACATATACGGTATCGGACCAAAGCGTTCTAAGAATATTTGCGAGGAGCTTAAAATTCCTGCGGAGAAGAGAGTATTTGAGCTTTCTGACGACGAGGTTTTGAAGATTCGTGAGGTGATCGACAGAGATTATCAAGTCGAAGGAGATTTGCGCCGTACAGTGGCAATGAGCATTAAGAGACTTATGGATCTCGGATGTTACAGAGGGTTCCGTCATAGAAAGGGATTGCCTGTTCACGGACAGAGAACTCACACCAACGCTCGTACCAGAAAAGGAAAGGCGAGAGCGATTCCGGGTAAGAAAAAAGTAACGAAATAATAAGAGGGTAGCATAGTTATGGCTTACAAAGGCACTCAAAGGTTAAAGAGAAAAGATAAGAAAAATATCGTCGCCGGTGTTGCTCACGTCAAGGCGACATTCAATAACACGATGATCACTATTACAGATCGTCAGGGAAATGCGATTGCTTGGAGTTCTTCAGGAAGTCTTGGCTTCAAAGGATCTCGTAAATCTACTCCTTACGCAGCTCAGGTTGCGGCGGAAAAGGCGGCTTCCAGAGCAATTGAGCACGGAATGAAGAATATAGATGTCGAGGTAATGGGACCTGGTTCGGGAAGAGAGTCTGCTTTGAGAACTTTCCAGACTTTGGGATTGATTGTCGGATCGATTCGAGACGTAACACCAATTCCGCACAACGGTTGCAGACCTCCGAAGCGTCGTAGAGTATAGTAATAGGGGTAAGAAGTGATACGAAAGCAGTGGCAAGATCTGATTAAGCCTTGCAAGCTCCAAGTGGAGGGCAAGGAGGTCAATATCGAGCAGCGGAAATCTACCGTAGTGGCAGAACCGTTGGAAAGAGGTTTCGGTGTAACTTTAGGAAACGCGTTACGTCGGGTTTTGTTGTCTTCACTGAAGGGAGCAGCTGTTACTTCTATTAGAATCGACGGAGTGGTTCATGAATTTTCCACGATTCCGGGAGTGACTGAGGATGTTACGGATATAATTCTGAATATTAAAGCTCTTCCTTTGAAATATGAGGGTGATGAACCTCGCAAAATGAAGTTGAACGTCGTCGGACCATGTGAAGTTACGGCGAAGATGTTTGAGTTAGGGGCGGAGATCGAATTGTTGAATCCGGATCACTACATTTGTACAGTTGCTGATGGTGTGACATTCAACATGGAGATGACGGTTTCTGTCGGGCGCGGTTATGTCGTCGCAAGTCAGAACAAGACAGAAAATGCTCCGGTCGGAACTCTGTTCATTGATTCCATCTTTAATCCGGTCAAAAAAGTGTCCTACAAGGTTCAAAATACCCGTGTCGGACAGGTGACGGACTACGATAAACTGATTTTGGAGGTCGAGACTAACGGATCGATTTCTCCTGAAGATGCTGTCGCGATGTCCGCGAAGATTTTGCAGGATCAGTTCCAGAAGTTCGTCAATTTCGAGGATGAAGAGGAAGAAGAAAAGGACGAGGACGAGGTAACTTTGCCGTTCAACGTTAATTTGTTGAAGAGAGTAGATGATCTCGAGTTGTCCGTACGTTCCATGAATTGTTTGAGAAATGACAACATTGTCTACATCGGAGACCTTGTTAAGAAGACCGAAAACGAGATGTTGCGCACTCCAAACTTCGGAAGAAAGTCTTTGAACGAGATCAAAGAGGTTCTGTCTCAGATGGGATTGTATTTGGGAATGCAGGTAACAGGTTGGCCAATTGAAAATGTCGACGAAGTTGCTAAAAAAGTACATGATAAGTTTTAAGGGGAAATTTTATGCGTCATAGAATTAGCGGTAGAAAATTCAACAGGAGATCTTCCGAGAGAAAGGCGTTGTTCGTTAGCTTAGCGAAATCTTTGTTGAAATATGAGCAGATCGTCACGACTCTTCCGAAGGCGAAAGATTTACGTCCGATAGTTGAGAAGATGATTACTTTGGGAAAAAATAACACGGTCGCGAGTAGGAGAAATCTCTTCTCAAAATTGAGAGATAACGGTTTAGTCGCAAAGGTTTTCGGGACTTTGGCTGATCGTTACGCAAACAGAAACGGCGGATACACCAGAATCGTAAAGTGTGGGTTCCGTCAGGGAGATATGGCTCCGGTTGCTGTGATAGAGTTGCTTGACCGAGATGAATCGGCGAAAGAAGTATCCGTTTCTCCGGCAGTGGAGGAGGCTTCTGTCGCTCCTGCACCGGTAGCAGAATAAGCACAAGCTGTTAATATTGCCCCTCTTTCCGAAAGGAATGAGGGGTTTTTTGTTAGAATCCAACCTTGAATCCGAAAATTTTAAAATTTTTGTTTGAACTGATCCGCAAGCAGATTTTGGGGGTGTTTTTCTCGATCTTTTTCTTAGATTTCAGCAACTTTTCCTTCAGAAATTTCCCGTTTTTTACGAAAATATTTTCACTTCTCCGATTTTATGGGCGATTTTTTTCTTCGGTTTTTCTTGATCCGACTTTTTCTGTTTTTTGTTCAAATTTTAGTACTTTCTTTGCAGGAAACAAAAACAATTTTAAATAAAATTCGAAAAACTTTGAAATTTATTTGACAGAATCTTGTTTTCGTATTATCATAAACAAGATTATTAACTATGTGAAGGAATTGAAAAATGGATAGGTATATAGAAGTTTCTAAAAAGGCCCTTGTTTGCCTGTTGGTCTTTGGTGTTTCTTCAGTTTTTGCTGAGGGAAAGGCCGTTAAAGATAAAGTTAGTACTACAACTGGTGCTAAAGTCGTTAAGAAAAAAGCTGCTCATAAGGTCGATAAGAAAAAGGCTGCACCTAAAGTTGCTGCTAAGACCGATAAGAAAAAAGTTGTCGCTCCGACTCACGCAAAAAAGAGTTGCGACGATGCGGCCGAGTCTTTGAAAGGTTTTACTATCGGATTGGATGTTGTATACAGCCACACAGACGCAAGACACGACGTGAATCCTGCTGTAATGAACGGATTTCCTGGAGGAATTAACCCTGTCGACACAGAGTCTAGTCAGATAAGTCACAGCCGTTGTTTTGTTGATCCATCAATCAATATCGGATACTCTTACATAAAAGATTCCTACTATGTCGGAATTGCCGGAGACGTGTCTTTCGGAAAAAAGGCTGAAGTGACTTATGATCTGTCTTCATCAGGAAAAACAGAAGCGGATACCGAAATCGGAAGATTTTCCGGAGATGTTAAACTGAAGGGAGGGTTTTACTCTCGCAGTTTGAAGTCAGTGTTCTACGGAATTGCCGGTGTTAAGTGGAGAAAAATTAACTTCAGATACATAGAGAACGGTACTGAGGGAAACAAAGCGAAAGTAAAGACTCCGTTCTTCTTGTTAGGTCTCGGTATGGAAAGACCAATTCACAACAAGTTGTCTTTCTCAGCTGAATATGAGTGTGCTTGGAGAAATTCCAAAAAGACCAGCACCGTCGGATCTACTTCTGTAGACGTGGATCAGCGTTTGAGAGAGAACACTCTGAAACTTGGTGTGAAATACCACATTTAATTTTTTCGGGGAGATTTTCTCCCCTTTTTTTTTGATCGTTATAGAAATAGGAGGATAAAATGAAATTAACGACAACGAAGATTAGTGTACCTGTTTTAATGTTAATGTTGTTCCAATCCGGATACGGTGTTTCCGATTGGTTTGAAAAAGCCAGTATAGCTTTGAATGCCGGTGAAAGAGCAGAAGCCTATGCGATTGTCCAGAAAGCACACCCTGAAAAATTAGTAGGAGGAGAGCTTTCTAATGCAGACAAGGTACAGTGCGATGGGGTTTGGAGTAAAAATGTTTCAGACGCGATAGAGGAGGTTCTTCCGTCTTACTATTACACAAATCTCTTAACAGAGGAGACAGAAGACGAGATAGAGGAAATTTTGAACGAAAAAGGGGAAGCCCTTAGAGATGCTATAATACATCTGGACGACGACTACAAAATCATCGATGGAGGAGAATATTATGATAGGTTTATAAAATATGGGGAAGAAAGCGATTACATAAACGCTGACACTGTAAAAGACGCTTTTTTGGATGCAATAGTCGCTAACGTGTATAACAAAAATTTCAACAACGATACACCTCTTGATCCGGCTAAAATTATGAATGAAGGTCAATCAAGCGCCTGGTTGTTGCCGGATAATCATCTTCTTGCGGCGTATGTTGCTCCAACCGAAGACGATAAAACCGAAAACGCAAAAAAGGGAGTTCTCGCCTGGGCCGGCAGAATAGCTGAAAAATGGAATCCTGAAGAAGAAGCAGAAAATAAGAATCTTTTAGAGCGATATGAGGGAGAAGATGAAGAAACAGACCCTTGCGTGATCGATTTAAGGAATAGCATAAATTTAGAAGATCCGGAAAATCCGGAAGAAACCGGAGATCTGACTGCGGTTTATACGGCTATAGAAACAGAAGCAGCTGCAGCTCATAGCGCAGTCTCTAACGAAGAAGTAGGCGATGCGGCTCGAACTGCTGCTGTTGAAGCTTTAGCCAACAAGTTGAAAGGTGAATTAGAGAATGTTCTGATAGGGGAAATGAATCCAGAAGATATAAATGATTCTGATCCTAGAATATCTCCATTATCTAACTATTTAGCAGTTAGCCTTAACAGAGCTATCTATGAAAATAGTAAAACAGTGAAACCGTATTATTATGGTAGTACGGAACCATCTCTTACCTATGATCCTTTAAAAGCGATTTTAGAGGTATTTGATAAGCAAGGACAAGTGCAAGATCCTCTTAATAAAGCCATTAACAACGTAATAGTCGATGATTTGGCTTGGTTGTTGCGTCAAGATAAGAAATCAACGACGACTGTCAATGCTCTGGACGAAGCTGTAATAGACGGAAGAGAAGTTAATCCTACTAAAGTTTTTGAGACTTTAAAGGCTGAAGCTCAACCTTTTGACGATGAAACGGCAGACACAGTTGTCGAAAATCTTCAATTGATCAAAGACAATTGGGTCGAACAAAACTCAGATTCTGAGACAGAAGAAAATTCACAGCCTGAGCAAGAGCCAGAGCAAGATGATCCACAAAATCCATAAATTTTGGTATTAGATTATTTGTTTTTGCCCTCTCCTCCGCGGAGGGGGTTTTTTTATGGAAGAATTCATTAAATATGTTACAATTTTGTAAGAAGAATGGATTTTTGGAGAGGTGGTATGCCTGAATTGGGGCGCTTCAGCGGAATAGTTGTTTATATGATGTTTTTTGATGTGCAACAGCACAATGTTCCTCATATTCATGTAGCTTATGGAGAACATAAAGCGGTGATTTCTATTGATGGATAGTTATTAGCGGGGTCTCTGCCAAAAAAGCAAATGAGAGTTATGAATGGTTGGCTGGCTCTTCACGAATAGGAGTTATACAAGGCGTGGAATCTGGCTGTTCAGGGAAAGCATTTTGAAAAGATTCAGTAAATGGAGAAATGAAATGTACGAAAAAGATGGAATTTGTTACGCGGGAGAGCTCGAGGAGGGTATCACAATAACGGCGGCTAAACCTACGGGCTTTGGAGTATTGGTGATTACTTTTTCAACAGGGGAACAGCGTCTGCTTGATACTACGGAGCTTAAGGGAGAGGCTTTTGAACCTCTTGCCGATCAAGACATATGCGATAATCCGAGAATATCTTATGGAACAATTACTTGGAAAAACGGAGAAATAGATTTGGCTCCCGAAGCCGCATATAAATTTAGTTATCCTTATACCCCTCCTGCTTGCGGGAAGTGATTCATTATTATTTAAATGAAAAAGGCGAAATTATTTCCGCAAAAAAACGCAAAAAACTCCGAAAAGAGAAATAGAGCAAGCCAAAAGAAACAGAGATGATTTTTTGAGGAGTATGAAATGAGAGAGAAAATAACTTGGGATCAAGTAAAAAAAGAAATTTATGAACCAGAAGAAATTAAGGCTTTTGATTCAAAGTTAAACTTAATTTGCGAAATTATCGAGGCAAGAAGAAATAAGGGACTTTCTCAGAAAGAGTTAGAAGGGAAGAGCGGAGTGCAACAGCCTGTTATTGCCCGGCTTGAAAAGGGTAACACTCGTACTCAGCTCGATACTCTTCTCAAAATATTAAACGCACTCGGCAAAACCTTGGCAGTAGTTGATATAAAGAAAGTTAAAACAATTTAATTTCATTCGCCCTCTCCTCCGCGGAGGGGGAGCTTATTCCTCAATCTAAAAACTTTCAATGGTTGGATATTTTATACGATTTTTACGAAAAATATAAAAACATTTGCTATATACTTAACCGATAATAGCTTTGTGTAATTGCGTTCATAGTAGAGTTATACATGATGTTTGAACGATTTAGAGGAGTAAGGAAATGAGAAAGCTGATAATGATCGTTTATATGATGGTGGCAGTTGGATTTTCATCTGTTGCTATGAATAGATCAATTAATCCTAACAGATCAGATGGTTTCGGATCTCCAAATTGGATGTATGAAATAAGCAGAGTGGATGATACTATTTTTTCCGGAGGAGAACTGACACGTTATCAATTTGATCCGAATGGCGAATCTATGATACTTAATGTTCAATCATTGAGAGATAATTTCTCTGATGCCTGGGAGTTATCTAATTTAAAAGCTTTAATTATTACGGGGAAGATAGGATGTGGTCGAAGACTTTTGGAAAGATTATCTCTAATTTTTCTAAAATCAACAAATCTTGAAGAACTTTTTCTCAACAATCACAAATTAGAAAAAATTCCTCAGACAATAGGAAGCTTAAGTTCTTTAAAGAAATTAAATCTTATCTTTAATTCAATGGTTAAATTACCGGGATCTATAGGAAATTTATCCAATTTAGAAAGCTTGTTGCTCTACCACAATCGATTAAGTCAGCTTCCGCAATCAATAGGAAATTTGAGAAATTTAAAAGAACTAAATCTTAGATTTAATGACTTGATAACCTTGCCGAATTCTATAGGAAACTTAGTAAATTTAACGGAACTGCTTTTGGGGTTTAATAAATTATCTTATTTGCCCCCCGCAATAGGATATTTGGAGAATTTGAAAAGAATAGATCTTCAAGGAAACGGACTGGTCGCCTTGCCGAAGACTTTTGGAAATTTAAGGAACTTAAAAGCAGCTGATTTATTAGAGAATCATTTAACGGCATTACCTATTTCTTTTGGGAATTTAATAAATTTACAGGTATTGGATCTTTCTGATAATCATTTGATGCTTTTGCTGGATTCTTTTGGAGATTTAAGAAGTTTAAGATCGTTATCTTTTCATAACAACAGATTGTTGCTTTTACCGAATTCCATGGGGAATCTGGAAAATTTAAATACATTAGACGTATCCGATAATCGACTATCAAGTCTACCTGATTCTTTGGGAAATTTGATGAATTTGCGAGCGTTGCTTTTAGGATTTAACGAATTTAGAAAATTACCGGATGTCGTAGGAAATTTAACGAATTTACAAATACTGGATGTTGGTCAAAAATTTTCAATACGTAGATTTATTAACGGAGCAAATCCATTAGATTTTGTAAATTTAAATTTGAGTGGGATACAGTTGGAAGAGATTCCTCATGATATATTCAAGCTTGAGAATTTAGTGGAGCTGGACGTAAGCAACAATAAATTAACAAAAATTACGCCATTTCTCAGTAAATTGCCGCTTCTTCAGAATTTATATATACACAACAATATGTTTGAAGAACTTCCAGTTTTTTTATGGAGTATGCAAGGATTAGAGAAATTAAGAATAGATAGTAAATTAATATCGAAAGTTCCTGAAGATAAGAAGGTAATTTGGGATAACACAACAGACACTATGATTAAACTGATATTAGCAAGAAAAAATAGAACTTCTTGGAATCTCGAACAGTTAGAACAAGCGTTGGGAACGTGTTGCATATATTTAAATAAGGAAGATATCTCAAAAATGGAAATTTAAAAATAATTTACGATTAATTAACTAATTTCGATTAGCGTGGCGAACAAGCCTGTGGTAGGAGGTTCAAGTTGCGATAAAATTGGAAGAAAAAGAGAAATGAGATTTTATTTGATGTGCTTGAGTGCGATTTTGGCATTTGTTTCAGAATACACTGTTTTTGCGAAGAATGTCAGTTCTGTACCAGTCAGTGCGCTGGTTTTCGGTAATTTATCTGAGCAATTAATGGAAGCCGCAAAAAATAACAATATTGAAAAAGTTGAGTCGTTAGTAAAGCAAAATGCTAAGTGTTTAGTCCCTACAATGTGGGACTAAACACTTAGCCTTTTCTTCTCTCTGTTTTCAAGCTTTTTATTCCATTATTGGGGTTATTGATTAAAAAGGTGCCTCCGTTAAAGGAAGGGTAACCGTGTCTGTGCAGTAAGTCAGGTTGATAAGTAGGTAATTTATTGAAATCATGAGGAGGCGATCAAATTGGCCGCCTTTGGGTTTTTTTAATAATTAGTTTATGAAGAGATCCTTTTAAAGGTTTTTTGATGAAGTATTCTGTAAAACATAAATAAGCTTTTGCAATATCATGTATTGACATATACTATTAACCGTTTGTTAACCATTTATTAACCAAATTTTGATACACTCAGCTCGGTAGTTATTGTAGTACAGAGTGAATGGCGGATAAAAGGTTAATCAGGTCCTCGCTTAATAAAGTAAAGAAAGGAAATTCTAGGATTAAGCGATTTTTTTTTAATGCGTTTAAATTATTCAACTTATGTAATCGTATCTTAAAAAGTTTTTTATCCAAAACTAATCATACAATTCTTGGATCTAAAGGCATAGCGGCGATACTGGTAGTGATATCACTTCCGGTGATTATGTGGGGTATTAGCTATTTGATAAAATATACGCAAAAATCAAATTTGGAGACAGGAAATCACGAAGTTCCGTACATTGTTGCAAAGACCGTTGCGAAAGCATTTAATCCAGGAAGGGCCTGGAGTGAACAAAAAGATTATTTATACTCAACTGCTGCTCAAACTTATAACGATGGAGTATATAACTCCCAAAAATCACTGCCGTTTGCGTTGGATAAAGTGTATAAAGCTAAAATTTTGAAGAAGACTTTTCCTAATATATTTCTTTTGGACTTTTATGCCGAAAGAAACGCATTGGCAAGACGAGAATCTCCAGATAGCTTTATAGATAAAGAAATTTTTGCAGAATGTTCTCCGTTTTCGAACACTGTTTATAACGAAGCATCAAATACAATTTCTCTGAATTATCTTAGTGAAAGCGGTAGTGGGAAAAGTGTATATATTATCAGCAAATATAAGGAAAATAATAAACTGGCACTTTCTTTGAATTCTGATGGAATGATCAAGGTCGAATGTCCGGAGTTAAAAAAAGTTGTGGAAGTTACTGTTCCCCGAAATGATGTTGACATAATCATAGCGATTCCGACAAATCATGCGAGCAATACGATATCTAACGACAATACCGCATCATTTGGAGATTATTCAAATAGTTCAACAGCAGATTCTACTCCCATCAGGCAGATAGCTCGAGCTTGTCAGGCGTTTTTGAAACCCTTTTTGCATACGGCAGGAGTTGCTGCCGGACTGGTACCGTATTCAGGGAAGGTTACATTATCTCCATATATGAGCGAGTTATTGACAATAGAAACTCCGATGAATATTAATCCGGACGATGGATTGACATATGCCATGCAAGCTATGTTTTACGGATCTGACGGAAAGGCTGGTGGAGATCTCGTTTTACGCAGTGGTGAAGAAGATTACGGAATTTACAGTGATTGGGGGGAAGTCAGATACGGATGTCCGATTATGGCGCGGCGAGGACAACAACAGTCCCATCGTAATATGCTGATGAATAGCGGAGCAATATCCTACAAAACACTTGAAAATAGCTTGCTGTTAGATATGACAACTAATCCGACTGTAGGAGATGATTATAAGTTTATGCGAATGAATACAAATCCGTGCTATTTGGGATTTTGTAACACTTTGGCGATGACATGCGAGAAAGATTGTCCGACTTACAGAGCTAACCCTTATTTTTTAACGGAGTTAACTTCTGATATTCAGGGATTAATTTGCGATCTTGAACTGTTTGTTCCGTTCAAAGATGATAGAAATAAGTCGAATTTTTTGTTTTTACCTTTAGTTATGGCGGGGAATCTGTTTAGTTGGGGAAATCATCCGTCCGAATTATCGACAAGTGAAAGAGTTCCTGAGAAAGCTCGCTCGAAAAAAATACGTGCGATAGTAATAATAGCAAATGCGCCGGATAATTTTGAACCAATGGAGCTGACATATCTCGGATTCAACAACGATTATTCAGAAATTCCTATGATCGAAAGCGATACGATTTTGTTTAGTGAAAATCGTGGGTTTGTTGATCAATCATCGGGTACTCAAAAAATATACAAAGGAGTTAAAGGTGCGGTTCAGTTTGCGTCATGTGATGGTAGTTTAGATTCCAAAGGATATCTTTTCAAAGCGAATTCCCCAACTCAGGAAATGACTGCGAGAATCTCTTTTCCGAACAAAGGTCTGATAAAGATAGTAACAGAAAGAGAAAATCCGGCAACGGTTACTGTTTTCAATGATAATGGAGTCGAAGATAACTTAGGAACCCACACATTTTTAGGAAGTAAAACACTGAGCTTCAACGGACCACAGCAAGTATATAACTGGTCAGATTTGGGAACGAGCTTTACTTCAGGAAATTACACAACGAAAGGTCCGAATTTCGGACATAACACGTCGACTAAGAAAGTTAAAATCAAATTTACAGGATGTAAGTTAAATAAAGCAACTTTGTCGAATCAAATTTTGAGATTTTATGGAACTTATTCCTCAGAAACAGGTAAAAGTTTAATAGGAGAAAAGATGGATAAGGGCATAGGTTATACTTACCCTGACGCTGTTTCTGTCAATGGAGTATTTTCCAGCGGTATAGTCGATGACGGATCTTATTTTAGAGTACACGGTGTCCATTTATATGGTAGAGGTATTTCAAATTTGAACAAATTTATTATGGCAGCCAGTGAAGTCTCGGAAAATGCGATTGTTGATAAGAATGTAACAATAAATTCCGTACCAAAAGGCGGTATAAAATACAATCCCGGTTCTTCCGGAACGAAATACAGGGTTTATTTCGGAAACTCCGGAAATGTTGATGCTGATGTCTTCGCTGGAGATTTAGAACTTGAAAACTACTATTACTACGACACATTTGCTTCTCAAAAAACAAGATCAAGAATCACTACACAATCTATAACGGTTAAAAGATTTTTTTCAGCGCCTGCGAGCACAGCTGGTAGTAATAGTGATCGATGTTGTTCAACAATTTGGAAAACGTATAGAATTCCTTTTATAGAAACTGCTACGTGTAGTTCAGTAACAGTATGTGGTGTTTCATATGACGCTGCGTATGAGGTAGATGATTGTAGTAATTGTATTAGTAGTACTTATAGACATGATTGCACTACTGAGGATGAATATGAAACAAGAGAAAACCCGAAAGGCGGTACGGTTAGGGCATATAAAGGAAAAAAAGTAACGTGTACTACAAGTTCAAACGGTGCATATTGTGATAATAAACCCGAATTTGGCTATGACCGCCCGGGTACTGAAAAGCAATGTAAATATAAAACGTCAAATTGCAATACTTATACTCCTACTGGCTGCCAAACAATTGAATATAAAGATGAATATGAAGAGAATGGAATCAATACGGCGAATAATTGTACGGGAGTATGTTATGATTCTGCAGTAAGTTCATCTAATTCAGCTTCAGGTTGGTATCGCGACAGTAGCAGCACAAGTGTGTCATGTTATAATGGAAATACTCCGACTACAACCCTTGATGAAACGTGGAAAAATACTCAAAGTCAAGCATCAAACAGCTGTATCTACTCAGAAAGCAGTAGTAATAATAGTTCATGTACCTATGATACAATAAGTGCGCCCAGCCTTTCTTATTCTACCAGTACGGATTGCGGCGAAAATAGTAAGAATGTGACTACATCTGGGGCAAGTACTGGTAGTTGGACTGAAACAGCAGCTGCATACATGAGATTTTATGCTTATTATCCGAAAAACATTGACGGAAGTTCTAGTTCTACGGAGTACTATATCTGCGATACCAATGGCAGTGGTTGTTCTTCTACATCCTGTCCGGGATCGTCATGCAATCCGAGTACAAAAGACACTAATAAAACGGTCAAATATCCTTATCGCTACAAATTACACAATTTCTTTTTAGTAAATGGAGACAATAAGTCTACTACCTATACCTATTCGGGATCTTATCCTGATTATACTTTAACTTCAACAATCAGCAGTGAATCGGATTCGAATTTGGTTAATAACCAAGGAATTTATCTTTTGCCGACCGAAAATGAAAACGAATATTGGGTATGTTTCTGCGGAGATGCGGATTTAACTTTGGATTTTACGGATACGACAGATGCGGCTATAGCTTTTTCCAATATATATCCAATTCAATATCAGGTTGATTTTGGCGATGATGCAGTTGAAACCTCGGGAGTTGCAAGTACTTCTATAGATTTACAAAAAACTTTTTTTATTCATCCAGATCAGATAAAAGACAATCTCGACGAAAATGGTAATTATTATGTTGATTTGAAGATAAAAGGTCAGCCTAGAATATTGTCGATTGAAATTACCAACAGACCTTTGAAGACAGTTACTTTATCTGGAGGTAGTATCGATGGAAAGATCGTAGATCAAGATTCTTCTGGGGGAATAATTGCGGGAAATGATGAAACTACAATAGAACTCCAATTGCCTCAGCGATCGGCTTATTTTATTAAAGCTCAGCCTGTTTCATTTTGGTTAGAAGGGCAGGGAGATTTTCGACAAACTGCTGGAACTGTTCGGATTTGCAGTAATACCAATAAAGTTCAAGGCATAATTGATGTGACAGTGCCGGATAAAGGAGAGGGAAAAATTACCCTAACAGCAGGATCGCCAACCATTAGTTATGAACAGTCTGATACTGGAGTATGGAGGGATGTCATTACTCCGAACTACGAATATACGATAACTTCTGATCGAAAGTTAAAATCGATAAATATTCCGAGTTTTGTAATGCCAAAAGCAGAATTTGAGTCTGGTATGGAGGGAGAAATATTCTATAAATTCTGCTCACAAGAATTAAGTGACGATTTTGATAAAAAGTTATTTGATTGGCCGTTGAGTTATTTTTCTCACGCTGCAGTAACTAACGGATCAGGATTTTCAAGGAAAATTTGCTATGGGTCTGAGAATGCCGTGAAGTTTAATCTTACTGCCTGCAAAATAACGGAAGCTACTGCCGAAAACTTGATTATGCAATTTAGTCCGATTGTAAATGATTTTCCAAATATAATTCTTTCTAATGCTTTTAATGACACTATATTTCTGCAGGATGGAGAATGTCGAAGCGGCAGAGATTTTATTGAAAATTCAGCCTATTCTGTTTTATGCGGATATCTTGATAGTAGTGGAGAGATTAATTGCAAAGCAGGCTATTGGAAACCATGGTTTAGGTGTTTAGATTCGGGGTATTATGTTTCTCACGATTCTTCACCAGTAGGGTGGGAAGCCAATATTAAAGTTGATATGAGTGAAGCGTTCAATAAGTACGGACCGGGATCTGTTCGAGTTTATGCCTACGCAGAATCTGGACACGCTAATGTGACATTGTACGCCGGAGCTTCTAATAATCATTATATCGGAGAAACTTATAATGATACTTTATTGGAGTTATCAGGAGTATGTTCTTCCTCAGATGAGGCTAAAGCAGGAATGCAGGAAATTATTAAAGATGCTGATTATACAGGATATAACTACCTGAGTTCGTGTTTTTATCAAGTTACAGATCCGTGTGATTTGTTAGGTTTAAATCATCTTTTCTATTCCAATAGGGATACAGTCAATCATAATTATTCCGGAACATTAAAATTCAATGGAATAGGAGATATAAGGGTTTATGTTCAGCCTCAAAAGGTTAGGACAAGCGGTTATTATACAAGAAATATGTCTGAGTCCGAGTTATCGGGAAGTTTCGGTAATTATAAGTACACATTTTCTGAACCTGATTATCTGTTGAATTTAGATGATGAAAGCCTTACAAAGGAAAACAATTCGTTTGAGTTGTTATACAATACAGGAAAGATCGGAACAACAACGATAAACGCCGGAAACAGCTTAAATTATCCTGTATTAGCAACAACAGATGTTGGTAATGAATATTATTACACCGATGTAAATGTGGAAAATGTTCTTGTAACTGTTTCGTCTTCGATTGTTTCTAAGGTAGATGGTAATACTTTAATTTCTTCTAAAGATGGAATATCTAAAGAGGAGACATTTACGATTTCTCCATACACTCATGATTTTGAAGATAGGGGAGATGGATATTATTATGTAAAACTGAAATGCCGAAATGTATATATTTACAGCCTAAAAGCTGTTAGCAATATTATCGTTTATTATGATCATCCGAATATCATAAATGAAGATCTGATCAATACTCGGATTATCGATGGTTATGATCAAGCAAGTAGTCAAAACATAGGACTTTACGGAAATATGAATTATAACAATGAGAGTTTACCGTCAGTATCTGCAGTTCAGAAATTGTTTTATAATATAAAAACCAATAATAATGCGAAATATTTTTATCCGATAGTGTCAGGAACAGGTGCGGCGTTAAAGGGAGAAGAAGGTGACTTTTTCATACAAATTTGGGATCATAATTACGAAATTCCTGCAGTACGGTGGAAAATAGGAAATACGATTCAATCGAGTGATAGTTATACAGTAGCTGATTCGGGGTTCGGAGCGTTCCGATCGAATTACGCGTTTAGCGGACTGCATAGGATGTTTTTCCCGTATAATACTTACAATAAAGACTACGCTGGTTACAGTTATGCTCTTAATAGTGCTTTAGTTTTCGCCGGATTTACCTTGCCGATTAATTTGATTTTAGCCAATAGTGGATATCAAGAAGTGTTTCGGGTGGATTCTGGACATGTTAAGACCTACACTAAGCCGAATAAAGCTTTGGAAAATCTCGCAAAAGATGCTTGTACAAAACTAAAAGAGTTAGAAACAAATTGGAACGGTACTTCTGTCGTTCCTATGGTATTTTTGGTGAAATATCGCACGAATTCCACCTTATCTTTGGAAGATTGTGCTTCTGTCTATACAGCAAGCAATGAAAAGGAGCTAACGGAGAAAATGATTGAAATTTCCAAATTTATCGAAGAATGTAGCAGAACTAATGAATTAAGAGTAAATGTTAAAGATATATAGTATCTAAAATGACTTCATGAATCGAATTGATAGGTTGATGGATGTAAGTGCTCAGGCACTGGTGTGTTAACGTGATGAAGAGAAATATAATAAGTAGTCGGTTTTTTTGGTATTCCTGCAGATTTTTGTTTAAAAAAAACTAGCGCGAAGAAAGTTTTTTTGATATACATATACCAGTGTTCCTCGGTAGCTCAGTTGGTAGAGCAAGTGGCTGTTAACCACTGGGTCGGCGGTTCGAGCCCGTCCCGAGGAGCCATTTTTTTTATGATTCATTATTCTCATATACACGAGCATATAAGTTTTGTTTTTATGATATGTCGTTTGGGCTTTTATTTTAAGTCTTTTCCAACTTTCCGGATATGTTCGGCGAGTTTCGCAAGGTCAGGATTTGGTCCGTGATATTCATGAGATGAAACATATCCTTCATAGTGATCAAAGTATTTGTTGTAGTCGGTATGGATCGGTTTCCATTCTCCTTTTGTCTTATGTAAAGGGAACAATTTTGCGTGGACGTGATTAATTCCAAATCCTTCATAGATTATCGCAGTGCGTCCGACATCATCGAAAGAAGCGTCCAGTAATCTGCCGACAATCGCCGACTTTATGGTAAGTTTCGCAAGCTCATCGTCTGGTAAGTGAAAAGCGTAGCTGTCGAAATGTTTTTTCGGAATAACTACTGATGCTCCCAGAGTATTAGGGTAAATTGATAAAAATGCTAAATGTTCTTCGTCTTCCCAAATTTTATAGATTGGACTTTCTCCTCTTACAATCTTACAAAACAAACAATCTTCCATATTTTCACCTTCTTAAGTCACTACAACGAATTGTCCAGGCATGGTTATCTTTATAATTCCGCCAAAAGCGCAAGGCAAAATAGAGTTATCAACTAAAACAGGACTCGTCAAACAAATTACATTCGGTTTCATCGGAACCCACATACCTACCGGGGTAGGCATACACGGTCCGGGAGTGAGTACTCCAAATGCGGCGGCAGTAAGTGAGGCAGTTGATGGATTTAAAAGACTTTTGCAAAGCCCGAACGGAGTAATATTAGCAAACGGAGCGCAGTCAAGACAGTTGGCCATAGGCCCGGTCGGTCCCAAGACCGTTCTGGGCATAATAATCATTGGAGTTGGCATCATTCCCATAGGACAGTTAAGTAAAGTTCCAGGACAACAGCAAGCTCCCATTTAAACCTCCTTCCTTGAGATTAAGTTACCTCTTTCATCGTAAGTTTCTACATAACCGACGGGTAAACCGTTTTCGTAATTTGAGATCTCGAGTACAGCACCTGAGGGATAATATTTTGTGATGGTTCCTTCCGGCTTGTTTCCTTTATAAAACGCTTTTTCTTGAACAATACCGTCGGGGTAGTAAGTATAACAATCGCCGTCCATTTGTCCGTTCTCGTAATTCGCTTCGCGGATAATTCTGCCGAGTCTATCAAATGAAGTAAAAACTCCGTCGATAACTCCGTCTTTAAATGTCGCTTCTCCTGATTTTAATCCATCCATAAAGAAAGTCGCGGGTCCATTTAAAACGCCTTTTTCAAATTGAGCGTACATTACAGGGTTTCCGTCCTGATAAAATTCTGCGGGACCTGACAGAACATTGTTCTCGTAATTTAATTTTTGAGCGGCATTTTCATTTTCATCATAAATAACCATTGGCCCTTCTAACTTCCAATTTTTGGTAGAATAAGTTCTCATTAATTTTCCATCAGGAGATCTGACTTCTTCTACTTTTAATTCATCTGATTTATCTGCTTCTAAATTATCCAAGTTTAACCATTGCTCCTTTCACAGTAACCAATCCCTTTCCATTAACTTGAACCATTGTTCCTCCTGAAATTTTTGTGGTAACTTTTCCTTCAGCGTTAAGATTGAGATTCGATTTTATATCAATATTGCTATTGGCTTGGATTTTTGCTGAAGAGTTCGATTTACAAGTGAAACTTCCGCTGGATTGAAATTTGGCTGACGCACCGGATTTAACAGTAAGATCTTTCCCTGCCTGCTGTTTCATTGCTCTACCGGATTTGAGTGACAATTCTTTCCCTGCTTCTATAGAAATATTTTTATCCGCCTTTATTTTTAAGTCGCCGGAAATTTTTATAGTACAATCACCATTTATTTCTATGGTTTGGTCTCCTTTTTGAAGTTTTATTGAACTATTTCCTTTTTTCAAGACAATTTCGCTATTTCCGTCATCCAACTTAATAGTACTGTTTCCCTTTTTCATGGTAATAGAGCTGTTTCCTTCGTCCAGTTGGATAGTACTGTTTCCTTTTTTCATGGTAATAGAGCTGTTTCCTTCGTCCAGTTGGATAGTACTGTTTCCTTTTTTCAGCGTGTAGGAGGAATTTCCTTCTTTCAGCAATACGGATGAATTACCTTTCACTAGTTCCAAAGAGTAATCAGCCTTTTTCTTGTCGTCTTCTGCATGAAGTTTTACGGAGCGAGAACCTTTCAAGATATCCAATTTGTCGTTATCTTCTTCTATTTTGGTATTGCGCGAATTTACGATGTCAATGTTCATATCTTTTTGAGCGTGGACAAAGATTTCTTCTTTTTCTTTTTCATCGTTGAATCGGATTTCGTTGAATCCCTTATCATCGGTGAAAGTCACGGTCTTTATTGTTGATATTTTTTCTTGAGAATCAGAGTAAGGAGGCATGAACTGATCATTGTAGACGCATCCGACGATGAGAGGTCTGTCAGGATTTCCTTCCAGAAACGAAACAACGACTTCTTGCCCGACTCTTGGAACATAAACCGCTCCCCAATTGCTTCCGGATAATAACTGAGCAACTCTGATCCAGCAGGAGCTGTCATTTGTGTCTTTTGCTTTTCCTTCCTGATCCCAGTGAAAATGAACTTTTACGCAACAATATTTATCTCGATAAATTTCCTTTCCCGAAGGACATACCACAACGGCAGTT
>Ga0310690_10004317_pt1 | contig 20279 bp, 18 predicted proteins | sample AusTroGonzalo_MG_2_FD_207661 | JGI IMG/M metagenome (GOLD analysis project Ga0310690, IMG submission 207661) | Bovine rumen microbial communities from tropical cattle in Woodstock, Queensland, Australia - Gonzalo_04 (v2) (version 2) | ecosystem: Host-associated > Mammals > Digestive system >...
AAGACAGCATGTGAATACACCCTTAATGAAGGCGAACGCATTGGGTTCTGCTTTCCCATTCATGGCTGGCAACCTCCGCACGTCGTTCGGCAGTTCGTCAAAAAACTCACCCTTCAAACCTCTGACCTCTCCCCTCTTAGCACTCACTATACCTACGCGTTGTGTACATGCGGCGACAGCACTGGCCTGGCCATGCAGATGTTTAGCAAGGAACTGGCTGAAAAGGGCATTCAGTTGCAAAGCTGTCAGTCGCTGATCATGCCTGAGAGCTATGTCTGTCTGCCCTTCATGTATACAGACACTCCTGAACGGGAACATGAGAAAAAAGAGAAGGCAAAACAAGACTTACACCTATTTATTAATATAGTAAAGAATCGGCAAAGCGGCTATAGCAGGCTGACAAAAGGTTTGACACCTTGGACGTTCAGCCACGTGATAGGTGCCTACTTCAACCGCTTTATGATTACCGACAGTAAGTTTACGGTCGATGCAGACGTCTGCCTGCATTGCGGCTTATGCGCCAAGGTGTGTCCCACGGACAACATTGAATTCAACGAGGTGCCCCAATGGAAAAATGATAGCAGCTGTACATGTTGTCTCAGCTGCTATCATCATTGTCCTGTTCACGCCATCAACTACGGCAAAATTACACGTCGGCGCGGACAATATTATTATAAGCCTTAGAAAGGCAGATCGTCGGACGAACCCTCGGCCGGAGCCTCCTGTACGGGAGGGAATGGTGTTGCATCAGCAACGGGTGCTGCTGCGGGTGCTCCTGCAGGCGGGAATGGTGTTGCGCCGGCAACAGGAGCCACCTGACCACGAATGATGTTGAAAGCACGGATATCGTTGAACCAGCGTCCCTGGTACTCATGTGCGTCGATGTCGAACTGAACGGTAACGTCCTCGTTCATCTGAATGTTAAACTGCTTGATACGGTCTTCGCCGAAAATCCTGAAGACGCAACGGCGCGGATACTGTCCTGGAACCTCAATGACATAATCCTGCGACATCCACGAATTACCTGTTCGGGCAGACACACCACTTTGGGGTTGCAATACTGCGATGATTCTTCCTGTTAAATCCATGTTATTACTGTATTAAATTGATGTTTTAAACGATTTGCGAGTGCGAAAGTACTAAAAATAGTTTGAAAAATAGAATTTTTAAGGATAAATTTTTCTAATCACACATTTTTTTATAACTTTGTGGTCAAATTTGAAGAGAACAAAGAAAACAAAAAACAATAAATATTATGAGATTTACCGTTTCAAGTACAGCATTGAGCAGCAAGCTCAACACACTTTCGAGAGTAATTAACAGCAAAAACGCCTTGCCCATACTTGGCGACTTCGTGTTCGACATCAGCGGACAGACGCTTCGTCTGACTGCATCAGACAGCGAGAACACGATGCAGACCTCAGTAGAGTTGACTGAGAACGACGGAGATGGACGTTTCGCCATTGACAGCCACAGCCTGCTTGAGGCTGTAAAGGGCTTCTCGGAGCAGCCTATTACCTTTGACGCCGACCAACAGGCGAATCTTGTGAAAATAACCTATCAGAACGGATTGTTCTCGCTGCCAATCGAGAATGCCGACGAATATCCTGCAACACCCTCGCTGGGGGACGCTGCCTCTACCATCGTCATCAGCAATCAGTTGCTGGCCGAGAACATCAACCGCAGCATCTTCGCTACCGCACAGGATGAGTTGCGCCCGGTCATGAACGGTATTTTCTTTGACCTGACGGCAGACTGTCTGGCAGTAGTGGCTTCTGATGGCCACAAGCTGGTACGCAACAAGATCTTTAGCATCAAGAGCGATGTGCCCGCCTCGTTTATCCTGCCCAAAAAACCGGCTGCCTTACTGAAGAACATCTTAGGCAAGGACGGCGGCGATATCATCATCCGCTTTGACGACCGCAACGCTGAAATCAACTATGGCGACGGTACCCTGCAATGCCGACTGATTGAGGGACGCTATCCGAACTATAACTCCGTGATTCCCCAGAACAACCCCAACGAACTGCGTGTAGACAGAGGCAGTCTTCTGGCAGCTCTGCGCCGTGTGCAGCCATTTGCCAACGACTCGAGCAACCTCATCCGTTTCCACGTGGAAGGAGCTACGCTGCAGCTGGACGCCGAGGACTACGACTTCTCGAAAACAGCTACAGAGCGCATGACTTGCGAATACAACGGCAAGCCCATGAGTATCGGTTTCAAGGGTTCATCATTCATCGAGGTACTGAGCAACTTCGACACTCCTGAAGTGATTATACAGCTGTCCGACCCCAGCCGTGCAGGTCTGGTACTGCCTTCTGAGCAGCCTGAGAACCAGGATGTTCTGATGCTGATGATGCCGATGCTGATCAATGATTGAGGAAGATAGAAGAAATTAGAAACTGTTAGAGAATTCATGAAACTGAACTTAAAGAAGCCGCTGGTCATTTTCGACTTGGAGACCACGGGACTTGACTTGGTGAAGGACCGAGTCATCCAGCTATCTTATATTAAGGTGTATCCCGATGGACGTGAGGAGCGGGGCAACGAGATCATCAATCCCGAGAAGCCCATCGACAGTTTTATCACGCAACTGACGGGTATCTCTGACGATGACGTGAAGGATAAGCCAACCTTCAAACAGCTCGGCGCGAAATTAAACGAGGTTTTCTCCGGCAGCGATATTGCCGGCTTTAACTCCAACCATTTCGACGTGCCTCTACTGGCCGAGGAGTTTCTGCGGGCAGGTATCGACTTCGACTTCTCCAAATGCCGTCTTATCGACGCTCAGACCATCTTCCACAAAATGGAGCGCCGCAACCTGGCAGCTGCCTACAAGTTCTATTGCGGACATAAGATGGAGGAAGACTTTGAGGCTCATCGTGCCGACCAAGACACAGAAGCCACTTACCGTGTACTGATGGGAGAGCTCGACAAATATGCACCTGGCGTCAACGAAGACCCAGAAAAGGTGTTGGAGAACGACATGGACATGCTGGCTGAATTCTCGAAGGTGAACGACAATGTAGACTTTGCCGGCCGCATCATCTGGCAGGAAATTGACGGGAAACGTATCGAGGTATTCAATTTCGGCAAACATAAGGGCAAGCCTGTGGCCGATGTGCTACGTTTCGACCCAGGTTACTATGGATGGATATTAGGTGGCGATTTTACGTACAACACCAAACAGGTGCTGACACGCATCCGTTTGCGCGAAGCCAATTTAAACAAATGACCAGACTGCTCATAGCTATTGCCGTATGGCTGCTTCCAGCTCTTGACATCAACAGTCAGGAGCTGGAAGTTAAAATCAATATCAACCGCTCTAAAATTCAGGGAACCGATGTCTCTGTATTTGAAAACCTACAGCAAACGTTGGAGCAGTTTATGAACGAACGCCAATGGACGGAGCTACAATTCCAGAAGAACGAGCGCATATCAGTCACATTCAACATCACCGTCGACAAGTATGTGCAGGCAGAAAACCGCTTTGAGTGTTCTGCACTCATCCAGGCAAACCGTCCTGTCTATAATTCTGCCTACACGACCACCATCTATAACAACTCTGACAAGAACTTCCAGTTTACTTTCGCACAGTTTGACCAGATCAACTTCAACGAAGAGTCGGTAGATAACCAGCTGACAGCCCTGTTTGCCTACTATGCCTATCTGATTATCGGTATTGACCTTGACACGTTTTCACCGTTTGGCGGTTCCGACGTCCTCCAGCGTTGTATGTACCTTACCAACAATGCCCAGGAACTGGGATTCCCCGGATGGAAGGCTTTCGAGGATTCCAAAAACCGTTTTGCCATCATCAACGACTATTTAGACGAGGCCATGCGCCCCTTCAGACAATTGCAGTATGATTATTACCGTAAGGGGCTTGACGAGATGGCCAACAACGTGGAGCGTGGACGCACAGAAGTAACCACCGCCCTTGAAAACGATTTGAAGAAAGCCCACCAGGATAAACCGTTGAGCCTACTGCCACAAATCTGGACCGACTACAAGAAAGAAGAGCTGGCCAACATATACAAAGGTAAGGGCACCCAAAAGGAGAAGGAAAGCGTTTACGACATTCTCTTCGGCATCAACGCCTCCCAAAACAACTCCTGGGAGAAAATCAAGCAATAATCCTTATTGGATATTAACGTTCACAACTTTACATTTATCGATTAATGACGCATCGAAAGCCTTCTTTTCGTCGCGCACATCAATGTTCTCGAAAGTAAAGTCGGTCAGCTTATACTTGTCGCTCTTACCCACATCAAAGAAGTTTTTGGTATTCATCTTTATGTTGCGGATCGTAATGTTATTACACTGCGACAGAGGCATGTCGTCACGCTGCTCAGGCTTGAAGAACTGCGTCCAAGGACGGACGACGAGGAACGAACCACATTGGCCGGTAATATCCTCAACAGTAACATACTCGTAATGCTGAGGTGTATCGGGGCGCATCTTCAGCCACAACACGCGAGTAGCCGCCTTGACATCGATACGGCGTAGGATGATGTTGTGGTCTTGTAATGACTCCGAGCCTAAAGTCAAGCACCCGTGAACCTTGCCGTAGGTACAATCCTCAATAATAATGTTGGAGTTGGGGCCGTTGTTCTCGTCCTTGTCAGCCCATGTGCCTTTGCCACCTTTCAGTACTACAGCATCGTCATTGACATGCATATAACATCCATGAACCAGCACATTCTTGCACACGTCGAGGTCAATCGCATCGCTGCTGGGAGCACCTCGCTTAGGGTCTACGGGGGTCACATTTTCGGTAGGAGCATAGATAAAGCAACCCAGATACCGAACGTTCTCGCAACGGTAGAGATGATTCGTCCAAAACGGTGAGTTAATGATACTTACGTCCTGAACTGTTACGTTTTTACTATTAGAGATATAAACGTTACGAGGACGCATGGCCTCAAGGTTCGTACAGTCCTTGTTGTACTTGCGACGAATCCAGAATTCCTCCCAATAAGGCTGGCCATTGCCATTGATGGTGCCAGGACCAGTAATGGTAAAACCATCACAGCCGTCTGCATTGACAAGAGCCGCAAAATAGTTGAGCGTCTGACCTTCCATACGGGTCTTTACGATGGGGAAGTGCTTAATGCGTGTACTGCCCTGCAATTCACCACCTTTCTCCAATTTCAGATGAGTCCCTGGCTTGAAAAAGAGAGAGCCACTAATGAAGGTGCCACGAGGAATAACTATGACCCCCCCACCCTCTTGTGCAGCACGATCAATAACAGCCTGGAGCTTTGATGTCTGCACCTCATTACTATAGCCATCAACGCCATAGTCGGTTACCACATAATGCTTCAGATTCGAAAGGTCAACACGCGTCGTATCGGAAAACCATTCGGGAATAGGGGTACCGTCGGGCCATAATTGGCTGTTTGACACTTTCTTCTTGGATGTTGCTGTCATACCCGTCAGTATGAGCACAAACAGCATAATTACTCGAATTTTCATTAACTTATAAAGTTTAGTGATCGTTTTCGGTGCAAAAATAGAAAAAAAAATTGATATTTTATCGTGTATTGCAAAAAAAGTATTAACTTTGTACGCACATTTGAATATTCAACCGTATGAAAAGCTTCTTAAAGTACACATTAGCCACCATTTGTGGTCTCGTGATTTTCTGCTTTATTGCAGGTTTCATTTTCTTTGTAACGATAATCGGTATGGCGGCATCCAGTGGTTCGTCTACCGTTGTTAAAGACAACTCAGTGTTTGTGCTCAAGTTAAATGGCACTGTTCAGGAACGTGGTGAAGAGGGCAGTCCGCTCGACATGATTTTGAGCACTAACGACATGAGCGTCATGGGACTGGACGACATCCTCGCCAGCATTAAGAAAGCTAAGGAGCACGTTGACATCAAAGGTATTTATGTCGAAGGGGGACTAGTCGAATTCGACTCTCCCGCATCAGCGCAGCAGATACGTGATGCGCTAAAGGATTTCAAGAAAAGCGGCAAGTGGGTCATTGCCTATGCCGACAACTATACCCAACAGGGCTACTATGTGGCTTCTGTGGCCGACACCATCATGCTGAACCTTACTGGCATGATTGAGCTGAAGGGTATTGGTGGCAAGCGTGAATACTTGACAGGACTTTACGAAAAAATTGGTGTCAAGTACCAGCCTGTACGTGTTGGAAAGTACAAGAGCTATGTGGAAAGTGTCACCCGAAAGGACATGAGTGCTGAAAACCGCGAACAGACGGAAGCCTATCAGCAGGGCATCTGGAAGCACATGCTGAAGGACATTGCTGAAAGCCGCCCCAAGCAGTCTATCGAACAACTGAACCAGATGGTCAGCGATAGCATCCTGGCATTCGCTTCACCTGCTGACTATTTGAAGAGCGGCCTTGTCGACTTATTGTGTTACCCCGAAGGTGTCAAAGCCACCATCAAAGGGCTGTTAGGTACCAACGACGACGATATTAACCAACTCATGCTCAGCGACATGATTGCCCTGCCTGCTCAGAACGACGGACAAGGTGATCAAATTGCGGTCTATTATGCTTATGGAGAAATCATCGATCAGAACACCAGCCTCTTTTCGGCAGAACACAACATTATTGGCAAGGAAACCGTTGAGGATTTAAACAAGTTGGCTAACGATGATGATGTGAAAGCCGTGGTCATTCGCGTCAACTCTCCTGGCGGTAGTGCAGCAGCCTCAGAACAGATTGCTCATGCCATTACCCGACTGAAGGCTAAGAAACCGGTGGTCATCTCAATGGGTGGTATGGCAGCATCTGGCGGCTACATGATCAGTGCCTATGGCAACTACATCTTTGCAGAACCCACCACGATTACAGGCAGCATTGGTATCTTCGGCCTTATTCCCAACTTCAGCGAATTGGCCACCGATAAGTTGGGCGTTACCTTCGACGGCACCAAGACCAACCGTTACACCGACTACCTTGAGAACCTGACATTAAGCAAGGACAATGCCGAAGAGCTGCAATTCATGCAGACCTACGTCAGTCGTGGCTATGACAACTTCATCAATATTGTGGCCGACGGTCGAAAGATGTCTCGTGAGAAGGTTCACGAGATTGCTCAGGGACGTGTATGGCTGGCTACTGACGCTCTGCCTATCAAGCTCATCGATAAACTTGGTTCCCTTGACGATGCGGTAAAGAAGGCTGCCGAATTAGCCAAGGTGGAGGAGTATTACATGCGGGGTTATCCGGAGGCTGCTCCCTGGTACGAACAGCTTTTAGACATGAAAGAAAAGAAGGGTACCTATCTTGATAGTGAGCTGCGCGAGGTGCTCGGTGAGTTCTATCAGCCCTTCCTCAATGCACGAAAAGACATGCAGCGTAACCGCCTACAGGCACGCCTACCCTATCTGCTTAATTTCTAAAGTAAAGAATCAGACATAAAAGTCAGTCAACGTGGAAGGCGATTTCATCAAGATTAATGAATGGCTACTACCCCTAAGCTGGTTATACGGCCTTGGCGTAGGATTCAGGAACTTCTTATTCGATGTAGGAGTTTTGAAGACCCATGCCTATAAGGTGCCTATCATATCGGTAGGAAATATCACCGTAGGCGGTACGGGAAAGACTCCCCACGTAGAATACCTTGTCAGGCTGCTGAAGGACAAGATGCGTGTGGCAGTCCTTAGCAGAGGCTACAAACGCAAGAGCAGCGGATTCGTCAAGGCAGAAAAAGACACTCCGATGAAAATGATAGGTGACGAACCCTATCAGATGAAGCAGAAGTTCCCTACGATTACGGTGGCAGTGGACAAGAAAAGGACACGGGGTATTGAGACGCTCACGAATCAGGACAGCAATAAAAGTGACATCGATGTCATTCTTCTGGATGATGCTTTCCAGCATCGCCACGTCAAGCCTGGCATCAACATTCTGCTCGTCGACTATCATAGGCTGGTTATATACGACAAGCTCCTGCCTGCCGGTCGACTACGCGAACCACTAAAGGGCAAGAACAGGGCAGACATCGTCATTGTGACAAAGTGTCCGAAGGAACTGAAACCAATGGAATACCGCGTCATCACCAAGGCTATGGAGCTGTTCCCCTACCAACATTTGTTCTTTACGACTTTGGAGTACGAGGCGCTTCACCCTGTTTTCCAAAAGACAAAGAGCACCATATCCCTTTCTGAGCTCTCGGATAAGAATATCCTGTTGCTGACAGGTATTGCTTCCCCACGTCAAATGGTGGAGGATTTGTCGCCTGTTGTGAAGAGCATCACGCCAATGACCTTTGCAGACCACCACAATTTCAAGCGTAAAGACATCGAGAAACTCAACGAAGTGTATGCATCCATGCCATCGCCAAAACTCATTGTCACTACGGAAAAGGATGCAGCCCGCCTCATAACCTGTGAGAATCTCTCCGAGGAAGTGAAGAAAAACCTGTACCACTTGCCCATACGCATCAATTTCATGCTGGATCAAGAAGAATTGTTTAACGAAAATATTATAGGCTATGTACGAAAAAATTCTCGAAACAGCATCCTGGCTAAGGCAAAGGATGACCACAAACCCCAGGACAGCAATTATCCTGGGAACAGGCCTCGGACAATTAGCTTCCGAAATAAGTGATTCAACGGAGTTCCCATACTCAGAGATACCTAACTTCCCCATTTCTACTGTCGAAGGCCACTCCGGCAAGCTCATTTTCGGAAAACTTGGCGGCGTTGACATCATGGCAATGAAAGGACGTTTCCATTTCTACGAAGGATACTCCATGAAGGAAGTGACATTCCCTATACGTGTCATGTATGAACTGGGCATCAAGACGCTCTTTGTCAGCAACGCGGCAGGTGGTATGAATCCTCAGTTCAAAATCGGTGACCTGATGGTGATCACCGACCATATCAACTTCTTCCCTGAGCACCCGCTCCGCGGCAAGAACTTCCCTACCGGACCACGCTTCCCCGACATGCACGAGACTTACGACAGCCAATACATCAAGCTGGCCTTTGATATTGCCAAAGAGAAAAACATCCGCCTGCAACACGGCGTCTATGTAGGTGTACAGGGACCTACCTTCGAAACACCAGCAGAATACAAGATGTACCGCTTGTTTGGTGGCGATACAGTCGGTATGTCCACTGTTCCAGAAGTCATCGTTGCCCACCATTGCGGCATCCGCGTCTTTGGCATCAGTATTGTGACCGACCTGGGTGGCTTTGACACACCTGTGGAAGTAAGCCATGAAGAAGTACAGGAAGCAGCCAACAAGGCACAGCCCGTTATGACAGAAATCATGCGTGAAATGATATTCCGGGCCGAAAGTGTTGCCAGCAAACGAGTCAGTAAGATTGATTCAACTCATCCCACGAAAGCATGGAAATAGCAAAGATTGGAGAATTCGGACTAATAGACCGTCTTACACAAGACCTGAAGCCCCAAAACGCATCAACAAAGTACGGCATAGGCGATGACTGTGCCGTACTATCATATCCTGACAAAGAGGTGCTCATCACCACCGACCTGCTGATGGAGGGTGTACACTTTGACCTTACTTATATAGACTTGCAGCATTTAGGCTATAAGGCAGCAATGGTCAACATCAGCGATGTCTTTGCCATGAATGGTACACCTCGTCAGATAACCGTTTCACTGGCTTTGAGCAAACGTTTCAGTGTTGAGGATATTGAACAACTGTATAGTGGTATACGCCTGGCCTGCGAGAAGTGGAACGTCGACATTGTCGGTGGCGATACCACATCCTCCTACACAGGCCTGGCCATCAGCATTACCTGCATTGGCGAGGCAGCCAAGGAAGATATTGTCTATCGTAATGGAGCCCACGACACAGACCTCATCTGCGTCAGCGGCGACCTTGGTGCCGCCTACATGGGACTTCAACTCTTAGAGCGTGAGAAAACGGTCTATTACCAGATGCTCGACGAGGCAAAGAAAAGTGGGAAGCCCCTACCCGATTTCCAACCCGACTTCAGCGGAAAGGAATACCTGTTACAGCGCCAGTTACAGTCCGAGGCCCGTGGTGACATTATACAGAAACTACGCGAAGCAGGCATCCATCCAACGGCAATGATGGACATTTCGGACGGTCTCTCATCGGAATTAATGCATATCTGTAAGCAGTCGGGCGTAGGCTGTCGTATCTTCGAGAAGAATATCCCCATCGATTACCAGACAGCAGTCATGGCCGAGGAAATGAACATGAACGTCACTACCTGCGCCCTGAATGGCGGCGAGGACTACGAACTGCTGTTCACCGTTCCCATTGGTGACCATGAGAAGATAGAACAACTTGACGACGTTAAGCTAATAGGCCATATCACAGACCAGAAGTTCGGCCACATCCTGGTAAGCCGCGATGGTCAGGAGTTTGAATTACGTGCACAAGGATGGAACCTTGATCATTAATGAATGAAAGGTATGATAGGTAATAGGCCAAAGGTTGCCATTATTGACCCCAATACGTTAGCGGCTGTAGGACTGAAGCAGCTTCTACAGAATGTGATGCCCATTATGACAATTGACACATTTGGGACATTCGCAGAACTGGAAGCCAACAATCCCGACAACTACTACCACTATTTCGTGGCCATGAACATTGTGCTTGAGAACCGTGCTTTTTTCTCGGCTCACCGTCAGAAGACGATTGTACTGACTCTCGGACTTGAAACCATTTCACAGCTGTCGGAGTTCCACAGCCTTTGCATCAATCTGCCTGAGAAGGAATTGGTTCACACGCTCCTGATGCTTCAGCAACATGCCCATCCCAAGGGAAAGAATCTTCCCCCCATGCCCGATGTGCTACAACAGAAAGTACTGAGCGACCGAGAAATAGAAGTCATGTCGCTCATTGTCCAGGGCAACATCAATAAGGAAATTGCCGACAAACTGAATATCAGTCTGTCAACGGTCATTACTCATCGTAAGAATATCATGGATAAGCTTGGCATGAAATCTGTATCGGCATTAACCATTTATGCCGTCATGCACGGCTACGTCGATATCAACAAGATTTAGCCGATAGATATTCTGCAGCCATCTCGGCACAACGCTCCCCATCCACTCCTGCGGAAACAATGCCACCGGCATAGCCTGCACCCTCGCCACAAGGGAAGAGCCCCTGTAAGCGAACATGCTGAAGTGTAGTATTATCGCGAAGTATTCGTACAGGACTGCTGGTACGTGTCTCTGTAGCAATGAGCACAGCTTCGTTAGTCAGGAATCCGTGCGCTTGTCTGCCGAAAGTCTTGAAACCTTCCTGTAAACGGCTGCCTATCATCTTGGGTAGCCAGAAATGTAACGGACTGGATATCAGTCCCGGAGCATAGCTCGACTTCGGCAAATCATAGCTCAGGCGTTTGTTCACAAAGTCTGCCATTCGCTGCGCAGGTGCTGTCTGCTTCATATTGCCCTGCTGCCAGCACATGCGTTCCAACTGCTCCTGGAACTCCATTACCTTGAGTACATCGTCGCCTCCCTCTAAATCTTCTGGTCGTACCTCCACCACCATTCCACTATTAGACCATTGGGTACCACGATTGGCAGGACTCATGCCGTTGACCACTATCTGTTCACGATCAGTAGCGGCAGGAATGACAAAGCCACCAGGACACATGCAGAAAGAGTAGACTCCCCGTCCCTCCACCTGAGTGACGAAAGAATACTCTGCGGCAGGCAGATACTTCCCACGACCCTGACGTGAGTGATACTGTATCTGGTCTATCAGTTCTGACGGATGCTCAAGCCTGACACCGACGGCAATACCTTTGGCCTCAATCTCAATCTTTGCCTCAGCCAGATAACGATACACGTCACGGGCACTATGGCCTGTTGCCAGAATCACTGGACCACGATATTCACGCTCTCCAGCCACCACACCTACAACCTGGTCACCACCAACAATCAGCTGAGTCATCTTCGTCTGAAAATGCACTTCACCACCACATCTGATGATGGTGTTACGCATTGCCTCGATGACCTTTGGCAGGCGGTCTGTGCCAATATGGGGATGGGCATCGGCCAATATGGCTGTCGATGCACCATGCTGGCAGAACACATTCAGGATCTTATCGATATTGCCGCGTTTCTTCGAACGGGTATAAAGCTTGCCGTCGGAGTAGGCACCTGCCCCACCCTCGCCAAAACAGTAGTTGCTTTCTGAGTCAACCTGCTGCGTACGCGAAATGGCGGCAAGGTCTTTCTTGCGGTCATGTACATTCTTGCCGCGTTCAAGCACTACGGGACGAAAGCCAAGTTCAATCAGTCGGAGCGCAGCAAAGAGTCCACCAGGCCCCGCTCCAACGACAATGACCTGTGGCCGCTGGCTCACATCACCATACTCCGTGTGTACATATTCATCGTCAGCAGGCATTTCGTTGATGTATACCCGCACCTTCAAGTTGACGAAGATAGTGCGTTGACGGGCATCGATGCTACGTTTCAGAATACGCACACTATTGCAGGTACGCACATCGAAGCCGTACTCATCAGCCAGCCACGCCTTCAATTGCTGCTCGTTGGCAGCCACCTGAGGTAGCACACGTATCTGGTATTCACTCGTCATTTAAGGTAGAGGAAATAGACGGCAGCCAGTACCACAGCCAGCACAATAAGTACAATTGACTTCACCAAGCACGTCGTCACCTTTTTAATAATAAGGAAAGCCACAATGATAGCAGCTAACAGAAACAGGTAATATCCGATATTTTCCATCCCTATAAGATTACTTGAATAGATTGCGGAATGCCGTTGGAACTGGTGTCTCAAACTCCATGTTCTCTCCCGTAGCAGGATGAGTGAAGCAAAGCAGCCAGGCATGCAGACAAAGTCTGTGCAAAGGATCGTCGCCATTACCATACTTCACATCGCCACAGACGGGATGCCCCATATCGGCAGAGTGGACACGAATCTGATTCTTGCGGCCCGTCTCCAACTTGTATTCCACCAAAGAATGCTCCGTTGTGCGATCCAGCACATGGAAGTGGGTCACGGCATACTTGCCGCCATTATCCTCCGGACTTGAGTAGGTCACATAGGCCTTGTTGTCCTTCAGCCAGTTAGCTATCGTACCGTCTGTTTCTTCAACCTCACCACTAACAACAGCCACATAGCGACGATCGTACACGATATCATGCCAGTTGTGCTCCAGTATCTGTTCTGTCTCTATGTCCTTAGCATAGACCATCAGTCCACTGGTGTCGCGATCAAGACGATGGACGACATGAGCCGTACACTTCTGGTGCGATTTCTTGAAGTAATCGTCAAGCACCGACTTCACGTTCAACGTGGAATGGCCTGCAGCCATCGACAAGATGCCTACCGCTTTCTCTATGACAATCAGCCAGCGGTCTTCATACACAATCTTCACATAGCGGTTCTTGAATCCCTGCTGGTTTCGCTTGGTATTTGATACGGCTATCTTCATACCCCTTTCCAGGGGGAAGTCATACTGTGAAACGGTCTTACCGTTCACCCTGATACCGCGTCCCTGAAGCGTAGACTTGATCTTTGACCGGCTTCCCTTCACGTTTCGCAGTAGCCATTCCAGCAACTGGGCACCATCTTCCTCAACGGTGTAGTGGCTATAATCACCCTGACTCTTGCGTTCTGAACTGATTCTCATAAAAAGTGCGTATTATTTGACAGCCTCATCCGTCTCAGGACAACGGCAATAGCTGGTACCGTCAAAGCAATGGGTACAGACTTTACACTTAGGCATGCCGATAGCTTCAATCAAATCCTCGAGCTTGGCAAACTTCAACGTAGTGAGTCCCAGGCGACGGGCAATCTCATCGACCATGCGCTGATATTCAGGAGATCCCGTCTGGGCATATTTCTCCAGGTTCTTCTTGTCGTCACCCTCAAAGTCGAGGATAATCTGACGTGTTATCAGCTCCATATCAGTCTTCGAAGTGGTGAAACCAATAAAGGGACAGCCATAGACCAGCGGTGGACAGGAGATGCGGCAGTGGACTTCCTTGGCACCATACTCAAAGAAAGTACGCACATTGTCGCGCAACTGGGTACCACGTACTATACTGTCGTCGCAGAACACCACGCGACGGTCTTTCAGCAACGCGCCATTGGGAATGAGCTTCATCCTTGCCACCAACGCACGACGACTCTGGTTGCCGGGAGTAAACGAGCGGGGCCAGGTAGGTGTATACTTCAGAACAGCTCTCTCGTAAGGAACGCCCTTACCCTCGGCATAGCCCAAGGCAGTACCCACACCCGAGTCAGGCACACCGCAAACACAGTCTACTTCGGTGTCGTCGTCCTTACCAAGCTTGCGGCCATTCTTTTCACGAACATCCTCAACATTGATGCCCTCGTAGTCGCTGGCTGGGAAACCGTAGTACACCCACAGGAACGAGCAGATCTGTTCACGCTCAAAGGCAGGCTGCATCACTTCGTAGCCGTCATGATGTAGGCGGACTATCTCGCCTGGTCCCAGGTCGCGTACCACCTTGTAATCCAGATTCGGGAAACTCGACGTTTCGCTGCTTACAGCGTAGGCCCCCTCTTTCTTGCCGATCACAATTGGCGTGCGTCCCAGGAAATCGCGGGCTGCTATTATGCCATCCTCAGTAAGTATTAGCATGGAACACGAACCCTCGATCTTGCGATAGACATTATTGATGCCTTCCACAAAGGTGTTGCCCATATTGATGAGCAGGGCTACGAGTTCCGTCTGGTTGATATTGTTGGCCGACATTTCGCTGAAATGCATACGCTGGGCCAGCAATTCGTCGGCAATCTCGCGCTGATTGTTGATTTTGGCCACCGTTACGACAGCATAGCGGCCTAAGTGTGAATTGACGATGATGGGCTGTGGGTCGGTATCGCTGATGATACCCAGTCCCTGATGTCCATGGAATGAGTCAAGCTCATCCTCAAAGCGCGAACGGAAGTAGTCGCGCTCCAATGAGTGGATGCTGCGGTTAAAACCCCGCTCAGGGTCAAATGTTACCAGTCCAGCACGTTTCGTGCCTAAGTGTGAATTGTAGTCGGTGCCGTAGAACAAGTCGTTCACGCACTCCTTATCGGCTATACAGCCAAAGAAACCTCCCATACTATATGTTTCTAATCGTTACGTTTATCAATAAACTTCCAGTCCTTATACTGATTGCGGGGGAAGATGAATTCGTCATCGCTGATACCACCGCTCTTGAAGTTGCTCACCTTGACGGTTGTCCAGATAAAGGCTAACTTGATACGCAGCCTTACCGGCACATAACCTTTCTTCGTCACCCAGGCCTTCACGACCTTGATGGTGCCTTTGGCATCCTTCTTCTGTTTCAGCGTCAGCAGGAACATACCATCGTCCTCGGAAATACTGTAGTTGAAGTCGTCTAACGTGAACTTGAACTTTCCACTGTACTTGTCCTTCTTGTCCGACTGCGCAGCGTGAATATGTACCTCTTTTTTCTTGCGAAAGGCCATATAGGCAGTCACGCCGTCGTTCCACGTATTAACTTTCTCGTCAACAAACTTCTGTTTCTTTCCTTTGAAGGTAATGTCACCCTTTGTCTTGTAGAGTCCTATAATATTCACATCGTAATGACACGAAGACCCTTGTTCGCCCATCACTTGGTTATAAGCCTGGGTAAATATACGGCGAGCCTGCCTTTCGTTAGCACTCTCTTGTGCTATTGAGGTAGCCGCCTGAAAGGCAATCATTATCAGCAAAACAATCTTTCTTCCCATAATCGGGTGCAAAGGTACGAAAAAAAAGTGAAACACGGTAAACGGAAATAGAAAAAAAGATGCTATTATTGATTCAAAAAGCGTATAAATTCATGCGTTATTCATTTTTTCTTTGCATTCGATGCTCAAAAATTTGGAAATTCGCAAAATAATACGTACCTTTGCGCCCGCAAATGAGCAATACTGCCTTCGGGTGGGGCTGGTTCCGTAGCTCAGCTGGATAGAGCAACAGCCTTCTAAGCTGTGGGTCTCGGGTTCGAATCCCGACGGAATCACCAGAAAAAAATCGCCGTCTCCTCAACATCGGGAAGACGGCGATTATTGTTTTTGTTTAACTCGCTCGCTTACTTAACTTTCTCGACGATGGCCTTGAAAGCTTCAGGATTGTTCATAGCGAGGTCAGCGAGCACCTTACGGTTAATCTCGATACCAGCCTTGGTGAGAGCACCCATCAACTGAGAGTAGCTCATACCGTTGAGACGTGCGGCAGCGTTGATACGCTGAATCCACAGGCTACGGAATGCGCGCTTCTTGTTACGACGGTCACGATAGGCGTATGTCAGACCCTTCTCCCAGGTGTTCTTGGCTACTGTCCAAACATTCTTACGGGCTCCAAAGTAGCCACGGGTGAGCTTCAAAATTCTCTTACGCTTTGCTCTTGATGCAACGTGATTTACTGATCTTGGCATAATTTCTTACTTCTTTAATGTTCGACAATAGGTTTGATTAACGGAGACACAACAGGTCGCGCACCTGCTTCATGTTGCTCTGGTCAACGAGTGTTGAACCACAAAGATTACGCTTCTGTTTCTTTGTCTTCTTAGTCAGGATGTGACTGTGGTAAGCGTGATGACGCTTTACCTTACCTGTACCGGTGAATGAGAATCTCTTCTTAGCGCCGGAATTTGTCTTTACTTTTGGCATTGTTTTTTTAAAATTTAATTGTTATTAATTAAAGCGGTGGCAACGCATATACCGGGCGCAGCGCACCTTGATTTCTGATTTATTCTTCTCCGTCGGTCTCTGTCAGCTTCTTCAGGGCATCAGCGCTGATCTTGGCATTGGCGAACAACCCTCCGTTAGCAGGTGTCTCAACATCAATGTCGACCTGTGGTTTGACTGACGCACCCTCCACCTGAGCAGCTCCATCGCCTTCGCGCAGCTTTTCACGATCTCGGGCCTGCTGACTCTTTTTCTTCTCGCCTGCCTTCTTCGGAGCCAGATAGAGGAACATCTTCTTACCCTCAAGACTGGGCATCGATTCCACCTTTCCGTAATCTTCCAAATCGTTGGCAAAACGAAGCAGAAGGACTTCTCCCTGTTCCTTGAACAGAATGGAACGACCTCTAAAGAATACATAGGCGCGTACCTTATTACCTTCTTCCAGAAACTCACGGGCATGCTTCAGCTTAAACTGATAGTCATGTTCATCGGTCTGAGGACCAAAACGGATTTCCTTCACCTCCACCTTCACCTGCTTGGCTTTCATTTCCTTAGCACGTTTCTTCTGCTGGTAGAGGAATTTGGAATAGTCGATGAGACGACAAACGGGCGGATTGGCATTCGGCGATATTTCGACAAGGTCGACGCCCTGCTCACGAGCCATGTTCAATGCATCACGGGTAGGAACCACGGTCGATCCGTTGTCTCCGACGATGCGAACTTCACGTACGCGTATCTGTTCATTTACGCGGTACTGATTCTTCATTTTGTCATTCTTCATCCACTGTTTTTTAAAAATCGGCTGCAAAGTTACAATAAATCAACGAATTGACAAAATAAATCATTAATTATTTTTGATTCAATCTCTTTTTTCCATTGGTTTTTCATAAATTATGCTTAACTTTGTAGCCGAAAGTAACGAATCTTAGAACCAAAACGACATGAAAGCCATATTCATCACCATTCTGTTAGTACTTGGCAGCGGTATTATCCGAGCTGAGGACGGCCTTGACAGCATACGCCAACTATTGTTGAATGCGCCTATACAAGAAAAGGTGTATTTGCACTTAGACAACAACTGCTATTTCAGAGGCGAGGAGATATGGTTCAAGGCCTACGTGGTAAGGGCTGACAACAACAGGTACACTGACCTGAGCCGACTACTATATGTGGAGCTGGTATCACCCGACGGGCTACTTGTAGAGCGTCAGACCATCAAGATTTCCGAAGATGGCGACGGTGAGGGGTCATTCTACCTGACCGATTCGCTCTACTCAGGTTTCTACGAGCTTCGTGCTTACACTCGCTGGATGATGAACTTCGATGTGACGGAACATCCGTCGAACTATCATTCGCGACGACTGTTCTACAACAAGCAGATGGCCAGCGACTTCTACCGTCAGTACGGCACTGTCTACAGCCGTGTGGTACCTGTTTACGAAACCCCGGAAAAACACGGCGATTACAATATGAAGTATATAGTTGAACGCCCCAAACAGCGACTCGACAAAGAGCTGAAGGCCAACCTCAAGGTCAACTTCTACCCAGAGGGCGGACACCTGATAGCAGGCACCAAGGCGAGAGTGGCCTTTGAGGCTGTCAACGAACTGGGCGAACATGTAAGCATCAGCGGTTCTATTGGCAGCCAGACCATCAAGACGGAACATGAAGGACGTGGGGTATTCACTATCGACGTGCCTGAGGACGGGCATTTGGAGGCACACTTTAACTATGCCAACAAAGACTACAACATTAAACTGCCTAAGTCAGAGAAAACCGGATGTGCCCTCAATGTGAGCACAGAGGGGGAAACCATCAATGCCAAAATCATGCTTCGAGGCGTACCTACCAACGTAGACTATGCAGCCGTAGTGCTCTCACAGGGTGTTTTAAAAGAATTCAAGCGCTTTAGTCCCTCGGGAAGCGACTACATCACCGTCAACATCGATACCAACAATTTGCCGTCAGGAGTCAGCGACCTCATCATCATCGATAACGAAGGGCGCCCAATGGCTGACCGTCTGTTCTTCGTGAACCACCACAATCTTGACAACGGTCATATAACGCTGAGCACCAAGAACATGGACTACCAGCCCTACGAAGCCATTGACCTGGAACTGCAAGTACCCGAAGGCACTGACCAGATATCGGTCAGCATACGTGACAGCGGTACTGACGATACGACCTTCGACACAGGCAACATCATGACCGAATTATTGCTGTCGAGCGAGCTGAAAGGTTTTATCCCCCACCCCGACTATTACTTCGAAGTTGACGACCAGCAACATCGTCACCATCTGGACCTGCTGATGATGGTACAAGGCTGGCGGCGCTATAACTATGGAGATATTACCAGCAAAAAGCCCCTGCGCTATAGCCCTGAGCAGGGACTTAGCGTAGAAGGCAACGTCTTCGAGACCATTCCTGCCGACTGGCAGATTGAAGAGGTGAAATACTGGGCACAAGGCATATTCGGATACAGCGAGACCAAAGCCCTGCACGCCGACCCCGACGACCCCACATACAAAAAACTGCTTGAAAGGATTAATGGAATAAAATCTGACAAAGAACAGACCGTTTCTCTGGATGGCACTTTAGAACTTGAGACGATTGGAGAGTCGATCTTCATAGAGGATCCGACAGACTTAAAGGAAGTGTCGAGCAGCACCCGTAACGAAGAGAAAAAAGTATCAGTAGAGCACGGCTCATTGAAGCATGAAGTCACCGTAGAGTGTGAGCTGGTCGAACTCGATGACAATGGCGAGAAATTAGAAGGGTCACAGATTACCGTACTGAAAGCCGAGACCACCAACCACGGTCACTACTGCTTTGAACTGCCTCCGTTTAAGAATGCGGGCGCACTGTTCCTGAGAGCCCACGACACCAATTTAAGCGACAAGAAAATTGAGAAAAAGATTAACAAAGGATTCCTCAGCGAAACGGCCATTTCCGATTATTACGTGAAACGGAACCTTTTCTTCCCCGTCTTTGCCAAGAAGTATTCCTACTACCAGTGTCACCTGCCTGAAGAAGATGAATCCAGCTCGCTCCATACGTTTTCAGACTACGAGGTAAAAGCCACCGACTCTATTTCAAAGATGGACCGTACGCTCAGCGAGGTAACTGTGAAGAAGAAGCGTCGCCGTGGACGCAGGGCCATTGACTATACCAAACCTGTATGCGTATACGATGCCTACGAACTCTATAACCTATGTACCGACTTTGGACTATGCTGGGGCCAGTTCGACATGATGAACTTCCCCGTTGCTGTTAGCACAGCCCTGTTCGGAACCTACAACAAGGACCGTTTCTTCAACGTACGGGCACGAATCAGTGAGGAAACCATCACGCCTTACACATTCTTCCGTAACTTCACTCCCGGCATACAAGATTCTGGTCCGTTCTTTAGCGACCAGAAGATGGCCAGCTGGATGTATCTGGCACGTCAGGACGTCATCAAATGCTACACTGACTTCGAGTTGCGCAACGAAGACCGTCCTGTCCTCATGTCGAAAAACGAAGCCGACGTCACCCTACAGTTTGAGATATTGCCCAGCGAGAGTAAGCGTCCCGTATGGCGTGACCGTCGCATCATCATGACTGGCATCATTGAACCTGACGAATTCTATCTGTTGCCCGACTACAGCATG
>Ga0310690_10004318_pt1 | contig 20276 bp, 15 predicted proteins | sample AusTroGonzalo_MG_2_FD_207661 | JGI IMG/M metagenome (GOLD analysis project Ga0310690, IMG submission 207661) | Bovine rumen microbial communities from tropical cattle in Woodstock, Queensland, Australia - Gonzalo_04 (v2) (version 2) | ecosystem: Host-associated > Mammals > Digestive system >...
GTGGAGCGCAAGAAACACCGCCGGTTGCGGCAACTGTACGTCATGGGCTGCCTGAGCCAGCGATACATGCAGGAGCTCACCGACGAGATACCCGAGGTGGACGGATGGTACGGGAAGTTCGATTACGAGGCGCTTATAGAGCGCCTGGCCGTTAGCCGTTGGCCTTTAGCCATTAGCCAATGCGCACCCTACGAGCGGACGATAACGACACCACAGCACTATACGTACGTGAAAATCAGCGAGGGCTGCAACCGCTTCTGCTCGTACTGCGCCATACCGCTCATCACCGGCAGGCATACCTCGCGGCCTATGGACGAGATACTCGACGAGGTGCGATGGCTGGTCAGCCAGGGCGTCAAGGAGTTCAACGTGATAGCACAGGACCTCTCGTCCTACGGATTAGACACACCCCCCGACCCCCTCTCAAAGGGGAATACACCCCCCGCCCCCCTCTCAAAGGGGGAGAAAGGAGGGCACCGGTTGGCGGAGCTGATAGACAAGATGGCGGAGACAGACGGCGTGCAATGGATACGTCTGCACTACGCCTACCCTACAGATTTTCCGTACGATATACTGCCGGTGATGGCCAGGCACGCTAACATATGCAAGTACCTCGACATCGCTCTGCAACACTGCACCGACCACATGCTCGGCCTCATGCGACGCCACATAACCGCCGCCGAACAGGACGCCCTGCTCGACCGCATACGACGCGAGGTGCCGGGTATAACGCTGCGCACCACCCTGATGGTCGGTCACCCGGGCGAGACCCAAGAGGATTTTGAAGCACTCAAAGCTTGGGTGCGCAAGCAACGCTTCGACCGCATGGGCGCATTCGCCTACAGCGAGGAGGAAGGCACGTATGCCGCCAACCACTACAAGGACGATATACCGCAGGAGGTGAAAGAGCAGCGGCTGGACGAACTGATGCTCATCCAGGAGCAGATAGCCGCCGAGAAGAGCGAGCAGAAAGTGGGGACTGTACGGCGCGTGATTATCGACCGCGAGGAAGGTGACTACTTTGTCGGACGCACCGAAGCCGACAGCCCGGAGGTGGATTGTGAAGTGCTGATAAAAGTTGAGAGTTTAGAGTTTAGCGTTGAGAGTCGTTCGAAAGTTAAAAGTAACAAGTTGAAAGTAGGCGAGTTCTATGATGTTAAGATAACGGGATTCGAGGGAGTTGATCTCTATGGTGAACTTGCAACTCTTAACTCACCAACTTCTCTAAACTCTAAACACTCAACTCTAAACTAACCAAGAATATGAACAACAAGGAAATTATACAGTCAGTGTCGCAGAAAGCGGCGCTGACCAAGCAGGCAACGGAGCAGTTGCTGCATGCGACGGCGCAGATCATCACCGAAACGCTCAAGGACGGCGGAGACGTGAAGATCCAGCATTTCGGTTCGCTCGAGGTACGTGCACACCAGGCTCGTACAGTGATTAACCCGCGTAACGGCCAGAAAACACGCATACCCGCTAAGAACGTGTGGACATTCAAAGCCAACAACCGTCTCAAAGACGCAGTAAATCAGTAATCAGTTATGGCAGAGCATTTGACTTTAGTATCGTTGCGCCGTGCATTGAGTGCACGAGGCAGTGTTAGTGAGAAAGTGGCGGACGACTTTCTGAGCGCCCTGATAGCAAGCATTCAGGACGGACTGCAGAAAGACGGACAGGTGACCATCAACGGTCTGGGAACATTCAAGCTGCAGGAGATACCTGCACGCGAGAGCATCAACGTTGCCACCGGCGAACGGTTCACCATCGACGGCTACAAAAAGGTCGTTTTCGTCGCCGGTGCCGCACACGGCAATTCAGGAACGAAGAAGACCGAAGAGCCCATTGACCCCATACAGAAACTCGGCGAACAGGCTGAGGAGATAAAGGACATACTCAGCGAACTGAATGCCATGACTCCGGAAACGCCGGTTGAGGAAAGCGCCGAACCGATGCCACCGGTGGTGGCTGTGGCTGCACCCAAGACTAAGAAACCCAAACGTGCAAAGAAATCCAAAGAGGTTGAACAGCAACCGGAGGAAAAGACGGAGCAGGCAGCTGCACTCGTCAGCACGGAGGCCACGGAAAAAACGGAGCCGGCAGTTGCAGTTGTCAGCACGGAGGCTGCGGAAAAGACGGAAGCCTCGGAAAAGACGGAAGCACCCACGGAAGACGAACCGGCAAAGGAGAAACCCAAGCCCTTCAATCCGCTCTTGACCGGATTGATTACGATTGGCGTGTTCACTATGTTGCTGATCATCGCCTACTTCGTTCTGCGCCACCAGATAGTCAGCTGGGCGGACGGTATGCGCTCAGATATCGAACTGCGCGTCAACACCACCCCGGACGAGAGCGTAACAACCGCCATGCCCGAAGTGGTGGAGGAGAACCTGAATGCCGGACAAACGGAAGGCCAGAACAGCGCGGAGCAGACGGAGACGAATGAACCGGCTAAAGTTACGGAGAAAGCCCGGCCCTCGAGTCCCTATTTCGACGACAGCAAGCGCAAGTTCACTAAGTTCCAGGCCACAGAGACTGTCGGTCAGGACAGCCGTCTGGCATGGGTCGCCAAGAAACACTACGGCGAGAAAGCCATGTGGGTGTTTGTGTATGAGGCGAACCGCGACCGCGTGAAGGACCCCAACCTGGTGCGTCCGGGTACCAAACTGCGTATCCCCAAACTGCCCCTTGAGCTACGTGACATCAACAATCCCGAGACCAAGGCACTCCTTGACCGCCTCAGCGAGAAATATCTGAGGGAGTGAGCGGTTACGGGTTACCGGTTACCGGTTACGGGTTACCGGTTATCGGTTACGGGTTACCGGTTATCGGTTACGGGTTACCGGTTATCGGTTACGGGTTACCGGTTACCGGTTACGGGTTACCGGTTATCGGTTACGGGTTACGGGTTACCGGTTATCGGTTACGGGTTACCGGCTATCGGTTACGGGTTACCGGTTATCGGTTACGGGTTACCGGTTATCGGTTACGGGTTACCGGTTATCGGTTACGGGAGCACTCGCACCCCATAACCCGTCACCCATAACCCATCACCGAAAAATTTGAAATCTTGAAATCTTGAAATCTTGAAATCTAACGTAATCCACATCGAGGGAGCACGGACGAACAACCTGAAGAATGTGAGCGTGGATATACCGCGCAACAAGATGGTTGTGGTCACGGGCGTGAGCGGCAGCGGCAAGTCGTCGCTCGCTTTCGATACGCTGTATGCCGAAGGCCAGCGCCGTTACGTTGAGAGCCTGAGCGCCTATACGCGTCAGTTCCTCGGACGCATGCAGAAACCCGATGTGGACAGCATTGACGGCATACCTCCCGCCATCGCCATCGAGCAGAAAGTCAGTTCGCGTAACCCGCGTTCCACGGTAGGTACCGTCACGGAGATTTACGACTACCTCAAACTGCTGTTCGCACGTGCCGGCACCACCCTTTCACCCGTCAGCGGCAAAGAGGTCAGGCGCCACACGGTAGCCGATGTGCTCAGCCACTTGCGCGCACTGCAACAAGGCACACGCGTTATGCTGCTTTCCGCACTCAGCGACCGGCCATTGGAAGCACTGCTCAGCGAGGGATACTCCCGACTGTTGCATGTGCACAGCGACGGCAGCGCGGACATACTCCGTCTGAGCAGCAGCCTCAGCAACGACCTCATCGGAGATATACAGAACGTCTATCTGCTGGTTGACCGCGTTGTGGCGGACGGACAGCAGGCTACCGAGAACCGCTTTGCCGACTCTATTCAGACAGCGTTCTTCGAGGGCAAAGGCGAGTGCGTGCTGCGTTCGGAACTCAACGGCGAGGTGCAAATGACGCATTTCTCCGAACGATTTGAGGCGGACGGCATACACTTCGTCGAACCCACCGAACATCTGTTCAACTTCAACAACCCTTTGGGCGCCTGTCCGACCTGCAACGGTTTCGGCAACATTATCGGCATAGACGTGGACCTGGTAGTGCCCGACAAATCGAAAAGCATCTACGAGGACGCCATCGCCTGCTGGCGCGGACAGAAGATGAGCGCATGGCGTGACGAACTGATATACAACGCCGACAAGTTCGACTTCCCTATCCATACGCCGTTCTATGCCCTCACGCCCGAACAGAAACAGCTCATCTGGACGGGCAACGCGTATTTCCGCGGACTGAACGAGTTCTTCCGCATGCTGGAGAAAGACCAGTATGCCAAAATTCAGTACCGCGTCATGCTGGCGCGTTTCAAGGGCAAGACCACCTGTCCCGACTGCCGGGGCATGCGTCTGCGCAAAGAGGCGGAATACGTGTGGGTAGGCGGCAAACGCATAGTGGATGTCGCCGCTATGCCGGTGAGCGAGGTGACAGAATGGATAGAGGAACTCAAACGCCTGCAAGCCTCCGGCGACAGCAAACTGGCTGGCATGGGCGAACTGATTACCGAGATACGCAACCGCCTGCAGTTCATGGAGGATGTAGGGCTCAGTTACCTCAGCCTCAACCGCATGGCGTCCAGCCTCTCGGGCGGTGAGAGCCAGCGCATCAACCTCGCTAAATCCTTGGGCAGCAGTCTGGTAGGCTCGCTGTACGTGCTCGACGAACCGTCCATCGGTCTGCACGCACGCGACACACAGCGGCTCATCCACGTGCTGCACGAACTGCGTGACCTCGGCAACACGATTGTTGTCGTGGAGCACGACGAGGATATCATGCTGGCAGCCGACTACATGATAGAGATAGGTCCGAAAGCCGGTACGCACGGCGGCGAGATAACCTACGTGGGCAAACCGCGTCTGCAAGACTTCCCGTCAGTCATTCCGCCGCAGCGCAGACACTGGAGCAACTACATTGAGATCATCGGTGCCGCCGAGAACAACCTGCAGAACCTGAACGTCAAGTTCCCCTTGGGCGTACTGACGGTTATCACCGGTGTGAGCGGCAGCGGCAAATCGTCGCTGGTGAGCAAGGTGCTCTACCCTGCCCTGAAGAAGCATTACGGCGGCATAGCAGCCGAGCATACAGGCGACTACGGCAGTCTGAAAGGCAGTATGCACCTGCTGAAGGATGTGGAGTTTGTGGACCAGAACCCGCTCAGCAAGTCTTCACGCTCCAACCCCGTGACCTACATGAAGGCGTTCGACGAGATACGCCGCATTTTCGCCGACCAGCAGGCATCCAAGCAGATGGGCTTCACGCCGGCACACTTCTCGTTCAACACCCCGGGAGGACGTTGCGAGGAATGCCAGGGCGAAGGCACGATAACGATTGAGATGCAGTTCATGGCGGATATCGTCATCGAGTGCGAGCACTGCCACGGCAAACGCTACAAACAGGAGGTGCTGGAGGTGACCTTCGGAGGCAAGAACATCTACGACATACTGGAGATGACCGTTGACGAAGCCATCGACTTTTTCTCCGAGTACGGCTGCACCAAGGTGGTCAAGTTGCTCAAGCCGCTGCAGGACGTAGGTATAGGTTACGTCAAGCTCGGGCAATCGAGCAGTACGCTCTCCGGCGGTGAGAGCCAGCGCGTGAAGCTCGCCTCGTACATCGCGCAGGAGAACAGCCATCCTACGATGTTCATCTTCGACGAACCGACCACCGGTCTGCACCACCAGGACGTACTGGTGCTGCTGAACGCATTGGAGAGGCTGATAAGCAAGGGCCACACCGTAGTGGTCATCGAGCATAACCCCACGATGATCATAGCCGCCGACCACATCATCGACCTCGGTCCTGAAGGCGGCAAACAAGGCGGACGCATCGTGGCGGAAGGCACGCCCGAACAGATCATGGCGTGCGAACAGAGTTACACCGGTAAAGCATTGAAGAATTGGCTCTAAGTGTTGAAAATATAGTCAAGGAGTATTCAGCCAAGCCCATCCTGGCAGGTATCACGTTTCTGGTAAACAAACGGGACCGTATAGCCTTGGTGGGCAAGAACGGTGCGGGCAAGACCACCCTGCTGCGCCTGATTGCCGGCGAGGAGACCCCCACGAGCGGACACATCAGCCGCGACGCAGACCTGCGTATAGGCTACCTGCCGCAGCACATGATCCATAACGAGGGCACGACACTGCGCGAGGAGGTCGACCGGGTGCGCGACAAGCAGGACCCGAAGAGTATAGGCCAGATGGAGCGCGTACTGCTCGGCCTGGGTTTTGAGCGCACGGATTTTGACCGTCCGTGCAGCGAGTTCTCCGGCGGATGGAGAATGCGTATCGAACTGGCGAAAATCCTGCTGCAGCAGCCCGACCTGCTGCTACTCGACGAGCCGACCAACCACTTGGACATCGAGAGTATCCAATGGCTGGAAGAGTGGATACAGACAGCACCGTGTGCCGCTATCATCGTCAGCCACGACCGCGCGTTCATCGACAACGTGACCACACGGACCATCGAGATTTCCCTGGGCAAGATTTATGACTACAACGTTCCCTACTCGCAGTTCGTCACACTCCGCCAGGAACGCCACGAACAGCAGGTGCGCGCCTACGAGAACCAGCAGAAGATGATCAAGGACACCGAGGACTTCATCGAGCGCTTCCGATACAAAGCCACCAAGAGCGTGCAGGTACAGAGCCGCATCAAACAGCTTAACAAACTGGAGCGCCTGGAGGTGGATCTGGAAGACAACAGCCGACTGAGGATGAAGTTCCCGCCTGCTCCGCGCAGCGGAGATTTTCCGGTCATAGCCGATGATGTCCGTAAGGCCTTTGGCAATCACGTGGTGTTCGACCATGTGACGTTCACCATCCGCCGTGGCGAGAAAGTGGCGTTCGTGGGCAAGAACGGCGAGGGCAAGACCACACTCGTCCGCTGTATAATGAACGAACTGCAGGACTACACCGGCACGCTCAAGATTGGCCATAACGTCAAGATAGGTTACTTTGCACAAAACCAGGCCTCGCTGCTGGACGGCGAACTGACCGTGTTCGATACCATTGACCGTGTGGCGGTGGGCGACATACGCACGCGCATAAAAGACATATTAGGTGCCTTCATGTTCGGCGGCGAAGCGATAGACAAACGCGTGAAAGTGCTCTCCGGCGGCGAACGCAGCCGACTGGCGATGATACGTCTGCTGCTGGAGCCGGTGAACCTGCTCATACTCGACGAGCCGACCAACCACCTGGACATGCGCAGCAAGGATGTGCTGAAAGAGGCGTTGCAGGCGTTCGACGGTACGGTTATCCTCGTCAGTCACGACCGCGACTTCCTCGATGGCATCGTGAGCAAGGTCTATGAGTTCGGCGGCGGCAAGGTGCGCGAACATCTGGGAGGCATCTACGACTGGCTGCACTACAAGCGCGCCGCACGCATACAAGATGCGGACAAAGCAATCGATCTGGCACTACAACAGCCCAAGGCCAATGGCCAACAGCCAATGGCTAATAGCCAAGTTAGCAGCGGTGCAGCGGATTACGCAGCGCAGAAAGCCAAGGCTGCCGAACTGCGCAAGGCGCAGAAAGCCGTCGCACAGGCCGAACAGGACATAAGCGACCTGGAGCAGCAGATACTCGACATCGAGCAGATACTGGCGGAAGTGGAAGGGCAGTCACCGGAGAACTTCGAGAAGTACAACCGCCTCAAACGCTCGCTGGAGCAGCGGATGTACGAGTGGGAGATACTCAGCGAACAACTCAATGAGTTGGTTGAGAGTTGAGTGTTGAAAGTTGAAAGACGTATATGGAGGAGATTATCAATTATATCAAAACGTGGCTCTTGTTCGGCAACGCCGACGAAGCACAGAACATCGGTTACACCGATGACGAACGCGAGTGGCCGAAGTACAAACTGGTGATTGTTCCGAACGGACATCTGGGCAAGGACATTGTTCTGCCTGAGATGAATGCACCGTTTGTGGAACAATGGTCAGCGGACGACACGCCGGACAGGACAACCGCTGTCATCCGGACAGACCTCATCTACAACACGTTCTTCTTCATCTCGCGTGCGGAAGAGGTCATCAACCCCAAGCGCGACGAGCACGGACGGTTCCTGGCCGCCCACTCCCTGTTGGGAAAGCGCAACAAACTCATGGTCCCGACACTGGACGAGTATGCCAGACTGGTGACCAAAACCCTCGGACAGCCGTTGCCTCCGTCGGGCTTTGCGCATATCTACCTCACCCATGACATTGACACTATCGCCCACTACCGCCATCTGCGCGGTGCGCTGGGAGGCATTTGGCGCGGCGAGTGGCGGCAGGTGCTGCGCTCGTGGCGGGACATAGACAACGACCCGGCTTATACCTTCCCATGGCTCGTGGAGCAGGACAAACGTGTGCCGCTGGCGGAAAGCATCTTCTTTGTCAAGCACTCCTTCGGCAGAGGATATGACTATCCGCAGTACAACCATCATAGTCCGGATGCCTACAGGCTGCGCCGTTTTCTGGAGTGGAACAAAGTGCTGATTGGCTGGCACAGTTCGTATTACGGCGTTGGCAGCATAGAGCATCGCACCTCGCACAAGGACGAACTGGCGCTGCACCGTTCGCACTACCTGAACTGCTCCATCGAGAACATGCGCAAACTGGTGGCACTCGGTATAACCGATGATTTCACGATGGGTTTTGCCGACAGAGCAGGTTTCCGGCTGCAGACATCACGCGCCGTACTATGGATAGATCCGGAAAAGATGCAACTCACCGAGCTGGTGCTGCATCCGCTGCTGATAATGGACGTAACCCTGAGCAGCAAGAACTACATGGGTCTTGACCAGGACGAGGCAAGTTATGTATGCCAGCAACTGATTGACAAGGTCAGGATGCACAACGGCGACCTGTGTCTGCTATGGCATAACACCTCCATCAACCAGACCGGCTACCATAAGTCGCTATACCCCGAACTGCTACAAAGCCTGCGATGACTACACTGCCGAAGATACTGATTATAGCAGACGGTTTCGGTGCGCCGTCATACAATCCCCGACTCCGGGCATTGTGTGACTACCTGTATTCACAAGGCTACCCGATAACGGTAGTCGTGGAGCACATAGCCGAATTGCCGTTCAGGCACGACTACCCTATTCATGAACTGCGGCTCTACTCCGGCAGCAAACTGGACTGGACGGTCAAGAACGTGTGGGGACTTCTCACCGACTGGAAGAACCGCAAGTTCTCCGCCATGGTCGAAGAACTGTACGGCAGCGAGACATTCGATATCGTGTTCTGCACGACCTTCCACACCTGTCCGCTACGTGCCGCCATAGACTTCGGCAAACGCCATCACCTGCCCGTAATAACGGACATACGCGACCTCGCCGAACAGGCTCCCGGCAATCAGGTGAACTACCTGGCGCATCAGAGCAGGGCGCTACGGATATTCGTCAAACCCTACCAGCAGGTGAATATCTGCCGCCGCAACCGCCAATTGCGCCAAGCCGACTGCATAACGACTGTTTCACCCTGGCACGTAGCGTTCCTCAAACAGTTCAACCCGCGCACCGAGCTCATCTACAACGGCTACGATGCGGATATATACAAGCCTGAGGATGTACGCTGCAAGGAGTTCGTAATCAGCTATTGCGGCAAGTTCTTCGGCAAGCCGATACAGGACGCTGACCTGCTGTTTGCAGCATTGGCGCAACTGCGCGAACTGCCGTACAGACTGGTTATCCATACCAACCCGGACGGCAGGCAACTGTTCCGGGCACTTGCCGAGCTGTATGGTGTCAACGCGGAAATCAACGGCTACATCCCGCAATCCGAGGTGCTGCAGCTCTACCGCAAAAGCAGTATTCTGCTGGTGCTGACCAACCAGGCATCCGCACAGAACGTGCACGGGCTGATGACCACCAAGTTCTACGAGGCACTGGGTATAGAGAAACCCGTCCTTTGCGTCCGCAGCGACGAAGAGTGTCTGGCGCAGGTCATCGCTGAAACCAACGCCGGGATAGCCGCCACAACGGTGGAAGAGGTCAAGGCGTTCATCATGGACAAATACGGCGAGTGGCAGGCGAAAGGTTTCACCCGTCAGCCGGTGAAGGGTAAACAGGTGTTCTCACGCCAGCAGCAAGTACGACAATTTGAACAACTCATTCTCCAATGTCTGCACAAGTAACCATCATCATACCCGTATATAACGCCGAGGCCTATCTGGAGCAGTGCCTCCGCTCGATAGTTAATCAGACCTTCACGGACTGGACAGTTATCGTGGTCAACGACGGCAGTACGGACGGCAGTCTGCGCGTGGCGGAGAGTTTTGCCGGAAGCGACAAGCGCTTTCAGGTGATTACCATCCCGCACGCCGGACAGTCCGCGGCACGCAATGCCGGTATAGAGAAGGCCGCGAGCGATTATATCTGTTTCGTGGATGCTGACGACTGGTTGGATGACACCTACCTGGCTACCCTGCTCCGGCATGCGGGCGAGTATGAGGTCGTACAAAGCGGATACAGGCGTATCCGTGACAACGGGACAGTGACCGAGAGCCGTCTGCCACGGCATTTCTACCAGTTTGCCTCACCATGCATGCGGCTATACCGCACTGCGGCACTGCAAGACATTCGTTTCCCGGTAGGCATGATCTACGAGGACGTTATCTTCTCATTACGGCTTTGGGCCAAAAAGCCGACATACACCCTTATTCCGTATATCGGCTACAACTACCGCCTCAATCCTTTTTCCACGACCTCGCAACCGAACAAACAGGCCAGGAAACAGCTTTATATCAACATATGCAAAACTCCGGCCTCCATTTGGCTGAAGTTCTATACTACAATACGTTTAATTCTCCATTTCCGGAAATGAACACCAAAACACCCATAACAGTATGCATAAGTCGGGTTAAGGAGCAGTATATACCATTCATCCTGCTGGTCACGCTCTGGTCCACCGTCTGCTTTGCACTGCCGGACTTTCTTGACAACCCGATACACGGCTGGAAAGGATGGGCCGCTATTGCCGCATACTGTATTGCACTTGGAGTCGCTGCAGTATGGCCGCTGATCATCGGCACGCTCAACAGATACGTGGCTGCTGTTTTTCTGCCGGTATACGGAACATTGGGTGCTGTTGTTTCCTACTACCGTGTGGCTTACCGTGCGACCATCACACCAATCATCCTTGATGCTACCTTCCACACCAACCCGGGTACGGTGGCGGGTGTGGTGGACAAATCGCTTATCTTATGGCTGATAATCAACATACTGATTGCCCTGCTCTTTGTATGGTGGCGCTACCGAACTGTTCGCGTTCAGCATCCGTGGCTGTGGCTTGTTGCAGCCTTGATCATCCTGCCGGTATACTATACCTTCAACAGCCGTCTGAATAAATCCATCAACCAGCGTTACCCCTATAATATTCCCTACAACCTATACCGTTATGCGCATCTGCAAAGCCTGCGTAACCAGCCGCGCCTAATGCCGGAGGCTGTACGTGTATCAGACTCAAGGGATTCGCTGACCATTGTAGTCGTTATTGGTGAAGCCATCCGAGCAGACCATCTCGGCCTCAACGGCTATCACCGTCCTACAACACCGAGGCTGGCTCAACGCCAGGGCGTGCGCACGTTGGGCGATGTATATAGCATGCACACGCATACTGCTGCCTCCGTGCCGCACATGCTCACTCCTGCCGACTCGCTGCATACCGATTATGCATATACGCGCGAGTCATTCATCCCCTATCTGCGACAAGCGGGATTCCGGACGGCTTGGATCAGTAACCAGGATATAGGTGATACGTACGCACATTTCATTCACTCGGCTGACACTGCAATCTTTCCCAATAAGGCAAAATCCGTCTTTGTGTTTGACCGCTGGACAGATGCAGACCTGATTGATGAGGTATGCGGGTTGCCTGTGTCGCCCAAACAACTGCTTGTCCTGCATACAATCGGCGCTCACTGGTACTATGCCAACCATGTGCCTGAGGACTTCGAACCGTTCTCGCCTGTAACGGACAATCGTGTGGTGACTGCCAATGATTCGCTCGCCATCATCAATGCCTATGATAACTGCGTGGCGTATCTGGACATAGTTCTCGACTCGTTATGCGGCCTGTTTGCCGACCGTCCGGCGGTACTCATCTACCAGTCTGACCACGGCGAATCCCTCGGCGAGAACAGTATCTATCTGCATGCAGCAGGAGCTGAAGAGACAAAACATCCTGCCGGTCTGGTGTGGTACTCCGAATCCTTCCGGAAACTGTATCCGCAGCAGGCGGAATACATTGATTCGCTGCAAACGAACCGTCTGACCACCGATTACCTCTTCCCGTTGGTAATGCACACGGCAGGTCTGCAAATAACAGAATAGTATGATAATGAACAACCCATTATTAGAACTCCTGCATCAGGAAGTTGTTCCGGCTATAGGCTGTACCGAGCCGATGGCTGTCGCACTGTGCGTGGCGCGTGCCAAAGAGCAACTCGGTTGCGAACCTGACGGTATATCCGTATATGTGAGCAAGAATATATACAAGAACGCAATGGGCGTGGGCATCCCGTGCACCGGGATGAACGGACTGCCGATAGCCATAGCCCTGGGTGCAACCGTCGGCAAGAGTGCCTACGGTCTGGAAGTGCTTCGCGACACAACACCCGAGGCGGTGACATATGCCAAAACCTATCTGCAGCGTGTACCTCCGCAGATCAACATTGCTGCCGATGCACCGGACATGCTGTATATCCGTGCAGTGGTCAGCCTGAGCAACGGCGCATCAGCCGAAGCCACTATCCAAGGCGAGCACACACACTTTGTAGAAAACAGCACTGCCGATAACAGTCCCTCTGACTCCGAGCAGCCGAGATACGCAATTAGCAGTCTGCACGAAGTGTACGAGTACGCGATGAATGTGAATCTGAATGATGTTCAGTTCCTGATGGAAGGCGCGAAGATGAACATGGCGGCTGCCGAGAAATCGTTCATGGGCAATTACGGTCACGGTCTGGGAAGGCTGCTGCACACCGTCAGCAACCAGCACCTGACCAACAGCCATCCGACCCAGATGTCAAACATTTTCGGTGACACGCTGTTCACCAGGATACTCTGCTACACCTGCGGTGCCTGCGATGCACGTATGTCCGGCGCCATGGTGCCAGTCATGTCGAACTCAGGCAGCGGCAACCAGGGAATAAGCTGCTCCATTCCGGTCTATCTGTACGCACTGGAGCATAACTGCGACGAAGAGCAGACGCTTCGCGCGCTGACACTGAGCAACCTCACGGTAATATATATAAAGCAGTCACTCGGCAGGCTGTCCGCACTATGCGGATGCGTGGTGGCGGCAACCGGTTCGGCGGCTGGACTGACCTATCTGATGGGCGGACAATACGACGAGGTGACCTTCGCCATCAAGAACATGGTAGCCAATCTGTCCGGCATGATCTGCGACGGCGCCAAACCTGCCTGTGCACTGAAGGTGACCAGCGGTGTGGCAACAGCCGTACTGTCAGCCTCCATGGCAATGTACCACTCGTTCGCAGAGAGCACCGAGGGTATAGTGGAAGACGATATTGACCGCACCATACACAACCTGACACGCATCGGTCACGACGGCATGTGCCAGACAGATGACGTGATTATTGACATAATGACGAATAAATAATTTACCATTTGGTCATTTACCATTTACTATTTATTGTGTCATTTGGCTATTTAGCCATTTGGCTGCGCAATAAATGATTAAATGACTAAATGAACAAATAAATGAACAAATCGTAAATGAATAAATCGTAAATGACATGATAACAATAGAACAACTCAAAGACGTACAACAACGCGCCGACAAACTCAAATCGTACCTCGCCATCGATGACAAGCGAATCCAACTCGAGGAAGAGGAACTCCACACGCAAGCTCCGGGCTTCTGGGAAGATGCCAAGGCGGCCGAAGCACAGATGCGCAAGGTCAAAGCCCTGCGCCGATGGATAGAGGGCTACGAAGGAGTGCGTGCCGCAACCGAAGAACTGCAACTGGCCTTCGACTATTACAAGGAGGAACTGGTGACGGAGGAAGAGGTGGACGCAGCTTACGCACATGCTATGCAGGAGGTGGAAGACCTGGAGATGAAGAACATGCTTTCGCATGAGGAGGACTCCATGCCTGCCGTACTGAAGATCGTTGCCGGAGCCGGCGGAACAGAAGCACAGGACTGGTCGGAACAGCTCATGCGCATGTACCAGCGCTACTGCGAGAAACATGACTACAAGGTGACCATCGCCAACTTGCAGGAAGGTGACGAGGCGGGAATAAAGACCGTCACTTTCAACATCGAGGGGGATATGGCATACGGCTATCTGAAGAGCGAGAACGGAGTGCACCGTCTGGTGCGCGTCAGTCCCTACAACGCCCAAGGCAAACGCATGACCTCGTTTGCATCGGTGTTTGTCGTACCGCTGATTGACGACAGTATAGAGATTACCGTTGATCCTGCGGGACTGAGCTGGGATACGTTCCGCTCATCCGGTGCCGGCGGACAGAACGTCAACAAGGTGGAGTCCGGAGTGCGTCTGCACTATAAGTTCACCAACCCGCTCACCGGGCAACCCGACGAGATAGTGATCGAGAACACCGAGACGCGCGACCAGCCGAAGAACCGCGAGAACGCTCTGCGCCACCTGAGAAGCCAGCTCTATGAGTTGGAGTTGGAGAAACGCCGCCAGGCACAGGCAAAAGTTGAGGCCGGCAAGAAGAAGATTGAATGGGGCAGCCAGATACGCTCCTACGTGTTCGACGACCGACGCGTGAAAGACCACCGCACCAACTACCAGACATCGAACGTCAACGCCGTGATGGACGGTGACATCGATGCATTCATCAAAGCATACCTAATGGAATTCCCGGAATAAACCGGGAATTCCTGTTTTTAGGGGAAAATCTATTCGGATTTTACAGGAGATTGATCTGTCGTACTCCTGTATAAAAGGAAAAGTTCAGCCCTTGAACACAAAGTACACGGCAAGAACCATGAGGAAGCAAGCTACCACATGGTTCCACTTGACTTGCATGTGAAAGGCGATGACGGAAAACGCAATAAACACCGCCAACGTTATCACCTCCTGAATAATCTTGAGCTGCATGAGGTTATAGGGGCCTCCGTTGCCGAGAAATCCCATACGGTTCGCCGGCACCTGCAGACAGTACTCAAAGAACGCTATACCCCAACTGAACAGAATGACACCTATCAGAGGCAGGTGCTGAAACCACTTCATCTCCGCCATCTTCAGATGCCCGTACCATGCGAGCGTCATGAAGATGTTGGAGCAGATTAGAAGCAGGATAGTATAAAAACCTTTCATGAAATAGAAAGATATGAGTCGATAGAAAAATCCTAATTACCTTTCTGGTCGGCAATGCTCTTGTGCGCATCTTTCTCCAGACGCTTGATCTCACGCTGGATGTTGGCGGGTATCAGTTCGCCGTCACGCTCCACGCACTCGTGGCACTTCATCTCCTTGGAGTACATACGTCCTACGCAGTAGTTCGAGCGATTGCATCCGGCATGGTAGTGAGGATTAGCCTTGACATGGCTGACGAAATCCGGATCTTTGATCAGCACGTGCGCCAACTGGAAGAGTTCAAAGCCCTCGTCCATGATCTGCTGGCAGTTGTCACCGGACTGCACTCCGCCTACATATATCAGCGGTACGTCCTTGACAGCCTCCAGAAAACGTTTGGCCTGCGGCATGAAGTATAGTTCTTTGAACGGCACGGTAGGCGTCATGATCGGCCCTACTCCGGGCAGGTGCAGTGCGGCCTTCAGCCACCACATGCTCTTCATAGGCATGTAGTGCGCCAGCGTCTTGATAGGCATAGCACCACCGAGAATGGTCATCGGCGAACGGCTGACCGTACCGCCGGACAGAACGATGCCGTGCACCTTATGCTTGGCTATCTCCTGTGCCACGCGGATACCTTCTTCTATATCCGAACCACCCCAGCAGTCGTCCCACATGTTCGTCTTGACGATAACCGCCATGTCGTCTTTGGCATGGAGCATCACTTCGTCCAGCACCTCGTTCATGAACCGTACGCGGTTCTCAAAACTGCCGCCGTACTGGTCGTGACGGTGGTTGGTACGCGGACTGATGAACTGCGAGATAAGATAAGCGTGACCGGCGTGTATCTCCACGCAGTCGAAGCCTGCCTCACGGCAGAAATCCACCGCCTCGCCGAACTTCTTGACCAGCGCCTTGATCTCGCTGACCTTCAGGCGACGGTGGATGGTCGGGCTGTACAGGTTGAAACCGTTGGACGCACTCACCGGCATGCAGTGGCAGGTGGAGAAGTGCGTCATGTTGCCGCAGTGGCCGAGCTGGATGCTCGCTTTGGCTCCTTCGGCATGGATGGCGTCTGTGAGTTTCTTCAGACCGGGCAATGCCTCCGGACGGATATACAGCTGTCCGTCAAACGACACGCCGCTCAGGTCAACCGCACAATAGGCAACGGTAGTCATACCTACTCCGCCGTGAGCTACGCTTACGTGATAGTCATGCAGCATCTGTGAGGGCACATTGCCGGTACACATATTCTCAAAGGCTGCGGAACGAATGAACCTGTTCCGCAGCGTTATAGGGCCTAACTTGTAGGGGGTAAAAAGTTTAGATTCTTTCATTTGTCGTATTGTCGTAACGTCGTATTGTCAAGATGTCGAAATGTCGGGATGTCGAAATTTTGTCGAGTTATCGAGACTTCGAGATTTCGAGATTTCGATTAATAAATAAATGGAATTATTCGTTTCAGTTTCTTTCTGTCGAACTCATCCGGAAACTCCTTCTCGTAACGGAGATAGATGGAGTTGGCACGCGGAACGAGGTTGCAGCAGCTGAACCAGAAGAACAGCGCACCGGCCCACGACCATGTGAGTATTGCAAAGCCCAGCCACTCGGTAATCTCGCCCAGATAGTTGGCAGAGGTCACATACTTGTACATTCCCTGCTTGGGCAGATAATGGTTGGTGTCACCGGGCTGACGGAGGTTGCGGATAACATGGTCAGAATGGAGATTGATGATAAATCCGATGAGGAATATGACCGTACCGGCAATAAAACGAGGGTCAAGTATCCATTCTGCATGGTAAGGCCTGTACACCGGCGCAATATGGAAAAGCCAATATCCCTGTACGTAACCGTTAATCAGGTTCCAGATTACAGACAGGCCCATGATAGCTATCGGCATCTTGCTGTTACCACGCATAAGTAACGGGAAGATAAACGAGCGCTGGAAATAGTGCATCTCAAAAATCAGGAAAAACAGCAAATACGGTATCCGACCGCGTACAGGTGACAATCCCCACAGGTACAGCATAACCACAAACACCGGCACTTCCATCAGAAACCAGCCCACCTTGTTATTGATGGCAGGGCCCCATTTCTCGGTGCGCATCTTGCCGTAACCGGCATCCACAAAGTACAACGCCACGAATACCACGAAGCCTATCAGCGCCATGACAAACAGGAAGTTGTAAAAGAATTCAACAGAGTTGATATTTTCCATATATCAGTTATTAGTTTTCAGATGTGAGTTTTCTATAGTCAGCCTTTAGGCTGCACAAAACATACAAAGTTACTATATCTTTCTTGAATTTGCAAACAACAGTGCGATTATTTTTTATCAGGATGCGGATTTTCTTGTTTTTGACACACAAACAAGCCAACCACGACCAATGCGATACCTATCCACTTGCCTAAAGGCAACTGCTCGCCGAAGAGTGCAAGCATAATCAGTGCCGTGAAAATCGGACGGGCATTATTGAACGCATTGGCCTGTGTCACGCCGATCAGACGTACTGTATAGCAGAACAGCACAAACGCCGCAACCGATGAGAATACAGCCAGATAGCCAATGGCGTATCCCATATCCCAGGCTGCCGGTTGCAACAGGAATCCTTCAGCCAGACAGGTCTTTCCCTCCACAATTGCCCATAACGGATAGAAGAACAGGATAGCGATAACCTGCTCATAGAACACGATGGTCAATGGGGAATAACGTCCCGGTATCTTCTTTAGCACGATGGTATAGATCACCGCCGAACACACCGCCATAAACGCCAGAGGGATACCGATCGGGTTACCCAGTTCGAAGTTCTGCGAACCTACAAGCACCAGCATGAACATGCCGACAGAGGAAATCAGGATACCGATAATATTGTTCCGCGTTACACGTTCGCGCAAGATAAGCCACGCCAGCCAAGGAGCAATGATCGGTGCCGTGGACAACAATGCCTCGGCTATTGTCGGAGAGGCAAGCGAACGGTAACAGTAGGTCTCGAAGATGAAGTACAGCACAGGCTGCATCGTTCCGGCAAGCAGGAACAAGGGGATATCCTTTTTGGCAATCAGCTGGAGCGACAGAAGCGCCGGCTGACTGCTGGATGCTGAACGCTGAACGCTATTCGCCGCCAGACCGACACATAACATCAGCAGGATGGCTATCGTGAAACGGACAACAATCAGCGTGAACGGTCGCACGTACAAAAGCGAGTGCTGGACGGCTATACCCGAGCCTGCCCATATAAGCATCGCCAAAACAATGGCTATGTACGGTAGGATTTTCCTCATTATATAAAAAAATCACACAAAGTTACGGAAATATTTGCAATTATGCAAAAAATTGTGTAACTTTGCAAACAGAAAGTGAAAAATGAAAACTGAACAAAAAATTACGATATGAAAGACACACAGATTTTTGACCTCATCCGCCGTGAGCGGGAGCGTCAGACCAATGGTATCGAACTTATTGCCAGCGAGAACTACGTTTCCGACCAAGTACTGCAAGCCATGGGCAGCGTACTTACCAACAAGTACGCCGAGGGCTATCCTGCCCACCGTTACTACGGTGGCTGCGAGGTGGTTGACGAGGTGGAGGAACTCGCCCGTCTGCGCCTCAAGCAGCTTTATGATGCAGCCTACGTCAATGTGCAGCCGCATTCCGGCGCACAGGCGAACATGGCGGTGTTCATGGCATGCCTCAAACCCGGCGACACGTTCATGGGACTCAACCTCAGCCATGGCGGACACCTCAGCCACGGTTCAGCAGTGAACTTCAGCGGACTCATGTTCAACGCCATCGGCTACGACCTCAACGAAGCGACGGGCATGGTGGACTACGATGATCTGGAGCGCAAGGCACGCGAGCACAAACCCAAACTGATTATAGCCGGTGCATCGGCATATAGCCGCGAATGGGACTACGAGCGTATCCGCAAGGTCGCTGACGAGATTGGTGCCATCTTCATGGTGGATATGGCGCACCCTGCCGGACTGATTGCAGCAGGACTGCTGAAGAACCCGCTCAGATATGCGCACATCGTCACATCTACAACCCACAAGACGCTTCGCGGACCGCGCGGAGGTATCATCCTTATGGGTGAGGATTTCCCCAACCCGTGGGGCAAGACAACGCCCAAGGGCGAGATTAAGATGATGAGCGCCCTGCTCGACTCCGCGGTGTTCCCCGGAACGCAAGGCGGACCGCTGGAGCACGTGATTGCCGCCAAAGCCGTTGCGTTCGGCGAGGCGCTGCAGCCGGAGTTCAAGACCTACCAGCAGCAAGTCAAGACCAATGCCGCTGTTATGGCGCAGGCGTTTGTCAACAAAGGCTATAAAGTCATCTCAGGCGGCACGGATAACCACTCTATGCTTATCGACCTGCGTACAAAGTATCCGGAACTGACAGGCAAGCTGGCAGAGCGCGCACTGGTAGCGGCTGATATCACTACGAACAAGAACATGGTGCCCTTCGACAGCCGTTCGGCATTCCAGACCTCGGGCCTTAGGTTCGGCACACCGGCTATCACGACACGCGGTCTGAAGGAAGACCGTATGCCGTGGATAGTCGAACTCATCGACCGCGTGCTGCTCGCACCGGAGGATGAACGCGTAATTGCGGCGGTTCGTGCGGAAGTCAATGCCGAGATGGTTCATTATCCGCTATTTGCGTGGTAATGGCATCGTGGCTTGCTATTCCTTTTCAATGATTGCAACTACTTGGCCGGCGATGGTTTGGGCATGCGTTTGGCCGCACCGATAGCACCTGTCGGACATACCAGGCGGCACAGATGGCAACCTACGCACTTCTGGCCGAGTATGCGCGGTTTGCGGTCCTCGTCAAAAGCGATGGCCTGGTGTCCGCCGTCATGGCAGGATATATAGCACCGTCCGCAACCGATACATTTCTCGCGGTCAATCTTCGGCAGTACCATGGTCTCACGGTCCAGATCACTCGGCAGAACAATGTTCTTCAGTTCCTCGCCCACCAGTTTCTTCAGTTCCACGATGCCGCGTTCCTGCATGTAGTGCTGAAGACCGAGGATCAGGTCATCGATTATGCGGTAGCCGTAC
>Ga0310690_10004319_pt1 | contig 20275 bp, 10 predicted proteins | sample AusTroGonzalo_MG_2_FD_207661 | JGI IMG/M metagenome (GOLD analysis project Ga0310690, IMG submission 207661) | Bovine rumen microbial communities from tropical cattle in Woodstock, Queensland, Australia - Gonzalo_04 (v2) (version 2) | ecosystem: Host-associated > Mammals > Digestive system >...
AGGATGTCCAACGCCTCGCGTCCGTTGTTTGCGAACGTCATGTCCTTCACGCCGAGCTTCGTGAACATCGTCTTGAGGACGATCTGGTTCATCTTCGTATCGTCGGCGATAAGGATGCGGTATGAGTTGGAGTTGGAGTTTTGAGTTGGAGAGTGGTGACTTCCCTCCTCTCTCCCACTCGAACTCTGAGCTCCAACTTCTTCTACATCCTTTCTCGAACTCCAACTATTTTCTCCAACTTCCATCACACCCGGCACCACTATCGCAAATGTCGTGCCCTTGCCAAGGACGGAGGAAATCTTCATCTCGCCACCCATGGCCTTCGCGAGCTTGCGGCAGATCGAAAGCCCAAGCCCCGTGCCGCCGGCCTTCGCCTTCTGCGCACCGACCTGCACGAACGGCGTCGCGAGCTTCTTCAAGTCGGCCTCGCTTATGCCGCAGCCCGTGTCCTCGACGGCGAGCGTGAAAACACCGCCCGAGAACTCCGCGCGGAGCTCCACAAAGCCCTCCTTCGTGAACTTCACGGCGTTGCCGACGAGGTTGAACGCAATCTGCCTGATGCGCTGCGGATCGACCATCAGCTGCGGAATCTCGCCCACGGTGCGGAAGCGCACTTCCAGATCCTTCTTCTGGTTCGTGACGCTAAAGGAGGTCACGATGTCCTTCAATAGCGCGGCAACGTCAGTCGGCTCCGGCACTATCTCCATGCGGCCCGACTCGAGCTTCCCGACGTCGAGGATGTCGTTCACGAGCTGCAGCATTGTCTTGCCGCTCATGAGGATCGAATTGACGGCGGTATCGTGTTCTTCCTTCGTGTCGAAGCCGCTCTTGAGCATCTCGGAGAAACCGATTATGGCGTTGAGCGGCGTGCGGAGGTCGTGACATACGGACGAGAAGAAGAGGCTTTTAGCGAGCGTCTGCTGAATGCGCTCGCAGAAGACGGCGTTCGCCTTGTTGTCCTTGAGCGTGATGTGGAAATGGGCGTGAAGCGTCTCGCGCGTAAGCGGCTTCATCGTCATTCCATTCATGCCGGCGGATATGGCGTTATCGAAGAGCGCGGGGTTCGTGTCGGCGGAAATGCCGATTACTGGGAGCGTCTTCGCGCGAGGATGTTCCGAGGCGCGGAACTCCGAGCAGGCGTCGATGCCGCTCTTCTTCGGCATGTTGATGTCGGTGAGGACGAGGTCGATGGTCGCGCCTTCAGGGCCGTTTAGGATCGCAAGCAACTCTTCGCCATCTCTCGCCGCAACGCACTTGGCTCCAAGGTCCTCGACGATGTTCGCCACGATCTCCCGGGCGATTTCGTCGTCCTCCGCCAGCAGCACTCGGTAGCCTTCAAACTCTTTCATGATGCCGTTTTCTTTTTAATTAAAAGGGGCACAAGGGACGAAAGAGACTCAAGCGACTGTTGCATCGCTTTGTCCTTTGTCCCTTTAGTCACTTCTGTCCCTTGTGTCTCTTTAGCCATTTAAGACCCTTCCCGTCCCTTTCCTCATAGCCACCCTTTTCGCTTCTTTATGCTCCATGAGGCACGGTCTGCGGCTGCCTTGATTTCCGATAGGCGAACTCCAAGCTCTTCTGCCGTCGCCGCGCCTTCAAGCCGCGAGTAGACAGCCTTGTCCCAATCTTCGCCACGAGCCGCCGTTCGCGCGGCATGCATTCTCTCGCGCACTCCGCCATGCTTCTTGAAGTCGGCTTCCTGCGCTGCGATCATCCTGTCGAGAAGGTATTTCGTCTGCTGGATGACTACAATCATCAGATTGCAGACGGTCTCCGCCGGACGCGATTCGAAAAAAGGCTTCCATTCGCTCCAGTCAGAATGATTCCTTGCGAATTCCCGCGCCGCCGTCTTCTTTTCGCTTGAGACTTCCCATTCCGCCGCGCCATGCGACTTCAGATAGTCGAGATAGTCTTCGAGAAGTTCGTCGAGCGTGGCGCGAGCGACGTTGGTAAGCTTTATTTCAGTTTCCTTTGAAGTGCCGCTTGCTGCGCTTCCCTCGGCGATATTCTGCTTGCAACTGCGTGCGGCATGCGTCATCTGATCCACGGTGCGATCGCCATGCGCAGGGAGAAACCGACGGCAAAACATGACCGTGCCTTGATAGATGACATCGCTCTTCTTGTAGACAATCAGATTGCGATAGCCACCATGCGGCAAGACGATCTTCGGGACATCAGCCATCGGCAATTCCTCCCTCAAGAGACTTAAGCGACAGTAGAGACAAAAGCGACACAAACGACCACCTTGTATCGGTCGTCGCTTTTGTCATTTCGGTCCCTTCTGTCCCTTTCATTCCCTTTAGTCCTGCTGTTTTAGATTCCGCGACTATCCACGCATTATACCATTTTTCCTCATTTGGCAAGCTTTACGATCTCGGCGTGCATTTCCTCGAGGGAGGGAAGGATGTCTGAGACCCCTTCGAGCCCCCCGGCGCGGGCGATTTCGACAATCTCGCTGCATATGTCGTAGAGCGGAGTAAGCCCAAGCGACGCATAGACGCCCTTTAGTTCGTGAGACGCCTCGAAGAGAGCCTTCGCGTCTTTTGCGTCAAACGCCGCCCTCATCCGCCCTATCGCGCCGTTCGACGGGAGCTTCGAGAACATCTTGACGTAGAACTCCTCCTTGCCCATGAACGTCTTCTCTATTGTTCCCTTAACATCACACCCCATCTCCGTCAAAGTTTCGGTTATCGTCATTCGCGGTTCGTGGTTCGCGTTTTTTTCGGGGGGCTGGGGGTTTCCCCCAGATTCTTTGTGGTCTTTGTGATCTTTGTGGCTAAGATCCGTTCCCCGTTCCCCCAAATACCTCGCAAGTACGTTCATCAGCTCGGCGATTCGAATCGGCTTTGAGACATGCTCGTTCATTCCCGCTTCCTTCGCGGCGCGAACGTCCGACTCGAATGCGTTCGCCGAAAGCGCAATTATCGGAACGTCCGAAAGGCCGGGTATGTTCATCGCGCGTATGGTGCGCGTCGCCTCGTAGCCGTTCATGACCGGCATCTGGACGTCCATCAAGACGGCATCGTAGAACCCGACTCCTCCCTGCGATATCTTCTCGACCGCCTCGCGCCCGTTCTCCGCTTCGTCCAGCTTGAAGCCCGCGTCCTTCAATATGCATGTCGCTATCTCCCGGTTGATCGGGTTGTCCTCGACGAGCAAAAGCCTACGCGAAGAGAAATCGGCAGAATTCGCGGCCAAAGAGGCGCTCGCCCCTCCCAGCTCCGCCTCGACGTCCTCAGCCGACGCAAAGGGAAGCGTAAGGCGCACGGTGAACTCCGTGCCCTTGCCCCGCTCCGTATCCACGGAAATCTCGCCCTTCATCAAATCGACTATGCTCTTCGTGATGGACATCCCGAGCCCCGAGCCCTGGATGCGGCTCACGGTCGATGTCTGCTCGCGCTCGAACGCCTCGAATACTCGCGCGGCAAACGACTGGCTCATGCCGATGCCGGTGTCCTTTACCCTCAGCTCGTATATCGCCGCGCTCGTTCCGACCTCCCCGTGCTGCACGGCGCGGATTGAGACGTGGCCCCTGTCGGGTGTGAACTTCCAGGCGTTGCTCACGAGGTTGAGGAGAATGCGGTTAAGCCTGTTCTTGTCGCACATCACGTAGCGGTTTCTAACCTGCGAGGTGTCAACCGCGAAGTCGATCTTCTTCACCGACATCTGCGTCGCGAACATGTCGCGCACCTCTTCAAGCGTTTTCACGAGGTCGATGGGGGCAGGTTCGAGCGACATCTTGCCGGACTCGATTCGCGCCATCTCGAGGACGTCGTTCACCAGGGCGAGCAGGTGGTGGCTCGAAGCCTCTATCTTCGTCATGTATTCCCGCAGAGTCTGCTCCGTGACGCCCGAGCGCTTCGAAAGCTCCGTGTAGCCGATGATGGCGTTCATGGGAGTTCGGATGTCGTGGCTCATGTTCGAGAGGAAGCTCGTCTTCGCGCGGTTGCTCTCGTCCGCCCGAGCCTTCGCAATCGCCATCGCCTTCTCGCGCCATTGCTGCGTGCGGTAGAGGCTGAAGACAAGGGCGAGCGCAAGCGCGAGCAGGATGAACTTCACGAAGTCGTATTCCAGTATCTCGTCGCCGAGGCGCTCCATGCGCGAAGCCATGAAATCCACCTCCCGCATGACGGCGCTGTCATCGACGGCTGGAATGCGGCGGTTGGCGCGGGCCTCTTCGTAGAACGTCCGTATCTCCTCCACGGAGCCGTCGATGGAGCTGTGGGTCTGCTGGCGGACCCACATGAGGGACGAGAATATTATGAGCACCAAGACGCCAACCCACACGACCGAAGAATGCCCGTAGCGCTCGCGGTGGTGTTTGAAGACATGGCGGTAGAAGAAAAAGCCCGCAAGGCCCCACAGCGCAAGGAGGAGGTAGGATTCCGCCGCCAGCACGCCGCCGGAGATGTATGTCGGCACAAGCAAGAGGACGCAGAAGAAGACGGACATCACGGCGCCCGCAAGCCCCGTCGCCTTCGTAAGAGAGTCGCTGCGCGCCTGTGCGCCCTTGAACGCCGCCGCCGAGACGACGCAGTAGGCGATTGCCGCGCCTATGCTCGAGACATCAACCGGCCAACCCACCGCAGTGCGCCCGAAGAACGGCACAAGCAGCGAGACTCCGACGACGACCAGCATGGCGTTTCTCGGAGCGCCGTCCCTGTTGAGCCGCCCAAACCACTCGGGGATTACGTCTTCCTCGGCCATGCTGTGCAGGAGACGGCCCGTGGCGACGATTGCGCCGAAGATGCCGGTGATGATTCCGCCTATGATCATCACGCAGAATACAGGTATGCCCGCCGCGCCAAGAATCCGGCGAGTCGCCGCGAGGACAGGGAACGCATCGACGCCCGTAAGGCTGGGACGCGCCCTTATGTACTCCGCCCAATTGGCATAGCCCTCTGGCAGCGACAGGACTGGCAGGAACGCAAGCCCCACATAGACGAACACCGAGGCGGCCACTGCGGCAAGGAGAACGCCGAAAGTGCGCCGGGGGGCAAACGAGAACTCCGCTGAAGAATTAGAAATCGCCTCGAAGCCTACGAACGCCCAAGGGATCATTGCGAGAACGCGCATCACCTGAATCGCGGGCGAGGCGCCCTTGAGCGGCGAAAACGAGGGGGCCATTGCCGCAATCTTGCCGCCGCCGTGGAAAACCGCCGCGACGAGACAAGCCGCGACGCCCAAGACGAGCAAGGCGGCAAGGATGAAGTTTGTGCGCGCGGCAAGCCGCTTGCCCGCTATGCAAATCGCCCCCACTCCAAGCACTACGAAAATGCTGAACGCAACTTCGCCGAGGTATATGTCGAATCCAGCGACGCGGTAGTGCAGGCCGACCTGCAGGAAATCGCCTATGATGTAGCGGCCGACCAGGACGAGCGCCGTCGCGTTCGCCCAGAGTATCGAGATGTAGGCGAGAAGGAGAAACCACGCCGTAAGAAAACCGTAGTCGGCGCCAAACGCATCTTGCGCATAGCTGAACGCGCCGCCGCTACAAGGCCACCGCGAGACGAGCGTGTGGTAGTTCCAGGCGATGACCGACATGACGGCCGCGCCGACGAGGAACCCGAGGAGCGTGCCAAGCGGTCCCGCGCCAGGCAGGAACGACGTCCCCGGCATGACGAACGCGCCCCACCCGACGGCGTAGCCGAGAGAAAGCGCAATGGCCGTCCACGGAGAAAGATACGGCTTGAGCCCACTTGGCTTCATGAAAGAAGGCCTTTCAAGGCGTCCAGGTTGGCTGGCTTGAGGAGGACGCCGTCGAAGCCCTTTGAGGCGTAGGCGTCCTTCATCTCCACCTCTGCGGTGAAAAGATACACCTTGAGAGCCTTGAGAGCCGGATCGGCGCGAATCGCCGCGACAAGCTCCTCGCCAGTCATCTCAGGCATGATGAAGTCTGTAAGCACGAAATCGAACGGAGCCACGGCAGGATCCTTCAGGATATCCATAGCCTCGCGTCCGTTGTCGGCGAAGGTCATGTCCGTCACGCCAAGCTTCGCAAACATTGTCCTCAGGACGATCTGGTTCATCTTCGTGTCATCCACGATGAGAACGCGACGTGACGAAGAGTGTAAAGTTGAGAATGTAGAGTGTAGAATTGCGGAACTCTCCTCTTTCATTTTACATTCTACATTTTCAACTTTCAACTTTTCACTTCCAGCTACCTCCACTCCCGGCACCACTATCGAGAATGTCGCGCCCTTGCCAAGGACGGACGATATCTCCAAGTCGCCGCCCATCGCTATCGCAAGCTGGCGGCAGATGTGGAGCCCGAGCCCCGTGCCGGCGCGACGCGACGACGCATGGCCGACCTGGACGAACGGCATCGCAAGCTTCTTCTGGTCCTCTTCGCTTATGCCGCAGCCCGTGTCCTGCACCTCAAGGCGGAACTCGCCGGTCTTTCCCGTTTCATCGGGGCGGAACGACGCGCGGATTTCGATAAAACCCTTCTTCGTGAACTTGATCGCGTTGCCCATGAAGTTGAACGCAATCTGCTGCAGGCGGTGTGGATCGACCATCAAGTTCGGAATAGAGCCGGCGCGGCAGAGTATCTCAAGCCCCGGCTTCTGGTGCGTCGCGCCGAACGACGCGGCAATTTCCCTAATGAGCCTCGCAACGTCCGTAGGCTCCCTGTGGATGTCCATGCGCCCCGACTCAAGCTTAGAGAGGTCGAGGATGTCGTTCACGAGCTGCATGAGTAGCTTGCTGCTGACATTGATGGAGTTGACGGCAAGGTCGTGCTCGGCCTTCGTATCAAAGCCGTGCTGAAGCATCTCCGAGAAGCAGACGATGGAGTTGAGGGGCGTCCTGATGTCGTGGCTCACGGTCGAGAAGAAGAGGCTCTTCGCCTGGTCTCGCGCCTCAGCCTTCGCATGGGCGAGCTTCAACGCCTCTCCGCGCCGCCGCTGTATCGTGTAGAGGCTGAAGATTATGAGGAGCGAAAAGGCAAGAAGCGCCATCTGCACGATGTCGCAATGGAGCCTGTCGCGGTTCAGGACATCCATCTTCCCCGCGACAAAGCCCTCTTCGTCGTGAAGCGCCGCGTGGTTCGTAGTGCCGTGGTAGGTCGCGCAGTGCCGCGCAGAATACTCGACGATAGAATCGACAGTCCGCCCGGTCACCCTCTGCGAGGTGAGTCGCACCCACATGAGCGACGAGAGGAAGATGAGGATGACTATGCCAACCCAAACGACCGGGGAGACGCCGAACCGCCTGTGCTTGTCGTTCTTGAAGACGCTCCTGTAGATTGCAAAGCCGATTATACACCAAAGCGCAAGGACAAGATACGCCTCCGCCGAGAGCGTGCTGCCAGAGACGTAGTTTGGAACAAGCAGCAAAAGGCACATGATGACCGACATCACGACTCCGGCCATTCCGGTCGCCTTCGTAAGCCTATCGCCGCTCTCCCTCGCAAACTTGAAAGCCGCCGCCGAGGTGACGAAATAGGCGACTGCCGCGCCGATGCTGGAAACCTCGACAGGCCAGCCTACGACCGTGCGCCCGAAGAACGGGATCACAAGCGACACGCCGACGACGAAAAGAATGGCGTTGCGAGGCGAGCCGTTCTTGTCGAGCCGCCCGAGCCACGGCCACTTCGGGAAGAGGCCGTCGGAGGAAAGAGCGTAGAGGAGCCTGCTCATCGTCACTATCGCGGCGACTATGCCGGTGAGAATGCCGGCGAACATCGTGCCGCCAAGAAGCGCAACTCCGCCGCGCCCCATCGCCTTGTGCGCCGCCGCAAAGGTAGGCATGGAGTCGAGCCCTGCAAGACCATTTCTACCGCTGATGTAGTCAGTCCACGTCGCAAACTCGCCCGGATGCGACAAGACCGGCAGGACTGCAAGCATCAGATACATCGCAGCGGACGCGGCGATTGCCGCGACGAGAACACCCCACAGCTTCTTCACGGGAAAGCCGAACTCTGCCGAGGAATGCGAGACGCCCTCGAAGCCTACAAACGCCCACGGCATCATGGCGAGGATGCCGAGAATCTGCAGGATCGGCTTGGAGCCAGGCGCGAACGCTGGCGCCATAGACGAGAAGCCGCCCTCGTGACGGGAAAGCGCGAAGAAGAAGCATACCGAGACTCCGACGAGCATGAACGCCGCGAGCGCGGCCTGGACACGCCCCGCAAGACGCCTGCGCCAGAGACACACGCCGCCCGCGACGAGCATGACGACGACGGAAAGGAGGACCTCGCCGAGATAGACGTCGAAGCCGGCAAGGGTGTCGTGCCAGCCGAACTGGAGGACGTCGCCGAACATGTAGCGGACGAGCAGCACGAGCGCCGTCGCGTTCGCCCAGAGAATCGCCATGTAGGCAAGCGTGAGCGACCACGCCGCGAGAAAGCCGTAGTCGTAGCCAAAGGCCTTCTGTGCATACGAGTAGGCTCCGCCCGGCCCGGGGTTGGACGATACCATGCGGTAGTAGTTCCATCCGATGATGGACATTGCAAACGTGCCAACCAAGATGCCGACCACCGTCCCGAGCGGCCCCGCCGACGGCAGAAACTCCGCACCCGGCATGACGAACGCACCCCACCCGACGGCAAACCCGAACGAGAGCCCCCACACGGCGAGCATCGAAAGATGCCGCCCGCTTCCACCAGTCTTTTCCGTTTCTTTTCCGTCCATCATCATTTAAACGCTTCTATGAGTTTGTCGTAGGTGATAGGCTTGAGAAGTACGCCCGTAAAAAGCTTGGTGCGCTCGTCGCCGTGAATCTCCGCATCCGCCGTCAGCGCGAATACGGGAAGACGGCTGAAGCGCGAGTCGGCGCGGAGCTTCACGATGAGCTCGAGCCCATTCATGTTCGGCATCCAGAAATCGGAGAAGACGAAATCGTAGGGCTTCCCAGCCTTCATCGCCGATTCAAGCTCCGCAAGCGCCTCCTCGCCGTCGCACGCCTGGCCAATCGAGGCGACTCCCGCCCTCTTCAGAAATGCCGTGAGAACGGAACGGTTGACCTTGGAATCGTCAACGACAAGAACGCGGGATGGAGAGTTGGAGTTTGGAGTTGGAGTCTTGAGTTGGAGTTCAGAGTTGGAGTTGGAGAGTGGAATTTGTCCTTCCTTTCTCGAACTCCAACTATTTTCTCCAACTTCCCCCACCCCCGGGACCAGGGCTGTGAACGTCGAGCCCTTGCCAAGCTCGCTTTTGACGACAAGCTCTCCGCCCATGACCTCTACAAGGCTCCTGCAAATGGAAAGCCCGAGCCCCGTTCCTATGACCCTGTCTGCCGAATGGCTTGCGTCCTGGACCTGCACGAACGGGTCGAGAATGCGCGGCAGAATGTCGGCCGGGATTCCGCAGCCGGTGTCCGTGACAGACACTTCGAGGTTCTTGCCGACATATGACGCTGCGACCGTCACGGAACCCTTGGTGGTGAACTTGACCGCGTTTCCAACAAGGTTGAAGAGAATCTGGCGGAAGCGGTGCTCGTCAAGAAGAAGCGTCGGAACGTCCGCCGTCCGATTGGCGAGCTCAAGCCCCTTCACTGCCGCCGCCATGTGGAAGGACGAGAACACCTCGTCCGTCAACTGTGACAGCCGGACAGGCTGGGGACTGAGCGTCATCTTCCCTGCATCCATCTTCGCGAGGTCAAGGACGTCGTTCACAAGTTCAAGCAGCGTCGTTCCGCTTGCCTGGATGGACTTAAGCGCCTCGTCTCTCTCGGCCTCGCTCTTGATCCCCTTCTGGAGAAGCTCAGAATAGCCGAGTATCGCGTTGAGGGGCGTCCTGATGTCGTGGCTCACTATGCTGAAGAACATGCTCTTCGCCTTCTCGGCAGCACGGGCGCGTTCAAGAGCCTTCTCGAGTTCAGCCGCATGCTTCTCGGTCTGTTCGCGCTCGAGCACAGCCCTGCGCATCTCGTCACGCTCGCCCTCCACGACGAAGATATGGAAGAAGCAGCTTCCAATCAGGCAGCCGAGCGCATAATACGGCCATAGCGGCCAGATGATCTGAAGGACGATCGCCACCGCCATCGTGAGGCAGAAAATGAACGTCACAGTGTTCCGCTTGCGCTCCTCGCCATGGCTGCCAAGGGTCCTCGTCAAAACGAAGCCGCCCATCAGGACGTTCAAGGCCGCCAGCGGATAGAATATGAGGCCGCGCGTGAAGCCTGCGACATAGGCGCCCTGCGCGTCAAAATGGAAAAGACAGTCGTTGAAGACATTGGCCGTGAGCAAGACGACATACAAGCCCAAAAGCGCATATCCAAACCACGAGAGCGCCCTCGCCTTCCACTTGCTGAGGTCAAGATGGACGGCGACAAAATGGCACCACGTGAGAGCCGACACGGCAATGGCGATATAGTAGAACATCGTATCGACATACAGGACCTTCGTCCAGCCAAGCCCCGCAAATACGCCCCACCCCGCATCCACTATGTAATATGCGAACACGGCCCTGAGGAATCTGCGGTATTCGCGCACTCCGCGTACGGCGGTCACCATCCGGTCGGGGATGTGGCTGGAGTTGATGATCAGGTGAATCGCCATCGCCACGAAGGCGATCGCCGAATAGACGTAGTCCTGCATGATGCTTAGCCCTCCCCTCCCCGCGAACCACCGCGAAGCGACTCGATTAGCTTGTCGTACGTCATCGGCTTGAGAAGGACGCCGTTGAACAGGCTCGACCTTGCGTCTCCGTGGTATTCCGTGTCGGCAGTTACCGCAAACACGGGAAGAGCGACGAAGCGAGGATCGGCGCGAAGTTTCTCTATGAACTCGGGACCGTTCATGTTCGGCATCCAGAAGTCCGAGAAGACGAGATCGTATGCTTTGTCCGCCTTCGCCGCAGAATCGAGCTTTGCAAGTCCATCTACGCCATCGACCGCATGGTCGATGGAGGCTACGCCAGCCTTCCTCAAATGAGCCGTCAGGACGGCCCTGTTGACAGGAGAGTCGTCGACGACGAGGACACGCTTCGGCAGGCTTCTCTTCGCGTCGGCGGCCGTCTTCCGCTCGGCGGCCTGAGCCGCCTTCTCCGAGGCGGCCGCGACGTTCGGAATGCGGACCACGAACGACGACCCCTTCCCGAGCTCGCTTTCGACGACGAGCTTTCCGCCCATCGCCTCCACGAGGCGCTTGCAGATGGAAAGGCCGAGCCCCGTTCCGCCAGACCTGTCGGCGGCATGGCTTGGATCCTGCGCCTGGACGAACGGATCGAGAACGCGAGCAAGCATGTCGGGCGCAATGCCGCAGCCCGTGTCCGACACCGAGATGTCGAGATTCGAGCCATCATACGACGCGGCGACCGTGACGGATCCGCGATCCGTAAACTTGACGGCGTTCCCTATCAAGTTGAAGAGTATCTGGCGGAAGCGGTGCCCGTCGAGGAAAACGGCCGGGACCTTGGCGGTCTTGTTCGCAAGTCCTATCCCCTTCCATTCCGCAGACATCCTGAAAGACGAGAACACCTCATCGACGAGCTGGGAGAGCCTCACCGGCTCAAGGCGGAAAGTCATCTTGCCCGCGTCCATCTTCGCAAGGTCGAGGACGTCGTTCACGAGCTGCAGGAGCGTCGTGCCGCTTGAGCGTATGGACTTAAGCGCCTCCTCCCTGTCGGCCTCGCTCGTGACGTCGTCCTGGAGGATCTCGGAATAGCCGAGAATCGCGTTGAGGGGCGTCCTGATGTCGTGGCTCACGATGCTGAAGAACAGACTCCTCGCCTTTTCCGCCGCATGGGCGCGAGCGAGCGCGTCCTCAAGCTCGACGGTGTGCTTCGCGGCCTGTTCGTCCTGGACGACGAAGACGTGCAGGAAGCATGTGCCGATAAGGCAGCCGAGCGCGGTGAACGGCGTGAGAGGCCACACCACCTGAAGGACGATCGCCACCGCGATGGTCGCGCAGAACAAGAAGACCATCATGCTCCGCCTGCGGACTGTCCCCTGGCTTTCAATGGCCTTCACGACCGAGAAAAACGCCGTAAGGATGGTGAACGCAACCAATAGGCAGAAGGCGACGTCGCGCATGCAGCCCGTCTGATACGTGCCGTTGGCGTCTATGTGGTACATGCAGCTGTTGAAGGGATTTGCGGCCAACGCGACGACATTGAACAAAAGAAGCGCATATCCAAACCATGAAAGCACCCGCGTCTCCAGCTTGCCGAAGTCGAGATACTTGACGGCAAAGCGGCTCCACATGAAGACGAATGCGACGAGCGAGAGGAAGAAGAAGACAGTCTCCACGTATAGAGGGCGCAGCCATCCGAGCCCCGCGAGAATGCCCCATGCCGCATCCGAGACGTAGTAGGCGAGAACGCCTACGAGGAACCCCCGGTAGCGCGCAGCGTTGGCGGTGACCTCCCCGCGCCCGACAAGCAGGTTGAAGTTGAAGATCAGGTGTATCGCGATTGCCGCGATGGAGAATACGGAATATGCATAGCCTTGCATTTTCAGTTTTTCCTCTCTGCAAGCCCGACAAGGAGCGGGCCCAGCGTTCCGACGGTGACAGGCTTCAGGATTATGCTGTCGAAGCCCTTTTCAGAATAGTTCTCTTGAAGTTCCACGTCGGCGGTGATGACGTGCACCGGCAGATGCGCGAGCGACGCATCGGCGCGTATCGCCTTTGCGAGCCCTTCGCCGTCCAGCTCCGGCATCCACATGTCGGTGAGGACGGCGTCGATCTTCGGCGCGTTCTTGTCCTGTAGCCGCTGAAGGGCCTCGCGCCCGTCAGCCGCAGTCTCCATCTCGAAGCCGCCGACGCGCCTGATCATCGCCTTGAGGACTGTCAGGTTCATCTTCTGGTCATCGACGAGAAGGAGGCGGGGGAGTGCGGGGGAGTTGAGAGTTGAGAGTTGAGAGTTGAGAGTTTCTACACTTTCAACTTTCAACTTTTCACTTCCAACCGCCTTCACGCCCGGCAGGGTGATGCGGAAGGTCGAGCCCTTGCCAAGCTCCGACTCGAACGACAGCGCGCCTCCCATTTCCTCGGTCAGCTGCCGACAGACGGCGAGGCTCAGGCCCGTCCCCCCGTTTCGCGCGATCTTCGATTCCGTCTGAGTATATGGAGAGTCGATCTTCGCCTTGTCCTCTTCGCTTATGCCAACTCCCGTATCCTCTACTTCGATGACAAGCGTCCCCGAATCGTCGCCGGCGACACGGTCGAAGCGCCCGCGAACCTCGACAAAGCCCTTCTCGGTGAACTTCACGGCGTTAGAAACTATGTTGGAGACGATGTGCCTCAAGAGCAGCGGGTCAACGAGAAGCTGCGGCATTTCGCCGATCACGGCACGCATTTCCACGCCTTTTTTCGGAGTGCCGACCCTGAACGCCTCTTCGACGTCGCTTACGAGGGCGCGGCAATCCGTCGGGATGAGCGAAAGCTCGGCGTCCCCCGATCCGCGCCGCGAAAGGTCGAGTATGTCGTTCACGAAGTCGAGGAGCGACTTGCTGCCGATGAGTATGGACTCCACCGCCTCGTCAGACTCCTCCTTCGTCTTGACGCCGAGCTTCAGCATCTGCGAGAAGCCGACGATGGCGTTGAGGGGCGTCCTGAGGTCGTGGCTGATCGTCGAGAAAAAGTAGCTCTTGGCCTTAGAGGCCTCCCTTTCGCGCCGCGAGACAACAGAGTATATGCTGTACATCAATCCAAGCGCAATGAGCACGAGGACGATCTGAATGAGGTTGTAGCGCGAAAGCTCGACGTTGACCCAGTCCTCCTGGCGCTTTAGGAATTCGTCGGCTTCCTTCTCCTCCGCCGTGACGGTCCCGTCGTGGTTGATCGGCGCATAGCGTTCGCTGATCTCGTCCACGACCCTGTCGGTGAGGTTGCGCGTCTTCTGGCGGTTCCACATGTGGCCCGCGAAGAATATGAAGAAGAGGAGCACAAGCCACGCGACGGTAGTAGTCCCGAGATGCCCTGTCCTGTCGCGGCTGAAGACGCTGCGAAAGACGACGATTCCGACGATGCTCCACACGGAAAGTATGAGATACGACTCTGCCGCCAGGGCGTCGGCTATCCAGAGGTCAGGCATGAGGAAATAGACCATGAAGGCGGCGGACACGACCGCGCCAGCGATGCCACTCGCCATGACGAAGGGGCGGCGCTGCTGCCTCGCCACGGCGAACGTGCAGAACGACACGTATCCGTAGGCGATGCTCGCGCCGATGATCGTGACATCGACTATCCAGCCGACGGCTGTCCGGCCCACGAACGGAATGAGGCACGAGACGGCGATTATCGCGACTATCGCGTTTCGCGGGCTTCCGTCGCGGTCAAGCCTGCTAAACGCGCCGTGGAGCATCCCGTCGCGCGACATGGCGTAGAGAAGGCGGCTCGCGGCGACGATGTGGCCGATGAGCCCCGTCGCTATCGCGGCGAACGTCGTAAGGCAGAGGATGGCGAGCCCCGCTCCGCCAAGGGCCTTTTCTACGGCGTAAAACACGGGAATCGCCTCAATGCCGTCGAATATGCCGCGCGCCGCCATGTAGTCGCGCCAGTTGGCGAAGCCCGTCGGATGAATAGACGCCGCGGCAAGCGTAAGCGCCGCGTATGCCGCCGTCGCCGCTACAAGCGCCGCGACGATGACGCGGACCGTCCGCCAGCGGGGAAACGCGAACTCCTCGGCGGAATGCGAGACCGACTCAAACCCGACGAACGCCCACGGCGCAAGCACGACGACTGCGAATATCTGGGCGACAGGCGCCTTCCCGTCGGCGAACGCCGGGGCGAAGCCCGCGATTCCGCCCTGGTGCTTCATGAAAACCGCAGCGACGCATACGGATATGCCGACCGCGAGGACAATCGCAAAAGCGATCTGGAGCCGCGCGACGAGGCGCTTACCGCAGAGGAAAACTCCGCCGACAACGAGAAGCGCGGCTATGGAGGCGAGTATCTCGCCCGCATAGACATCGTAGCCTGCCACATGGTAGCAGAAGCCGAAGCTGAAAAGCCCGCCAAGGAGATGCCGACCTATGAGCGCGAGCGCGGTGGCGTTGGCCCACGCGATTGCGACGTAGGTGAGGATCAGGAACCATCCGCAGATGTAGCCGTGGTCCCCGCCGCATACGCGCTTCACGTATCCATATGCGCCGCCCGCCTCCGGGAATTCCTGTATGAGGTAGTGGTAGTTCCTGCCGACGAGAAACATGACCATCGCGCCGACGCCAAGCCCGATGAGGGAGCCAAGGGGCCCCGCGACAGGAAGAAACGTCGTTCCAGGCATGATGAACGCGCCCCACCCCACTGCACAGCCAAAAGAGAGAGCCACCGCACCCCACGTGGTGAGATACGGTTTCAACCCGCCTGACGCGGTGACGGAAGAATGCCTCTCCATGCAGCCCTCCTATTCTTCAGCCCCTTCGGCCAAAGGATCGGCCGCGCAAAAAGCGCCATAAGGTTCGAGCCCAGCCGAGGCCATGCGGTATGCGGCGGGCAAGCCCCGGCTCTTCGAGGTCGATCCACGAGCCTGTTTCCGCGTCGATGACGCGGCGGCCGACGACTATCTTCCCTTCGAGGTCCAGCCCCTCGCCGACGTAAGTGTCGCGGCAGACGACAGTGCGCTTCAGCATCGCGCCCTCGCTTATGTAGGAGCCGCTGTCTATTACGACGTCTCCGCAAAGCTGCACGTTCCTCGCAAGCCAGACGTTGTCGTTCAAGAGGACTGGCGGCTTTACTTCGGTGCCGTATTCCATCACGACGCTTCGCCCCAAATGGACGCCGCGCTCAGAAGAGTAGCCAGGAACCGTAAAGAGCTGCGGATGGCGCAGGACGATGAAGTTTAGCTCGAACCACGCCTTTATGTTGCGGACGACAAGGCCGTGAGGGGTAATGCGCATCCAGCGCCCTCCCTCGCGCCTGTATAGCCCCGCCGGGGTCTCTGCGACATCCTCATCTGAAACGGGCGAGAGCGTCACGTCCTCGGCGACGTGCGAGGAAATCGCAAGCCCCCAGACGACGACGAGGCCGTCCATGACATTGCTCGTGAGGGGGCTTGAATACCCCTCGATGTCCTTAAGGCCCTTTGGAACCTCCCCCTCGCCCTTCATGTAGAACACCGGGAACCCCGTGCGCGTCATGTCGGCGAACTCGTCCGCAAGGCTCTGCGAGAAGTGCCAGTCGAGGACTTCCGTGAACATCACGCCGAACTTTTGCGCGCGCTCCATCGCGTAGTCTATGGCGCGACGGCCCGCGACGGGGAGCTCGGCGGGGCTCGTCCCGGGAAGGACTTCCTGAACCCACTCCGTTTCGCGCGTCGTCGGGACAAAGATGATGTTGTCCATCAATACGCCCCCTTCCCGCCGATAATCGCCGGAATCGTCTTGAGAAGGATCTTGACGTCCTTCCAGAACCCGGGCGCCATGATGTATTCCTTGTCGAGCCTGACCTGCTCGTGGAACGGAATCTCGCTGCGGCCGTTTATCTGCCAGAGGCACGTGATCCCCGGGATGACGTCGAGGCGCTTGCGGTCTTCAAGCGTGTATTCCTGGACCTCCTTGGGCACCGGAGGACGCGGCCCCACAAGGCTCATGTCGCCGATGAAGACGTTCCAGAGCTGCGGAAGCTCGTCGAGGCTGGCGCGACGGATGAACTTGCCTACCTTCGTTATGCGAGGGTCGTCCTTCATCTTGAATATTACGCCGTCCTTCGACTCGTTCTGCGACATGAGCTCTGCCTTGCGGGCCTCCGCGTCGATATACATGCTGCGGAACTTGTAGAACTTGAAGTGCCTGCCGTAGCGGCCGACGCGTATCTGGCTGAAGAAGACGGGCCCCGGGCTCGTGAACTTTACGGCTATGGCAATCGCCGCGAAGACCGGCGACAGGAGCAGCATCCCGACGAGGCTTCCCACAACGTCAATCGCCCGCTTCGCGGCATATGAGCAGCCAACGGTAAGCTTCCACGCCCTAAGGCGAAAGCTCCTTCGCTTGTTGCCACGTCCGCGCGAGGCGAGTTCGCGCACTAACTTTTCGAGGTCTGCGTCTTTTGTTCTTTCGAGAAAGCTTTCCATCCCCAGCGCGCTACAGCTCCTTCGACAACTCCTTGATCTTCTCCACAAGCGAACCTGAAAGCCCCGCGTCCGCGAGGGCCGCCGCCTTCCTGAGGGCAATCGCCGTGTCGGCGATTTCCGTGTCGCCGGCGGCAAGGGCATTTCCCTTGATCGTGTGCGCGACCTTGTCGAGACGCGTCCAGTCGGAGGCGGCGAGGGCGGAATCCGCCTCGCTTAGCTTCTCCTGCACGGACGAGACATACTCTCCATATATCTCGCCTATGACATCGGCATCACCGCCGAACTGCTCGTTGAGATACGTCTTGCAGCATTCCTTCATTTATTTTACCCCCCCCCATCTGGGGTTCCGCCTTCGGCGTTCTTGCCAAACAGCGGTATGTGGTATGTTGTTTCGTTAAGCGGCGGGTAGCGGTTGCGCTCCACGCCGTCGCAAAGCTCGCGCACGATGAGCCGGCCTCGGCCACGCCCGGCCATGTTCTTGTTCGCCATCTCGAACGCCGTGTCTGAATCGCCCGCGACAACGGCGATGCTGGGCTCTTCCGTGCCCTCGTCCCAGACCCTTAGGACTGCGGAGTCCCTGACACGTGACAACCTTATCGACACGACCTCCCGCAGCTTCTCGCGGTCGTCGAAGCCATGGTCGCAGATGTTCATGAGCTTCTCCTCAAGCACAAGCTGGACGCGCGAAATGCCCTCGTCTGGCCAGCCCTGCTCGCGGCACCATGCGGCGGCCTCCTGCGAAGCGCCGTCAACCTCCTCCGGCGAAAGCCGCACCGCCGCCTCGTATACCCCTGGCTGCTGATCATATGCGCCGAAAATGAGGATCGTCACGTCATCGTGGAAATGGGTATAGCCAAGCTCGGCAAGCGCCTTTATGTACATCGCGGAAAGCGCCGGAATCGTGCCGTTCCTTCTCGCGTTCTCAACCAGCCCAGACCTCACCTTCATGGAGAGATCTAGGGGCAGCATGTCCTCCCCGGCAGCGTCGCGCGAAAGATCCATTATGCCGTCGGTGTAGGCGAGACAAATCGCAGTGCGCGTGAGAGTCGTCTCCACGACATCGTCCGGAGAATACACGGTGTCGGCAAAAAGCCCGATGGGGACGCCGCCGCGCCTTTCCGGATTCACGGCCAGGGTCTCGGCCCCCTCCATCACGATAAGGTCGGGGGCGCCGCAGCTTATCCACTTGACGTTGCCAAGGAGGGGCCTGTGGATGCAGATGAGCGCCGTCATGTAGGAGACTTCGGCAAGGTTCGCGCGGAAAAACCTCTGCATCATGTTGGCAATCGCCTCCGGCCCCATCGAAGGGGCGCCATCGCGCCTTAGGAAGTTCTTGAGGAACGACTGCACCGCCGTCATCGCAAGGGCCGCGCTCGTCCCGTGACCCTGTATGTCGCCAATTACGTAAAGATAGCACCCTGTGCCGAACGGAATCGCCTCGAAGAGGTCTCCACTCACCACGTCGAGCGGCCGGCAATACGTCGTGTAGAACCCTCGCGGCGTCAATATCGTGCGTACGGGCAGGAGGCTCCGCTGGATGTGCGAGGCAAGCTCCATCGACTTGCGGTCTTCGTCGATCTTGTTCTGGATGAATATCTCCACGCGGTGGGACGCGACGACCTGCCTCACGCGGTTTATCAAGGTCTCGGTGCGCACTGCCTTCGGGAGGTAGTAGCTTATCGCATCGTCCATGATGCGCTTCAGGAACCCGCCGCCCTCCTCGGGGTCAAGGGCCGTCAGGAAGAAAATAGGGATTTTCGGGGCTATTCCGCGCACGATGTCGCGAAAGACGAACCCGTCCATCTCGCCCATCATGATGTCGGTGATGATGGCGCTAAACTGCTTCGGGGCGGCCTTGAGCACGGCTACGGCAGATTCGACGTCGCCAACTGCGACACAGTCGTATCCGGCCTGCTTGAGCTTCGCGCTCATGACCATGCGAACAAGTTTCTCGTCATCTACGACGAGTATCTTTGCCTCACGACGAATTTCTGCCATTTTATCCCGCTACTCTTGCCCCGCTACGTCTTGCTGGCTCAACCAGCACCCATCGATTTACGGAGTATTATATCATAATTTTCTGCGCCCGTGTTGAACGAACATGACGCCCGACATCAGGCTGCACCGCACGCCATTTAGCCACCAAAGAGCTCTGCAAGCCTGTTGATGGTCACGGGCTTCAGGAGGAGCGAGTCGAAGCCCTGCTCCCTGTAGGTGGCGCGCGCCTCCACGTCGGCCGTGACCGAGCACACCTTCAGCTTCGCAAGGCGTTCGTCCGCCCGGATGCGCCTTACGAGTTCCGCACCGTCCATGACAGGCATCCACATGTCAGTAAGGACCACGTCGAACGCAGGGTCCCTTTCCAGCACATCCAACGCAGCCCTGCCATCTACCGCAAGTTCTATGTCCGCTACGCCGAGCTTCTTAAGGAGGGCCTTAAGCACCGCGCGGTTCACGGCAGAGTCGTCAACCACCAGAATGCGCCGGGGCATGGGCCTTGACGCCGCCAATTCAGGCTCTGAAGCGTCATCTCCGACTTTGTCCAGGCCCTTGGACGCGATGGCGACCGGAGCCTCGGCACGGATCGTGAAACCCTTGCCAGGCGCGGTGTCGATTGAAATCGTGCCGTGCACTATTTCCAGAAGCCGCCTGCAGATTGCAAGCCCGAGTCCACTGCCTTCCGAGCGGTTCTTGATGTCGGCTTGCACAAACGGCTGCATCAAGAGCTTCGCCTTCTCCTCCGAGACTCCCCTTCCGTTGTCCGAGACCGTAAGCTTCAGCTTTCCGCCTTCGTAGGCGAGCGAAACGCTGATCGTGCAAGGTCCCGCGTACTTGACGGCGTTTCCGATGAAGTTGAACAGCACCTGCCGGAAGCGGTAGGGATCGAGCATGAAGAGCGGCAGTTCGGGAAGATCCATGACGACCGTCTGGCCCTTCTCCTTCATCATCTGGTGGAACATCGGAAGCAAATCCTGCACAAGCTCGCCGACATCGGTCGGCTCCAGGCGGAACTCCAGCTTCCCGAGGTCCATCTGCGAAAGATCAAGGACGTCGTTGACGAGCTGGAGAAGCGTCTTGCCGCTCGTCACGATCATCTTCAGCGCCTGCTTCTCCTCGTCAGGCGGCACTCCTCCGGCCTGCAGGAGTTCCGAGAACCCGATGATGGCATTAAGAGGCGTGCGGATGTCGTGCGAGACGGACGAGAAGAAGTAGCTCCTCGTCTTTTCGGCCTCCACCACTCGGTCGCGCTCCGCCTTCAGGCGGGTTGCCGCGGAGTGCCGTTCGAGCGCAAGCGTCAGCACGTTGGCCGCGCTCTTGAG
>Ga0310690_10004320_pt1 | contig 20260 bp, 15 predicted proteins | sample AusTroGonzalo_MG_2_FD_207661 | JGI IMG/M metagenome (GOLD analysis project Ga0310690, IMG submission 207661) | Bovine rumen microbial communities from tropical cattle in Woodstock, Queensland, Australia - Gonzalo_04 (v2) (version 2) | ecosystem: Host-associated > Mammals > Digestive system >...
CACCTTTCTCCTTCGCCAATTGAATGGCAGCCAGCGTGTCGGCGGTCTCGCCCGACTGCGACACGGCGATCACCACATCGTGGGGCGTGATGACGGGGTTGCGGTAACGGAACTCAGAAGCATATTCCACTTTGACGGGGATCTTGGCGAGGTTTTCAATCAGATAACTAGCCACCAGACAGGCGTGCCACGAGGTGCCGCAAGCCACAAAGACGATGTTGTCGGCATAAAGCAACTGCTTCTCATATTGAATGATGCCTCCCAAGCGTACGGTGTTAGCCTCAGGGTGAAGGCGTCCACGCATGGTGTCGCGTACGATGGTGGGTTGCTCGTAGATCTCCTTCATCATGAAGTGGTCGAAGCCGGCCTTCTCGATGCTGTCAAGGTTCATCTTCAGCTCCTGGACGTAAGGAATGGCCTCCACATCCTGAATGGTCTTGATATGTAGCTCTTCGCCCAGCTTGATGCGCACCACCTGTTCGTCCTCAAGATAAACCACTTTCTGCGTGCGGCCCACGATGGGTGTGGCGTCGGAGGCGATGAAATACTCTCCGTCGCCAATGCCGATGACCATCGGGCTGCCCTTACGGGCGGCGATGAGCTGGTCGGGGTGTCCTTTCTCAACGATGGCGATGGCGTATGCACCCACGACATGGTTCAAGGCGATGCGGACAGCCTCGAAGAGGTCGACATGCTCGCTCTGCTGTACGTCCTCAATGAGGTTGGTGAGCACCTCGGTGTCGGTCGACGACTTGAATTGGAAACCGCGCTTTTCCAATTCTTTGCGCAGACTGAGGTAGTTCTCGATGATGCCGTTATGGATGAGGGCGATGTTGCCCGATTTCGACAGGTGCGGGTGGGCATTGGTCTCGTTAGGCTCGCCGTGAGTGGCCCAGCGGGTGTGGGCGATGCCGATATGCCCGCTGACATCCATGCTGGCGGCCTTTGCCTCCAAGTCGGAGACTTTGCCCTTTGCTTTGTAGACATTCAGCTGATTTTTCTGGTTGAGCAGTGCCACACCGGCGCTGTCATAACCACGGTATTCAAGGCGCTTCAGGCCTTCAATGAGGATTGGATAGGCCTCCTGATGGCCTACGTATGCAACTATTCCACACATAATTATATAGTTTTAAACGCGCAAAGTTATACTTTTTTGTTTTTTGTCGGTGTATTAATTTTTCCTCCTTGCCGCATCATGGCGTCCCACCAACGGTTGGGGAAGAGGGCATGGGCTATGCGTCCGGTGACGGAGAAGCGGCCTACACAATAGTGTGTCCTGGGTCGGCGGCTGTTGACGGCGCGGCTGATGGCTTTGGCGATGACCTTGGGCGACGAGAGCAAGTCGGTCCTATAGAACCAGTTCATGTTGTCGGCAAAGCGTGTGCCTGCCGCTTCGTAAGCCGTGCCCGCTGACGATTCTTTCAGGTGCCGCGCGGCGATGATACCCCAGTCGGTCTTGATGGCGCCAGGCTGGATCTTCACCACGTCGATGCCGAACGGCTTCACCTCCATGCGGAGGGCATCGCTGAAGGCTTCCACGGAATACTTCGTCACATTATACCATCCGCCCATGTAAAACACCATCTTGCCGGCGATGGACGACGTATTAATGATGCGTCCGCTACCTTGCTTGCGCATGTAGGGCAACACCAGTTGCGTGAGGCGGGCCAGACCGAAGACGTTGACCTCCAACTGGCGACGAGCCTCCTCAAGGCTGACATTCTCAATGGCACCGAAATAACCGTAACCGGCATTGTTGATGAGCACGTCGATGCGGCCTTCGGCCTGGATGACGGCTTCTATGCCTTGCTGCATGGAGCTTTCGTCGGTGACGTCCATTTTAAGGATATGGACTCCCAAGGCCTGAAGCGGCTCCATCAGCTCCACGCGACGGGCCGCAGCCCAAACGTGATGACCTTGTTGGGCTAGGTCGCGGGCGGAATCAAAGCCTATACCGCTGCTGGCACCAGTGATGAGGATGACTTTTTCCATCGCTTTGTGTTTGAAAGGCGCAAAATTAGTGAAATTTGAAAATATTGGAAGGAAAACCTTATTTTTGCGGCAAAAATGGGGCAGATGAAAGACTACATCTACACTTTGGAAATGGAGACGCGCGACTACGAATGCGACATACAAGGCATCGTCAACAATGCCAACTACCAGCATTACCTTGAGGCGACGCGCCATAAGTGGCTGCAGCAGGAAGGACAGTCGTTCCGGCAATGGCACGAGACCGGCATGGACGTGGTGGTGGCCGAAATCACGATGAAATACAAGACGCCGCTGCACGGACAGGAGGCGTTTCTCTCGTGCCTTAACGTGCGCCGCGAAGGACCGCGTTTCGTCTTCGAACAGGACATCTACCGCAAGGCCGACATGAAACTCTGCGTTGCCGCCACGGTCTCGACGGTTTGCATGATTGACGGCCGACTCACGCGTGGCGATGAGCTGGCCGAATTGTTTGCCAAATACCTTTAAGCGATGAACACCATAGGACATCACTTCAGGCTGACCACGTTCGGCGAGTCGCACGGCCCCGCCATCGGCGGCATCATCGACGGCTGTCCCTCGCAGCTGAAACTCGACTTCGATTTCATCGATTCGGAGCTGGACAGGCGCAAAACGGCGCAATCCGCCACCGCCTCTCAGCGTAAGGAACCCGACCTCATCGAGTGGCTCTCGGGACTGCTGGACGGCGTCACCCTGGGTACGCCGATTGCCTTCATGGTGCGCAATGAGGACTGTAAACCAGAGGATTACGAAGCCCTGAAAGACGTATACCGACCCTCGCACGCCGACTTTACCTACGAGCAGAAATACGGCTTGCGTGACTGGCGAGGTGGCGGCAGGGCTTCGGTTAGGACGACTCTGCCCATCGTGGTGGCAGGTGCCATCGCCAAGCAGATGTTGAAAGAAAAGGGCATCCAAATCGTTGCCGAAGTGACCGAAATGGGCGATGCGGAACAGGCTCGGAGCGCAGGCGATACGGTGGGTGGTATCGTGGAATGCCGCATCATCGGTGCACCGGCGGGCTTGGGCGAGCCCATGTTCGGCAAGTTCTCGGCGGAGTTGGCCCATGCCATGTTCAGCCTACCCGCCGTGAAGGGCTTTGAAATCGGTGACGGCTTTGCCTTAGCCAAGATGAAAGGCTCTGAAGCCAACGACACCTTTATTAATAAAAATGGCCGCATCACCACTTTGACCAACCATTCGGGCGGCATCCAAGGTGGCATCTCTAATGGCATCGATATCGTTTTTCGCGTGGCTTTCAAGCCTATACCAAGTATTGCAATTCCCCAGCAGACCGTGAATCGGACTGGGGAGTCGTGTGAAATCGCCATTAAAGGCCGTCATGATGTGTGCGCCTTGCCCCGCGCTGTGGTTTTGGTGGAGGCTATGGCAGCGATAGTGACGGTGGATTTGATGATGTTGCAACAAGCGCGACGCTTATAGATCATATAGTAGTACCCCCGAAACCATCCAATGGCTGAACGACTCGCCTTCGTCCTTGCCTTGAGGGATGGCGACGGAAATCGTATGCTTGCCAGGCTTCAGGTGGCTGAGGTCGAAATAGACGGGGTTGGTGGCCGTGCCTGGACACCAGCCCGAGCGCGAGTAGTCGGAAGAGGAGAGGCCGTTCCAGAAGTTGCCTGAAACGGGATTCTGGTCGCGGAAGGTGGCGCAGTCGCAACGCCAAGGCGTGTGGGTGAATGCCTTTTCGCCGTCAATGAAAATGACGTTTTCCTTGGGGTTGAACTCATCACCGTTTTCCCAGCCACCGTGGCCGGTGCTGAGGTAACGCAAACGCACGTTCTTGGTGCTGTCGGGCAGCTCAAACTTCACGGTGAGCCTATCGGTGGCGAAAAGGCGGCCATAGTTTTGTCCGCTCATCTCCAATACGTTGCAGGTGTTGAACAGCGGGATGGAGTGTTGTTTCAGCGGTTTGTTGTCCCATTTGTAGTCGTCGGGATAGGCGAGGAGGTCCAAGGACACTTTATGCCCTCCCTTGTCGTAATTGCCGATGAAGACGCCGATGAGCACGTCGCCGCGCAAACGGTCGCGCAACTCGCTGACTTCCTGCTTGTAATAGTTTTCTTCCGCCCATTCCAAACCGTCAATCTTCACGCGGTCGTTGAAGTGGCCCGCACCAAACGAGGTGAAGAAACGCACCAGCTCGACGGGCGGCAGATAGTCCTTCTCGGCTTTGATGCCTTGGTATTCCTTGCCATCTTTGCCGACAAACAAGGGCAGGACTTCAGGACCTTGCATCAGTCCGTCGCGGAAGCTCTTGGCTTTCTCGGTCGGGATGACGAAGGCGGAAGCCGTGCGGTCGTAGGCGTCGCCATAGCTGTGTTGGCGTATCTCGGCGAAGATCTGGTAATGCTGAGGCAGCAAGGGCAGGTTCATCCGCTTGACAATCAGCGTGCCGTGACTGAAATGGATGACCGAGTCGAAGGGAATCTCGCCCGTAAAAGGCTCGTAGTCAGCGAAATTGATCTGCTCGTCGTTGAAAACGGGGATGCGGATGACGAGTTTGTCCTTGCGCAGTTGGCTCAGTTCACGCGAGGTCTTGCGTTCGCCTTTGAATTCGGGTATCAAGTCGAGAAGAGCGAAACTTTGGTCTTTGACTTCTTTCAAATCAGTGATGTACGAGCCGTTTCTCATGCAGCGCACCATCACGCCTTTCAAGCGGCCAAGTCCAGGCAAGGGCGTGGCTTCGATGCCAAGGCTTTCGGTCATCCATACCTCGATGGTGTTGGAATTGATGCTGGTTTTGTATTTCTTGCAGTCGTAGCCCAACAGCATTTCTCTTCCTTCCTCGCTGAAAACCACGTCGTTATCGGTCAGTGGATAGCAGCTGTAATACTTCCCGTCGGCGAAGTCCACGATGGTGTAGACGGAGTCTTCTATATAATTAATATAGGTGTTGGTCTCGGCAAAGCCTGGGATGGGGTTGGAGAGTTTCTTTTCTACCGTCCTGACTTTCAGACAATGGTTGTACTCCATGACTTGGATGGTGGTTGTGTCTTGTTCGGCAACGCCTTTGGCGTAGCTTTGGTAGGTGAATACATGTTGTCCGAAGGCGGTTCCAGCCCAAAGCAGGGCGATAATAAGGCTGATTCGTTTCATATCTAATACACTAAAAATCCGACAAATCCCGACAGCACGATGAGCAATATCGGGTTGGCTTTGAAGAAAAAGGAGGCCACAAATGCCAAAGCGCATATAATGACGCTGATGTTATTCTGTCCGCGGCCGAAGTCGGGGAAGTTTTGCAGGTTCATCATGGAGAGGCCGGCGGCGAAGATGAGTCCGGCAATGGCAGGCTTCAGGCCTTTTAAGGTGTTGTCCAGCAAGGAGCTGTTTTTCTTGTCCATGAAGAGTTTCAGGATGAAGTAGACCATGATGATGGACGGCAGGCAAAGTGCAAAGGAGGCCAACAGCGAGCCGCCGAGCCCTGCTGTAGTGAAACCCACGTAGGTGGCCAGGTTGATGGAGATGGGGCCAGGCGTCATCTGCGAGATGGCCACCATGTCGGCAAACTCGGTCGTGGTCATCCAGGCGTAATGGTCCACCACCTCATGCTCGATGAGCGAGAGCATGGCATAGCCGCCGCCGAAGCCCAGCACGCCGATCTTGACGAACACCCAAAGCAGCTGCAGGTAAATCATGGATTGGCCTCCTTCTTTTTGGCGCTCCTATTAATAATAAGGGCGTATATCACGCTGCCCGCGATGGCGGCGAGGATGACGTAGGCGGGTGAGATCTTGCACCACCAGATCAAGAATACCGTAGCGATGGGAATGATGGCGGTCTTCCAAGTCACCTTTGCCGACTTGATCATGCGCAGGGCAGGGGCGAGGATGAGGGCCACCACGCAGGGACGGATGCCCTTGAACACACGCTCTACCACAGGCTGGTCGCGAAATTCGCGGAAGACGGTGGCCAACAGCAAAATGATGATGATGGACGGCAAGATGGCACCGAGCATGGCGGCAAAAGCGCCTTTGGTTCCCGCCACACGATGCCCGACATAAAGGGCCGTGTTGACGGCAAAGACACCTGGAAGTGACTGAACCACAGCAATCATGTCCCAAAACTCGTCGTTGGGAATCCACTTCTTCTGGTCGACGACGGCCTTCTCCACCATCGAGAGCATGGCGTAGCCTCCGCCGATGGTGAAAGCCCCGATTTTGAAGAAGGTGAGGAACAGCTCGAAAACTTTTTTCATGCTGCAAAAATAAGAATTTGTTTCGTATCAAAAAAATTAGTACGTTTGCAGACTAATTCAAAAAACGTTGGATCATGAGTTTATTAGAAGTTTCTATGATGACCTTTGACCAGCCTGAAGCATGGCGATGGTTGGTGCAATTCTGCATCTTGGCCACGGCGTTGCTGTTGGGTAACGTGTTGAGAACCCAGGTGCCATTTTTGAACAAGAGCTTGCTGCCTTCGGCGCTGTTGGGCGGTTTTCTGCTGCTGCTTTTCAAGCAGTTCCCCGACTGCCGTCAGCTCATCAACAAGCCGATGATGGAGATCGTGACCTATCACGCCTTGGGCTTGGGTTTTGTGGCTTTGGCGTTGAAAAACGACAAAATCGAGTCGAAGTCCTCGCCGATGAAGGTGATTGAGACGGGCGCCTTGACGGCCGCCACCTACGTCATCCAAGGCATCGTGGGCTTGATTGTATCCATCGCTTTCTTCCTTGTGGGCAAGAAGTTGTTTTATGCTTCCGGTTTGCTGTTGCCGATGGGCTTCGGTCAGGGACCGGGACAGGCCTTGAACTTCGGCAAGATCTTCACGGGATGGGCCACCCAGCAGGGCATGGACTTCCCTGGCGCCGACTTTGGCCTCTCCATCGCGGCCACGGGTTTCGTCGTAGGCAGCGTGGTGGGCGTGATCTACATGAACATGTTGCGTCGCAAAGGCATCCTCTCAAGAAAGAAGATCGCTGAGGCTCAGACCAACACCTTGGAAGACTACGAGAGCAAGGGCGAGATTCCCGATGCCGAGTCCATCGACAAGCTGTCGGTGCAGATTTGCATGGTGCTGTTTGTCTATTTCCTTGTGTATCTGTTTACGAACTGGATTCAAGGCATGGATTTGGGTAATTTCGGCACCAACACGCTGAAACCCATGCTCTGGGGCTTCAACTTCCTGATCGGCACGCTGTTCGGCATTCTGTTCAAGACCATCTTGAAGCATTTCAAGAAGGCACGCATCATGGAACGCGAGTACATCAACAACTATATGCTCAACCGTATTAGTGGCTTTTGCTTCGACATCATGATTGTGGCGGGCACTGCTGCCATCAACTTCGAGGCAGTCGGCAGGTTTGTGATACCGTTCCTTATCATCGTCACTTTGGGTACCATCGCCACGTTTGTGTATGTCTTGCGGATTTCCAAGCACCTGTATCCGGATTACAAGTACGAGGGCTTCTTCTCTATGTTCGGTATGCTGACGGGTACGGCGAGCAACGGCATGATCCTGCTTCGCGAAATCGACCCGAAGTTTGAGACGCCTGCCGCCAACAACCTTGTTCTTCAAACGCTGTCGGCCATCGTGCTGGGCTTCCCCGTGCTGCTGCTGGTAGGCTACGCTCCGCAAAGCCTGACAGCCACTTGGATAACCTTGGGAGTCCTGGTGGTGTTCTGGATAGGACTGACACTCTTCATGCTGAGGACGAAGATCTTCAAGCGAAAGAAGAAAGAAAAAGAATAAAAAAAAAGCTCCGAGCAATCGGAGCTTTTTTCTTTTGTGTTGGAAGAAGAATTACTTCTTGGCTTCCTTGATCTTGGCTTTCTTGCCGCGCAGACCGCGCAGGTAGTAGATGCGTGACTTGCGGACGGCACCCAGCTTGTTGACCTCGATGTTCTCAATCATCGGGGAAGCGATGGGGAAGCAACGCTCAACACCGATGTTGTTGGAAATCTTACGGATGGTGAACGTGCCGGTCTTGCCTTGACCACTACGTTTGATGACAATGCCTTGGAACCTTTGCAAACGTTCCTTCTGGCCTTCAATGATTTTGTAGGTCACCGTGATGGTGTCACCTGCTCTGAACTTCGGAAAATCTTTTACAACGATCTGATCTTCAACGAATTGAATTAATGGATTCTTGCTCATTTTTTATATATTTTTGTATATTTTTCTCCAAAAGTGGGTGCAAAGGTACGAATAATTTCAATACAAACACATTAAATTCCGCTTTTTTTGAAATTTTCGTACATTTCTGGTCTTCGAGCCTTGGTGCGCTCGATGGCTTGCTCAAGTTTCCATTCGCTGATTTTCATGTCGTTGCCCGACAAAAGCACCTCAGGAACTTCCCAGCCTTTGTAATTGCGCGGACGGGTGTAGACGGGGGGCGACACCAGTCCGTCCTGAAATGAGTCGGAGAGGGCAGAGGTCTCGTCGCCCAAGGCACCAGGAATGAGGCGCACGAGGCTGTCGACCAATACCGCAGCTCCTAATTCACCGCCCGAAAGCACGTAGTTTCCAATGCTTATCTCTTTGGTAATCAGATGTTCACGGATACGCTCGTCAATGCCTTTGTAGTGACCGCAGAGGATGATGATGTTTTGCTTCATCGAGAGTTGGTTGCACAAAGGCTGGTCCAAAAGCTCGCCGTCTGGGCTCATGTAGATGACTTCGTCATAGTCGCGCTGGCTTTTCAAATGGCTGATGCAGTTGTCGACGGGCTCGATCATCATCACCATGCCCGCACCGGCGGCAAAGCTGTAGTCGTCCACCTTGTGGTGCTTGTCGGTGCTATAGTCGCGGAGGTTGTGAAGCCCAATCTCCACAATGCCTTTGTTGATGGCGCGCTTGATGATGCTTTCGGTAAACGGACCCTCAAACATTTCGGGGAAAACGGCGATGATGTCGATACGCATGTGTGACTTTTTTAAAATTTCGGCAAAAGTAATAAAAATTTGACTATTTTTGCGCGTTCTAAAACCAACAAACTATGAGAAAATTATCATTTTTACTCCTCTTTTTGGCGGTTGCGATGTTTGCTCAAGCACAAATCGCGACCAATATTTATTGGGTGCAGTTCACAGACAAGGCTAACTCACCTTATTCTATCGACAACCCCGAGGCCTATTTGAGCCAGAGGGCATTGCAACGCCGTGCCAATTTGGGCATCGGCATCGATGAGTACGACCTCCCTGTCAACCCGCAATACCTTCAGGCGGTGGCCGATTGTGGCGCGGAGTTGATCAATCCTTCGAAATGGCTCAATGGCGTTTCGATTTATACCACCGATGCAAGTGTGGTAGCCGCCATCAACGCGTTAGAGTTTGTCTCCGATGTCCGCAATTGCCCCAACGACCCCAAGGCTCAGGAAATCAAGGAGCGTTGGATGGCCAATGAGATGAAGGCTACGGAAAGCAAAGGCGGCTCGCGTGGCTTTTATGGTGGCGCCGAGACTCAAGTTACCCAGTTGAAAGTTGATGTGTTGCATGATATGGGCTTCGATGGCACTGGCGTCGTGATTGCCGTGTTGGACGGCGGTTTCGAAGGCACGCCCAACCAAGGCTGTTTTGACAACATGCGCGAAGAAGGCCGCTTGCTTGGCGTCCGCGACTTCGTATATGGTAGTGAATCTGTTTATTCACAAAGCACACACGGTACGTCATGCTTGAGCACAATGGCTGCATACGACCCCAACGAAATGGTGGGCACGGCTTTCAAGGCTTCCTATTATCTGTTCCATACCGAAGACGGCAACTCTGAGAACATTGTCGAGGAATACAATTGGGTGTCGGGCGCAGAATATGCCGACAGTTTGGGCGTGGATGTTTGCTCCACCTCTCTGGGCTACATTGACTTCGATATGCCGCAGTGGGACCACTACCTTGCAGATTTCGACGGGCACACCGCCCCGATGACGATTGGCGCCGAAATCGCGGCGAGTCGTGGCATCATCTGCTTGAATTCGGCTGGCAACGAGGGCGATGGTTACTGCACCTTGGGCATCCCTGGCGATGCTGAGCATATCTTGACTATTGGTGCGGTGGACGCCTCTGGTTATCGCGCTTACTTCAGCTCTGTCGGTCCTACTGCCGACGGCCGCATCAAGCCTGATGTAATGGCGATGGGTGAAGGCACCTACGTGGCTTCAGGATATGGCAACTGGTGGCCTTATTACAATGGCAACGGCACGTCGTTCTCCAATCCGGTTATGGCTGGTGCTGTGGCTTGCCTGCGTCAGGCATATCCTTACGCCTCGGTGCAGGAGATTTGCGATGCCGTTCGCGCTTGCGGCGACCGCGCTGACAACCCCGACAACTACTACGGCTACGGCATTCCCGATTTCTCGCAAGCCATTGAATTGCTGGCAGTGAATGAGCATGTCAACCCGGCTGCGGAGATCATCAATGTGTATCCTAATCCTTCTCAAGGTCATGTGAACGTGTCTCTGAAAGTTGGGGCGAAGGCTTCGGTTGAGGTGTACGACTACATGGGACGTCATCTTTATAGCTACAGCTTCAACGGCTTGAACCACACGTCACTGGAAGATTATCTGAATACCTTGAAAACGGGCGTTTACTTTATCAATGCCACTTCCGAATACGGCAACCAGACGGTCAAGTTGGTGGTGACGAAATAAAGTGAATCATGCTGTATAAAACAAAGGTGGGCCGTTTGGCTCACCTTTTGTTTTTAATCCTTTTTCTTCGAGGCTTCCTTGTTCGACTTGCTTCGGTGCTCGTTGAAGATGTAAACCAGCCTGAGGGTGATGGCGTTGTTGTATTGCAATCTGACTTGGCTGGGTAGCGTCTCGGTGGAGTTGAGATAATACAGCCTCGTGCGGAGGGGGCGTAGTGAATACTGGTAGCGGGCTTCCACATGCAGTCCCTCCCAGACGCGGAAGCGAAGGCTGGCGCAGATGTTGAAGTCGTGGCGGCGGTAAGTGTTGGAATTGGTCACCACGGAAGGAATCAAGGAGTCGGCATAACGGGGTACAGAGTACACGATGTCCGATAATTCTTCGAGGTTTTTCACTTTGCTGATGTCGGGAAGCGTCTCGTCGTCTTCTCTCCAGTGCAGGCAACCGTCGCCCACGCCGATGCCGACACCTTCATAGTCAGAGGGCTGGCGGTCGACCAGTTCTCTAAGTCCGACCAGGTTTCCATACGACACACCAATGCCTAATGACACCACGTCCTTGTCGGTGAAGTAGACCATCAGCGGCACTTCCACATAGTTGAGGCTGAGGTTGTAGGCGTGCGGATAGGTGCTGTTGTATGTGATGCTGTCACGTTTGTATGCGCCTTTTTGGCTAAAGAGAACCTCTAGGCTGATGTCCATCCAACTGGTGATAGGCACCAAGGCACCTGCTCCGGCGTGGACGCCGAATTTCTTGAAGCCATAACACTCGTCGCCGTCCACTTGGGCTGCGTTGGCTCCTGCAAACACTTCACCTTTGATGATCTGTGCGTGCAGCAGGGCAGGGGTGGCTAGCAAAAAGGCCAACAAAAGAGTAAAGATTCTGTATTTTTTCATTTTTATAGTCAATTTGAAAAATAAACTGATTTTGCCGGATTTTATTGTAGTACCTCCATTATTTCAGCCGTTGCCCCGTCACCGTGTAGCGTTTTCCGTCCTTGATGATGACGATTTTTCCGTCTTCAAATACCTTTTGGACTTGTTGTTTTGGTATTTCTTGGCCGTCGTTTTCTTCGATGCCAAAGTCTGTCTTCTCGATAGCGTCGGACCAAATGATTTCCGATTCAACGCCGTTGAAATAAACCTCGCTGATGCCGAAACGGTAAATGCCAGCTTGGATCTCATTCCATGTCGAATCGATGAATGATGTGCCAGTGGCTTCGTCGGCAAGCGTTACGGTATTTCCTTCGCTATCGGAGCGATAGAGGCGATAGTGCATAATGGGTGCCCAATGGCTGTTGATTTCAAAGATGTGAATGCTGCTGCCATTTGAATAATATTGGTAAGGGACAACAAACAGGGCATCCTTGCCGTCGTATTTCCCAATGCATGCCCCATTGATATGACCACCAAAGTTCAATGAGATGGCGAGATTGGTGTTGAAACAGTGGTTTGAAATGTCGTAATCGCGAACAAAATTAGTAGGGATAGAGTTGAAGACAAGCAAGTGAGGATTGCCATCTTCGGCGATGATGCTACCCAATCCTCCAATATCTAATGTTGTAACTCTCGGCCCGTCGCATAACCTTTGCCCTTGACGGTTGACGAGTACAATGTTGCTATTACCATAGGAAGAAGTTGACAGCCAAAAACCGTCGTTTTCGGCATCGTAAGCACAATGGTATGGCCGGAAGCCTACATTGATGCTGTCGATTATGGTGTTGAAATCAATGCAATACAGATACTCGCTGTAGATACTGTTATTGGCAAAATAAAGATAGTTTCCGTCGCAAGTAATGTTGGGGATGGAAAAGTTGAAGGTGCAAAACTCCAGCAATTCTCCATCCATAGTGTATTTCCATATCTTGGAAGTTGGGTGAAATAAGGAGTCGTAACTTATGCTGAGGGTATAGATGAATTCGCCATCCGTGGTCACACTTTGTTGGTCATCGTCAATTAGGATTTGTTTTAATTGAGGCCAGACGTGGTTGTCGTCAAAGCTCCATAACAGGTTGATGTAAGGGCTGTTCACATCGTTTGTGTCGGGTGAGTGAGTGGCGGTGATTTCTTTTACGGGTTGAAAGAAGAAGCAGGCTTCGATGTCGTCAATATCATCATTGACAGTGAATGAGTATGTCCTGTCGTAGGATACAACACCACCGCCTCTCTTCCAGTAATTGAATTGGCTGCTTTCGGTTGGCACTGCGGTGAGTGTGCAAAGTTCACTGAGATGGTATTCTCCAGTTCCTTCAATGGTGCCTCCTGTGGGTGGGTAGGCCGTGGCAGTGACCGTATAAGGCTCATAGTGCGGGTCGATGCCAAAGATGGCGTAGTTGTTGCTGCTGAAATCATAGCCGAGTGGGTTTAAGTTGTCCACGGCGAAGTAGCCGTCGGCGACGCCCCAGCCCCAGTTGAAATGGAACAGGTCGTCGGCATCGTAACCGTCGCAGACAAAAGCGTGGCCAATGCTACTTGAACTGCCTGAATACATTATGGGTTGCTGCAGGTTGAGGCAATCCTTTAGGAGGGTTATCCATTCTTCGTTGCTATAGTCCTTTTTCTTCTCCAAGTGGAGTCGTTTGCTGTAACTGAAATACCGTATTAATGCATTAGGGACATCAGTCATTTTGGCATTTGAACTATTAGGGCCGTAGTTCATTTTCACCGAAACGCCGCATTGGAAAAGTAAGGTGGCTATAGCCTCAATTTCGGCCTCGGTGGAGTTTTCGGTCAACGAGTCGGGCATGTGGTCCCAATCGTAGGTGGTGTTGCCGAAATCGGCGGAAAGGGTAAGGCCTGCGCTGGTATAGGAATATGTACCCCAGCCCGTGGCGGGATAGCGCCAATAGTGCATGATTTGTCCCATAGCTACGGCCACGCAGCCCACCTCAGCATGGTCGCAAGGGCCTTGTTGGGTGGGGCAGAGGCTGTTGTAGCGGCAGCCTTGGTCCCATTTGTCGGTCAGCAGAGGAGCCACGGCTTCGGCGGACTTGTTGTCGCTGAGCCTTCCTGTGGCTTTCACCAAATCCCACTGTCTCGCCGTGATATCATCGGCAATGACTTGGTTCTCAATGCCGTATTGAATCCTGGCGACAAAGTCTTGAAGGTATTCCTCCAATTGAATCGGGACGTTGTTTGGGTCGAAGCGGCCTTCATGGGAGTAGCCGATGATGGGCGTTTCGCAGTCGTCGGCTGAAACAATGACGAATCCGTCCGTAGTGTTGAAGACATAGAGGGCGGCCGTGTTGTTGTCAGTAGTATAGGTTATTGATAGTTGTAAATCATGGGAAACTATATACTTGCTTGCAATGGCTCGGGCTGAGGCTATGTCGACGGGGTTTGCTTTCAAGCTTAAAACCAGTCCTAGGGTGGTAATGCAAAGTATTAGAGTCCTTTTTTTCATCAATGGTGCTTTTTTAATATTTTCCGGTCAGGTCGTGGTATCTGCGTCGGGCTGTGAGATAGGTGATGTGTCGGTCAGTGAGGGCGTTTTTGGCCTGTAGCAGCAGGGCATGGGCCTCCAATACATCGGTGATGGTGTTCATACCGGCGCGATAGTTGAGTTCAGCTAGGCGATAGTTTTCCTGGGCCATATCAAGGGCTGCCTTGTCGGATTGCATCAAGGCGATGGCTTCCACCATTTGGTTGTAGGCTTGTTTTTCTTGCAATGCCATCTTTTCCGTCAGGTCTTTTTGCATCAGCTCCGCTTCGCGGATGACGATGTCGTGTTCTTTCAGTTTGTGCGAGGTCTCCCACCATTGTGTTAGCGGAATTGTCACTTGCGCTAAGGCAAGGGCATTCAACTTGTATCTACCGATGAGGTTGCCGTAGAAGCAGGAGCCGCCGATGCCGATTTGTGGCAAAGCTTCGCCTAAGGTCAGTTTTCTGCGAAGGTTTTCTGCGTTGACTTGAAGCTCAAGTAATTGGTGCTCCGGTCGGACGAAATTCTCGTTCGGGAAGGTGGGGGTTGTCGGGTCAGCGGAGAAACTTGTAGTATCAAGAACCAAACCGTCTTCAGGATAATCGATGCCGATTTGTTGGCAGAGGAACCGTGAAGCCAAGATAATGCCATTGCTGAGTTGCATCTGCTTGGCTTTCAAATCGTTTTGACTCAGAGCAAGGCGGAGTTTGTCGCTTTTGGTGATGAGGCCTGATTTTAGAGCGACGTTTACGATATTCTCAAGGCTATCGGTGAGGGCCAAGGCCGTTTCCAAAGTGTTCACTTTGTCCTGCAGGCCGAGGACAAGGTAATAAGAAGACTCGATGTTTTCAAGCAGGTCGCGTTCTGAGACTTCCGCCTTCAATTTGGCGGCTTCTATGCCGAGATTGGCAAGTTTGTTACCGCTTGCGATGCGTCCGCCGGCATATACGGGAATTATGGCCGTGGCGTTTGCCCCTTGGCCTTTCTTAAATAAGTCGATTCGGGTCGGCAAACCCATATTGGCGCCTGCAGGGTCGTTCAGCGAGCTGATGAGTGTCGAAAGGAAGGTGCTCAAGTCGTCGTTCTGAATATCGTTGATGCCGAATTCGATGAGGGGCCTTGCGGCATAATAGCCTAAGTAAGAAATCGATACTTGTGGGAAGTACTTGGTGAAGACCTGAGCCTTGACTTCTTGCGCTTTCTGGATTTCCAGCTGGTTGGTTTGCAATTGGACATTATTGGCTTTAGCCAAGGCGAAACAAGAATCTAAGGTAAGCACGTTGTTCTGTGCTTTGAGGCTTGAGCCCAACAGGGCTAAAACGATGGCGATGATATGGCGTTTTTTCATGATTGCTTACTGTTTTCTTTGTTCTTTTCTTCGTTGCGTTTGTCGCGTTCTTCGAGGCTGTCGATGAATTTCTGGTTGATTTCCTTCAGTCGTTTTTGGTCACGATCGCCAGCATCGAAAGCCAGGCAATAGGCCACGGGCAACACGGTGACGACCAAGGGGAAGGTGAGGATGGTGCCAAAGCAAATCACCACACCCATAGGCTCCCAAAGCAAGGTCTTGGCGATAATCATTGGGATGACGCCCAAAGCAGTGGTGGCCGAAGTGAGGAAGATGGGCCTCATGCGGCGCAATCCGGCTTCGTAAGCGGCTTCGTGCACGCTGACTTTCTCTTTGGCCTGCAACTCGCCCGCATAGTCGTACATGATGATGGCGTTGCGCACGATGATGCCGATGAGCGAGATGACACCCAACATGGCCGTGACCGACAGATCGAGGCCAAACATCCACAGGCCGAACATAGCACCGAAGATACACAGCAGAGAGACGGAAATGGAAAGGAAGGAGATGCCAATGCGTTTGTAGTGGATGATCAAGACGATAAACATCACCACGATTGCGGAAATAATGGACATAATCAGCGAAGGCATGGTTTCCCTGGTGATAGCCATGGAACCACCTTCATTGATGATGATATCTTCGGGGATGTCGAGCGTGTTGAGGTATTCTCTCGTTTTTTTGAATTGGTTCAATTGTCCGTAGCCAGGCATGACGTCGGCCATCACCGTGATGCAGCGGCGGCCGTTGCGGTGGGTCAGGTTGTCGTGTTGGAAACGGGGATGGATGTTGGCCACTTGGCGTAAAGGTACCCATACACCAGGAAGCGAAGTGGGTACCAGCATGTCGCCTATCTCTTCATAATCAATGTCGTGAAGTCCTACTGTGTAGATGGTCGTGGGAAGGTTGTAACCATTTTCCCACATGGAGACCATCTTGTTGCCCGAGAGGGCGCTCGACAGGTAGACTGAGAGCACGGCTTGTGTCACGCCGAGTCGGTTGGCCTGTTCAATGTTCAGGTCCACTTCCACGATTTCTTCGGTGTCGTCGTAGTCGGAATGGACGAAAAACAGCTCGGGGTCTTGCTTCAAGAATCCGATGAGTGAGTCCTTGATGGGCACAAGTCGGTCGTAGTCGTCACCCATGATGTAGTATTCCACCGGTGCGTTCACCACCTGATAGTCCATCTGCTTGAAGCGGATTTGAGCCAAGGGGAAAATGTTCTCATATTTCTGTGAGTATTCCTTCATCAGCTCTTTGGTGGCTTTCTCCGATTTTGTGATGACGATAAACTGTGAGTAAGCAGCGGTGGGCATCGGTTCGGGGGAATAGGTCATGTGGAAACGCGGCGAAGCCATGCCCATGAAAGTGGTGACAGATTTCACCCGCTTGTCGGCCAACAGGATTTTTGTCAAGGAATCGGACACGGCAGCGGTCTCGTCAAGCGAACTTCCGGTGGCAAGATGCACTTCCACAGCGAAGCTGTCGCGCTCGGCTTTGGGCAGCATTTGTATGTTGATTTTGGAAATCAATAACACACCTATAATTACAGAAAAGGCGGAAACGATGATGGTGCCCCATTTGTGACGGAAACAGAAGTCGAGAAGTTTTTTGTAGGCATTTTGCAGGCCGTCGAAAAACTTGGATTGGATTTTCTCCAATACCGAGTGTTTGTTGGGGTTTGTTGGACCAATGATTCTTGCCGAAAGGTAAGGGATTGCCCAAATGGCATAGAGGAAACTGCAAGAGAGCGTGATGAAGATGGCCCAGGGGAACATCTGGATGAAGTCGCCCATGAGCGTGCCATTCATCAGCGCCAGCATGGGGAAGAACATGAAGGAGATGGAACAGGTGGCGATGAGCATGGAGGTCATCAGGCTCTTGGTCGAGACGGCAGCGGAATACCAGCGCGAATGTCCCGAGTTGAGCATGTCGGTATAGCCGTCAATGACCACTACGGAGTCGTCCACAATCATGCCGAGTACGACGATTAGTGCGGCCAAGGTGACGGTGTTCAACTCGATGCCGAAGAGGTACATGATGGCCCATGCCGCCGCGATACAAACAGGCACCGAGGTCGAGGAGACCAAAGCCGTTCGCAAGGGGAAGAGGAAGAGCATCACCAAGATGACGATGATGATGGCCTCGATGAGGTCCTTCAGGAAGGAACGCACCGACTTGTTGACGACCACAGGCTGGTCGGTGATGCGGTGTACCTTGATGTCGGGTGGCGCAGTGGCAAGGAAAGAATCAATCTTCTCGTTGACTTCGTCTCCGAAAGCCACCACGTTGTGGCCCGGACGCATTTCCATGGAGAAGATTAGGCATTGGTTGCCGTCGACAATGCTGTCGGAATATTGGATGTATTGCGACGATTCTTGGTAGCGGCGCTCGAGTCGGGCAACGTCGCGAAGGCGGATGACTTGTCCTGTGACGGGGTCAGAGAAGACAATCAGCTCCGAGAGCTCGTATATATTGTCGTATGGGACATTCACGTGGATGACCGCTGATCCGTCAGCGTTGTCGGCTTTTCCGGTGATGGTGCGCAGGCTATGGGCGGCTAGCTCGGCCGTAATCATCGTAGGCGACACGGCATATTGTGTCATGCGGGTGGGGTCCATGTAGATGGCGATTTCTTCCTTCTGTTCGCCCACAATCTTGATGTTGCCCATCGTTTCGATGTCGCGCAGGCGTTCCGAAAGGCGGTCGGCAAATTCGCGCAGCTCACGCGGCGAACGTTGGTCGCTTTCGATGGCGAGCAGCAGTGAAGAGGCGTTGCCGAAATCGTCGATGACTGCTGTGGTCAACACGCCTTGTGGCAGGTCGGTCCTTTGGAACAATACCAGTCCTTGGCGGATGCGCGACCAGGTCATTTTGGCGTCTTTGGTGTCGTTGACTAAAGAGACGAAGACGAGCAGGAATCCGTCCTTGGATTGGGAATAGGTCTTTTTCTTGTTCACGTCGCTGAAGGTGAAAAGGTATTGCTCCACGGGCTTTGCCACACGTTGCTCGATTTCTTCAGCTGTGGCGCCCGGATAAACGACAGCCACCACGCCAACGCGGATGGTCACGTCAGGGAACTCGTTTTTCTTAAGTTTGGGCAAGGCAATGAAGCCAAACACAACGATAACAGCCATGAAGAAGAACACGAGATGGTAGTTCCTCATGGCGCCTTCTATGATGTTTCTTTTCTGAGCCATAGTTTGTTCGCAGTTTACGGGTTAGAAAGAAACTTTGGCTCCGTTGAAGAGCTTCTGGTAACCTTCGATGACGATGGTGTCGCCACTTTGGAGGCCGCTTTCCACCACAACACCATTTTTCACGAAGCCACCTACCTTGATGTTGCGGCGGAAGGCCTTGCCGTTCTTCACGGTCCACACATCAGCGCCATTAGGCATGGTCAGCACACAGGACGAGGGAACGACGATGCCTGAAGCCTCCGAAAGGGAAAGCAATATTTTGGCCACCATGCCGGGAAGGATGTCCTTGTCCTCTACAGGCACTCTGGCTTTAATTGTATAGGTGTGTCCAAAGGGATTTGAAACAAACGACTTGTCGATGATTTCAATGGTCTTGGTTTTGTTGTTAAGTCCAGGGAATGTGGCTTTAGCCTTGTCGCCGATCTGGATGATGCCGATTTCCTTTTCGGGAACGGAGAACTCAACAACCATCTTGCCCATGTCAATGATGTGGCAGAACGGTGTTGAGGGAAGTAAGGTCTCGCCAGTCGAGTGTTCGTCCATGCTGACATATCCGTCTTGTGGGGCACGTAATGTGCATTCGTTCAAGTGTTTGCGTGTGGTAATCTCGGATTGTCTGGCTTTCTCGAGGTCGGTTTCCATCTGCACCCAGCGCACTTCAGATATGCCGCCTTCTTCGTGCACTTGTTTCAGGCGTCTGTATCCGTCTTCAGCTTGGTTGAGCGTGGCTAAGGCTGCATCGTGAAGGCTTTTGGCAGAGGTTTCGTCAACCCGGGCCAGGATTGTGCCTTTTTTGACGTATTGCCCATTTTTGACGTAGATGCCCGTCAACGTGCCGCCTAAGGTGAAGTTGACGGGAAGTTTCATCTCACTCTTCACAGTGCCCACATAATTGCGGAAGCTGTTGTCGTCAGTCTGTTCAATGACGCTAATCTCAACGGGAATAGTGGGGTCGAAGGGTTGTTTTTGTGTTTTCTTTTCGCCACAACCAGTTAATAAAAGTGTGGACAATGCGGTAAGTAGTAAAAAATTAAACTTCATAGTGAATTGAATTTTGATGGCGCAAAAATACAAATTTCTTTCGTTTTTTTTCTAACTTTGCAGCAAAATAAATCGAACATGATCAGAAACATAATCTTCGATTACGGCGGCGTGCTGCTTGACTGGAACCCGCATTACCTTTATGACCCTTATTTCGGCGACAAGGACAAGGCCGAATGGTTCCTCATGAACATCTGCACTTACGAGTGGAACGCCCAGCACGACAACGGAAAACCTATCGCAGAAGGCACGGCGGAACTTATCGCCGAGCATCCCGAATGGAAGAAGGAAATCGAAATGTATTACGACGGGTTTATGAAGATGATGGGCGGACAGATAGCAGGCATGGAGGAGTTGGTTAAGGAACTAAAGGGGAAAGGTTACCGCGTCTTTGGGCTTTCCAACTGGTCAGAGGAGACTTTTTCTCTTGTGAGGCACGTTTATCCTGTCCTCGACTTGATGGAGGACATGGTGATTTCGGGCATTGAGAAGGTGATGAAGCCCGACCCGAAGATTTTCCAACTGGCTTTGCAACGCTTCGGCATTAAGGCCGAGGAAACGGCTTTCATCGACGATAACCCGAATAATGTCGCTGCGGCGAATGCTTTGGGGATAACTGGGATATTGTTTGAGGGG
>Ga0310690_10004321_pt1 | contig 20256 bp, 23 predicted proteins | sample AusTroGonzalo_MG_2_FD_207661 | JGI IMG/M metagenome (GOLD analysis project Ga0310690, IMG submission 207661) | Bovine rumen microbial communities from tropical cattle in Woodstock, Queensland, Australia - Gonzalo_04 (v2) (version 2) | ecosystem: Host-associated > Mammals > Digestive system >...
AATTTGATGGGAAAATCCATATAATATACAAGCGAATAGAATAGCACCAAGAGAACTGCCAAAAAAGGCATTCGCAAAAGTATTTTTGATATCATGTCGAAAGTTTTTTGAAGTAGTAAAATTGGTTTTGTGGAAAATAACATCTACAACAAGTTTGCAAAGAAAAATCATCATGAAATAGAAGACCAAAACTATATCAATGCCAATGATATGAGTAAAGTCAGAATATTTTTCCATAAAAATATGGATAGCTAAAAAAAATAAAATAATTGCTAAACTTAAAACTAGGTAAAAAACTTTTTTCATGAATAGGGAAGTCCTTTCTATATATTTTCCAATACTATTGTAACATTTTATCAATGGAATTACAAGTATAGTCTGCATAAATCGAATCTACGATGAAAGAAAAAATAAAAAAATGAAAAATTTTTAAAAAAGGGGTTGCAAATTAAAATATTATATATTAAAATTTAAGTGAAAGTGGAGAGAAGTGGAATAAAGTGGTAGAAAATGAAAGGAGGACACTTGTCTTGTTAATCGGTGAATATGAGCATTCTCTAGACGATAAAGGTAGAATGATTATGCCAGCAAAATTTAGAGAAGATATAGGAGATAAGTTCATAATTACCAAAGGACTAGATGGATGTTTATTTGCATTTTCTAAAGAAAAATTTGAAACAAAACTTTCTACACTTCCTATTTCTAACAAAGATGCAAGAAGTTTTACAAGATTTTTCTTTGCAGGCGCTATGGATTGTGAACTAGACAAACAAGGTAGATTTTTAATTTCTTCTAATTTAAGAGAGTTTGCTGGTTTTGTAAAAGATGTAGTTATTGTAGGAATGAATGCAAGAATCGAAATGTGGAGCAAAGAGAAATGGGAAGAATGTAATCAGAACCTTTCTGCAGATGATATTGCAGAAAAGATGGAGATGCTAGGTATATAATTTTTATATATTGTAGGAATGCTTGAATAAGCGTATCTACACGCAAACACTAACGGTTTTGCGCTAATTACAAAAGATTTTTAAAACACAAAAGACAAAGTATACAAAAGACAAAGCTTATGCAAATTTTATTTTACTAATGACTAAATTACAAAAGAGGCAAAAGAACTCATGTAATTTACAAAAGATAAAGATTATATAATTTACAAACGGATTATATAAATACAAAAGATTTTTAAAACACAAAAGAAAACAAAAAATTACAAAAGAAAAGTGGCGGATAATATTGGTCCAAAAAAATCTAATGTTACCCGCCTTAAAACTATCTTTATTTGGAGGGTGACTTTTGAAATTTAAACATAAACCTGTTATGCTAGAAGAATGTATCGATGGATTGCAAATTAAACCCAATGGAACCTATGTAGATGGCACATTAGGTGGCGCTGGACATAGTAAAGAAATTCTTAAAAGGCTAGAAAATAATGGTTTGCTAATTGGCATTGATAGAGATAAAGATGCTATTACAGTCGCCCAAGAACGTCTTCAAGAATTTCAAAATGTAAGGCTTATCCATGGTAACCACGATGATATAAAAACAATTTTAGAAAATCTAGCAATAAAAGGGGTAGATGGAATTCTCTTGGATTTAGGCGTTTCTTCTTATCAGCTAGACGAAAGAGCTAGAGGCTTTAGTTATATGGGAGATGCCATGTTAGATATGAGAATGGATCAATCCCAAGAATTAAGTGCAAAAACAGTAGTTAATACATACACAGAAGAAGCATTAGCAGAGATTTTATGGGAATATGGAGAAGAAAAATTTGCTAAAAGAATTGCTAGAAATATTGTTTTGGCAAGAGTAGTGAAGCCTATTCAAACAACCAAAGAATTGACGCAGATTATAGAGAAATCTGTTCCTAGAAATGGCGAGGGACATCCTGCTAAAAGAACGTTCCAAGCAATTAGAATAGAAGTTAATGATGAAATTAAACCTTTATATCATTGTATAAAGGATGCAATAGAAGTTCTAAATCCGAAAGGAAGGCTATGTGTGATAACATTCCATTCCTTAGAAGATAGAGCAGTGAAAAAAGCAATGATGGAAGCAGAGGGTATTTGTACTTGCCCACCAGGCTTGCCTTACTGTATGTGTGGAAAAGTAAGTTTGGGGAAAATAATCACGAAAAAACCAATTTTACCAAGCAAGGAAGAGCAAGAAACAAATGCTAGAAGCAAAAGTGCTAAATTAAGAATATTTGAGAAAAAAGGAGTTTAAGCCTAATGGCATCTTATGAATATCAATATGGAACAAGTGCTAGAAAGCTTGTTTCAGAAGTAAGAACTCCTAAGAAATCACGTCAGAAAGACAGTAAACCGAAAAAAGAAAAACAACCAAGAGAAATAAAATCTAAATTGTATCAAGATAAAATAAAGGTACAAGAGGCAAAATCAGCAAGAACTAATTTTGCGATACTGATGGTGATAGCTTTAGGATGTATATTACTTCTCATGTATAGAAATGTAAAAATAAGAGAATCTTTTGCAGGTGTACAATCACTTAGTAAGAGTGTTTCTTCATTAGAAAAAGAGAATAGCCAAATTGCAGTTCAAATTCAAAATAGTCTAAATTTGAATAATATTGAAGGGATTGCAACATCAACACTTGGAATGCAAAAACTCTCTAGTAAACAAACAGTTTATATTAATTTAGACACTAAAGATTATACAGAAATAAGTCAAAAAAGTATCATTAAAGAAAATAAGACAAGTTTAGTTCAAAAAGTGATAGATTATGTTGTAGACTTTTTTTAGACAATCTAATCATAAAAGAAAGAACACCTAATAATATGTATTAGGTGATTTTTTTTATGGTAAAAAGCAATTTTAAAATGAAAAAAATGATGAGAATAGAACTTTTTTTCTTTGTGTTTGGATTCCTTGTCATTGCCATTAAGTTGCGGATATGTTCAATTTATAAAAGGAAAAGAGTATCATCAAAAAGCGATAGAACAATTAAATGCTAGTAGAAGAATACCTGCCAATCGAGGGAATATTTATGATTGCAATGGAGATATTTTAGCAAGTAGTAGTACGGTTTATACTGTTAATATCAATCCTGCCAAAATTTCTAAAGAGAATAAAGCAATAGTAGCTAAAACTCTGGCGGAGATATTTTCTTTGAGCTATGAGGAAGTTTTCAAAAAAGTAAATCAAAATACTTCTGTAGTCAGTATTGCTAAAAAGCAACCTAAAGAAATGACAGATTATCTCAGGGATTGGATGAATCAAACGAATATCTATGAGCGGTATTAATATTGATGAGGATACGAAAAGATATTATCCTTATGGAGATTTGGCTTCGCATGTGATAGGTTTTTGCGGAAGCGATAATCAAGGATTGGACGGATTAGAGGCTAGATATGAATCAATTTTAAAAGGAGTAGATGGTTATATTGATAGAGCTCAAAATGCTAAAGGAGAAGATGTAGGAACAGATGGAGAAGAACATCGAGATATGATTCCAGGTGATTCTATTGTGTTAACAATCGATAGAAAGATTCAAGGAATTGTTGAAGAAGTCATAGAGGAAACTTGTATGGAAAATGTTTGTACAGATGGAGCAACGATTATTTTAATGAATCCTCAAAATGGAAATGTCTGGGCAATGGCTAATTATCCTTCTTATGATTTAAATCATCCCTATGATATAGAAAATGCAGAAGGAATGAATCAAGAAGAGAAATCAAAAATATTGCAAGCTAGTTGGAGAAATAAAGCGATTTCAGATACGTATGAACCTGGTTCCTGCTTTAAACTAGTAACAGCTTCTAGTGCTTTGGAAGAAAATATTGTATCTGGACCAGATAATAGTGGAGAATTCCATTGTTCTGGTGGTATTGAAGTAGCCGGTGTTAGAATAAAATGTTGGCGTTATTATAGACCACATGGTGGGCAGAGTTTAAGACAGGCATTAATGAATTCTTGTAATCCTGTATTTATTGGGCTAGGACAAAAGATAGGTGTTTCTAAGTATTATGAATATTTAGAAAAGTTTGGCTTTTTTAGAAAAACTGGTATTGATATTTATGGTGAAGCAAACAGTATCTTTTTAAAAGAAGAAAAAGTAGGACCGGTGGAGCTAGCTACAATATCTTTTGGACAAAGATTTGAAGTAACTCCCATTCAAATGATAACAATGGTTTCCACGATTGCTAATCAAGGAGTTTATGTGCAACCAAGATTAGTGCAAGCAACCATCGATTCTCAAACAGGAGAAAGAATAGATTTCGAACCTAAAATAGGGGAAAGAGTCATTTCGGAAGAAACAGCTCAAACCGTTTTGAGTATGATGCATTCTGTCGTATCAGAGGGAACTGGAAAAAATGCTAGAGTAGAAGGATATGAAGTGGGAGGAAAGACAGGGACCTCAGAAGACGGCGTAAATACTGGGAAATATGTTACATCTTTCGTGGGAGTTGCACCGATTGAGGAACCCAAAGTAGCGATATTAATTGTTTTATATAATCCAACAGGTCCTAATGGACATCAAGGAGGTGGTGTTGCAGCACCCGTTGCAGGAAAAATTCTAAGAGAAGTTTTACCATATTTGGATGGATTAGCAGAATAAAAAAGTATAAAAAATAATTGTTTCCGGATATCATTTATGATAAAATACAATTGATATTATAATCAGGGAGGATGTTTAGATGAGAAACAGAAAATGCTTGGCTAGTTCCATTATATTGATAATGCTTGTTAATATAATGAGTCCGTTATTTTGTGTATATGCAGAAACAGGTTTTGAAAAAGAAACCCATGTAGAAGATATTGTAGATACTGTAACAATAGAAGAAGAGATATATGAGAGAGAATTAGGAGAGAATACGACGATATCTGTTACAGAAAATGAAGAAATTAACTTTTCTGAAAACATAGATAACAAAGATCAAATAGATACAATTCCTTCGGAAAATGCAAAAATAGAGGAAGAAGTGTATTTGATAGAAGGGGAAGAAAGTAATACTTCTTCTAATTCTATTATTGTACAAACTTCTCATATTGAGGAATTAGAAAAAGATGAAGACGTAGAAGAAATTACAGAAGTGGCAGAAGGAATTTATGTCATTGATTATAAAAATGAGGAAGTTGCGAAAGAAAAAACAGAAGATTTATTAAACTCTGATTATGTAGAACAAGTTGTAGAAGATTCAAAGATGAAGGCTCTAGACAACGAAAGTAGAGACTATTCAGAGAGCGTTAGAGATTCTAGACTTGCTTGGGGATTAAGTGCAACCGGGATGGATCATTATGTAGATTATTTGAATTTAAAAAGTAATACTAAAAGAATAATTCGTGTAGCTGTACTAGATACAGGTATTAATTTTTATCATGAAGCTTTTGGAGATTACAGTACGGGAGATAGAATTGACACGCAGTATTCTTATAATTATGTTTCGAATAATAGAGATATAACAGATGATGAAGGACATGGAACGAGTGTTGCTAGTATTATTGCACAAGCAACACCATATAATGTTAAAATTGTTCCTGTAAAAGTTTTAGATGCAGAAGGAAGTGGATATACTTCTGATATTTTAAAAGCAGTAAGTGATATAAAAGATCATGTTGATATTATTAATTTGAGTTTAGGACACAATCCTTCTAAAGATACTGCTGAAGAAAAGGCATTATATGAAAGTATTTTGAAAGAAGTTTATAATAATGGGAAAGGACCTATTGTTGTTTGTGCGGCTGGAAATGATGGAGCAGAGGTGCATTATCCTGCTTGTAGTCAATATACAATGGCGATTACTTCTGTGAAACAAAATTCAGGAGGCTTCTCTTTTTCTACTTTTTCTAATTATGGAAAAACAGTTGATTTTTCTGCTCCTGGAGAGAGCCTTATTGTAGCTGATTATGCCTATACGAATGCATATGCCATATCTAGTGGCACGTCGCTTGCAACACCATTTGCATGTGCAGCAATTGCATTATTAAAAACGGAATATACTTTGAATACTTATAATGATGTTAAAAACAAGTTGATGCAATATGCAGATGATTTAGGAGCAACTGGAAAAGACAATTATTATGGTTATGGTAATATCAATTTTATTACCAATAGATTCGAAAAACCAGTCATTGCAAAAATTGAAAGTCCAAGTTTAACATTTAGTGGTTATAATGTAGAAATTGATGTAGTATGTGATGATAATATTGTGCAAATAGCGTATCCAAAATCTGGGCAAAGTATTAGTACTTGGTATAATATTAATAATCCTTCTACTTGCGAACGAATTACGATTAACGTTCCTGAAAATGGTACTTATACAATTTATCTAAAAGATACAGAGGGGCAAACAACTTCTCAGACGATAGAAGTAAAACCAAAAGCGATTTATAAATCGCATGTACAAGGCATTGGTTGGCAAGATTATGTGATGGATGGAACCCTTTCAGGAACAAGTGGTCAAGCCTTAAGATTAGAAGCAATTCAAATTAAATTAGGAAATTCGACAAGTGGTGGCATTACTTATAGGACTTATATTCAAGGAACGGGTTGGGAGAGCACTTGGAAGTCAAACAATGAGCTTTCTGGCACGAATGGAAAGTCTTTAAGAATTGAGGCAATTCAAATAAAGCTAACCGGTCAAATAGCGAAAGAATATGATGTTTATTATTGCGTTCATGTACAGGGATATGGATGGCTTAATTGGGCTAAAAATGGCGCTGTTTCTGGAACAACAGGATATAGTAAAAGAATAGAAGGTATTAAGATTCTTTTGGTTAAAAAGGGTGGAACTGCTCCTTCCAAATTAGGAACAAATGCGAATGCCTCTGTGCAATATACTCCAACTAAGAATGTTGTTTATATGGCACATGTACAACGTGTTGGTTGGCAAAATTGTGTATCAAATGGAGCTACTGCCGGAACGACTGGAAAAGGCTTAAGGTTAGAGGCAATTAAAATAAAGTTAGAAAACATGAGCGGTGGTGTGCAATACAAAACACATATTCAAGGAATAGGATGGGAATCTTCTTGGAAGTCTAATAATGCTGTAAGTGGAACGATAGGAAAAGGACTAAGAATAGAGGCAATACAAATTCAGTTAACGGGTGATGCAGCAAAACAATATGATATTTACTATCGTGCTCATGTGCAAGGATATGGATGGTTAGGATGGGCTAAGAACGGACAATCTGCTGGAACGACTGGATATGGTAAAAGGTTAGAAGGAATTCAAATTAAATTAGTGGCAAAGGGTGGAGCTGCTCCTGGAAGTACATCTAATGTTTTTATAAAAAAATAGTTTAAGATAGAAGATGATAATTGTTAGGATATCATCTTCTATTTCTTGTCATAAAATAAAAATAAAATTAATATTTTTTAAAGACAAAAATTTGTGGAAAAGGTAGACAGTTTTTTTATTTTAAGATATAATAACATAGAAAAAATATTTCGTTTGGAGGAATCTATAATGGAACTAAAAAAAATATTAAATGGTATGGAGAACTACAAATCTAAAGGTAACATCGAAATTGATGTTTTATCAATTGAGGATAATTCAAAGGATGTAAAACCTGGTAGTTTATTTGTAGCTATTAGAGGATTTGACTTTGATGGTCATGATTTTGTACAAGAAGCAATTTCTAATGGGGCAACGGCACTTATTTTGGATATGAAAGCTAATTTAAAGAATATGAAAATACCAGAAGATGTGACTGTTGTTATTGTGCAAGATTCTAGAATTGCTTTAGCAATTGCGGCTTGTAATTTTTATGGAAATGCATCTAAGAAATTTACATTGATTGGTGTTACAGGAACTAAAGGAAAAACAACAACTTGTTATATGATTAAGGCAATTTTAGAAAAGGCTGGCAAAAAAGTAGGATTAATAGGAACAGTCGAGAACTTTATTGGTGATAAATCATTAGGAGATAGTAACCGTACAACACCTGGAAGCGTGGAATTACAGAGAATGTTTTATCAAATGGCAAAAGAAAAATGTGATGTCGTTGTGATGGAAGTTTCTTCTCAAAGCTTAAAATTAAATAGAGTATTAGGATCTTATTTTGACATAGGTGTATTTACTAATTTTAGCGGGGATCATATTAGTGAAAAAGAACACCCTGATATGGAAGATTATTTTAAATCTAAAGAAAAACTATTCTCTATGTGTGCTAAAGGTTATGTCAATAGTGATGACTTTAAAACTTGGATATTAGAAAAAGATTCTCCAAAATGTGAATTCAAATCATATGGTATAGATAATACATGTGACTTATTAGCAAAAGATGTTACAATTACAAATGTTAGTGTGGATTATAAAGTAAAAATCGGTGCTAAAAACGAAAGAATTAAAGTGAATATTCCTGGAAGATTTAGTGTTTATAATAGCCTAGCTGCTATTAGCGTTACGCAAGATTTGGGTGCCAGTGTTGAAAATATGAAAGAAGCATTGCTAGAAGTCTCTGTTCCGGGAAGAAGCGAACTTGTTAATAATGATGGAGATTATCCAATCATGATAGATTATGCTCATACGGTATCTAGTCTATCTAACATTCTAACGGCTGTGAAAGCATATACGAAAGGTAGAGTTATTTGTGTATTTGGATGTGGTGGTGATAGAGATAAGGAGAAAAGACCTCTCATGGGAGAAGTCGCTGGAAAAATTGCAGATTATACGATTGTAACAACCGATAATCCAAGAACAGAAAAACCAGAAATGATTATTCATGCAATAGAAGAAGGAATCTCTAAAACAAAGGGTAAATATGAATTAATTGTAGATAGAAAAGAAGCCATTAAAAAAGCAATTGCGATGATGAATAAAAAAGATATTGTTGTTATTTGCGGAAAAGGCCATGAGAAATATCAAGAAATCAAAAAAGAAAAAATACCTTTTGACGAAAGAGAAATTATTAAAGAAGCGTTAGAAGAATCAAAAAAATAAATGTTTGAGGTTAGAAATTTATGCAAGCAAAAAAAATAAATCTGATTCTAATTATTGTTTTTTCATTTTTGTTTACTGCTGTGATAGGAAAATTAATGATTCCTATTTTGAAAAAGTGGAAAGTAGGACAAAGTGAAAGAGAAGATGGCCCTAGAACACATCTAAAGAAAAAAGGTACTCCAACTATGGGAGGAATCATGATGATGCTTTCGATAGTGGTGTTCGTTACTATTGAAAGTATTCTGTATCCGGAGATGAAACAAGAGATTTTACCAATTGCAATAGCTTCTCTTGGTTTTGGACTAGTAGGATTAATAGATGATTATAAAAAAGTTATATTAAAAAATACAGATGGGCTAAGTCCTAAATTAAAATTATTAGGACAATTGATAGTTTCCAGTGCCTTTTTGGTGTATTTATTAAATAATACAACAATAGGAACAGGAATAAAAATTCCATTTACAGATATGATATGGAATTTACCACAATGGATATATGTTATTTTAATGATACTAGTGATGTTAGGAACTACCAATGCAGTTAATTTGACAGATGGAGTAGATGGGTTGGCAGGTAGTGTTTGTGCAATTATTATAGGAAGCTTATCTGTTATAACTTATCAAGAAAATCTTATCGGAGCAACGACTTTTGGGTTTATCGTAGTAGGAACAATTTGTGGATTTTTAATTTATAATTTTTATAAAGCAAAAGTGATGATGGGAGATACAGGTTCACTTCTTTTAGGAGGTGTGATTGCTAGTATAGCAATTTATATGCAAAATCCGTTGATACTTATTATTGTTGCAATTATACCAATTATTGAAACAATATCTGTTATTTTGCAAGTGTTGTCAGGATTTTTTAGGGGGAAGCTTTTATTTAAAATGGCACCATTGCATCATCATTTTGAATTGTCTGGATGGAGAGAAAATAAGGTAGTAGTAGTCTTTTCTGCTATTACGCTAATTTTTGCAATCATAGGAATATTTGCCAGCTAAAAATAGTAAAATTTGCCAAATGAAAGGACTGAAAAAATGGCAAAAAAGAAAAAAGACAAAGGAATAGGGCTATTTACAAAAGGATCTGGTGATTACTTGATTTGGATTGTTGTATTAATGTTACTAGCATTAGGATTAATTATGGTATTATCTGCTAGTAGCGCAACAGCTCTTGCTGAGTCTGGAGATAGTTATAAGTATTTTAAGAAACAACTGATTGCAGCAGGCTTTGGCTTAGCTCTAATGATAGTTGCTTCTAAAATTGATTATAAAATTTATAGAAAATTTAAATGGCTTATTTACGCAGTGGTAGTAGCGCTTTTATTTGCAGTTAGATTTGTTGGTATGTCATCACGGGCGGTGCCAAAAGATGGATTAGATTGGGAGGATTCAATTTTCAACCATCAGAAGTTGCAAAACTAGGATTAATCATCTTTTATGCAAGTCTTTTAACAGATATTAAAGAAAATGGAAAGATTAAGAGTTTGTTTAAAGGAGCGATTTTTCCACTTCTCTTTTTGGCACCTGTTGCTTTTGCAATTTTTTTCCTACAAAACCACTTTAGTGCCACTTTAATTATTAGTGCCATTAGTGTTATTCAAATGCTCGTAGCAGGAGTTAGATTGAGCCATTTAGTATTGCTTTTAATAGCAGCATTGCCATTTTTGGGAATCTATATCAATATCAAAAATGAAAGCAATGGCGGTTCTTTTAGAATGACAAGAATTCAGACTTGGTTAAACCCTTGGAACGATGTTACAGGAGAAGGTTGGCAAATTGTACAGAGCTTATATGCCATCGGCTCAGGTGGTTTATTTGGATCAGGGTTAGGACAAAGTAAGCAAAAGTATTTGTATTTGCCAGAACCACAAAATGATTTCATCTTTGCTGTTTTAGCTGAAGAGTTAGGATATTTTGGCTGTATCGTAGTGATTTTTCTGTTTTTGGTGTTTGTATGGAGAGGCATCATTATTTCTATGAATGCTAGAGATACTTTTGGAAGCTTAATTGCAATAGGAATTGTTTCCTTGATTGGTTTACAAGCAATTATTAATATTGCAGTTGTTACTAATACAATGCCTGTAACAGGAATGGAATTGCCGTTTTTTAGCTATGGTGGAACAGCTATCATTGTAAATCTTTTAGCGGTAGGAATTTTATTGAATATTTCAAGAAGTTCAAAATTAAAATAGAAAAGTAAAGGAATGTTTATGAAAGTTGTGGTATCAGCAGCAGGAACAGGAGGTCATATTAATCCAGCTCTTGCTATTGCAAATAAGATAAAAAAAGAAGAACCTGGTTCCGAAATTGTATTTATAGGAACAAACAGGGGGTTAGAAAATGATTTAGTTCCTAGAGCGCGGCTATACTTTAAAAACAATAGAGGCTTATGGATTGCAAAAAGAGATTTCTTTCAAAAACTTTAAAAATGTTATAAAAACTTTCCGAAGTACAAAAGATGTGAAAGAGTTTTTGGAAGAGTTTAAACCTGATTTGGTCGTAGGAACAGGAGGATATATCTGTGTTCCGGTATTTAAAGTTGCTATAGAAATGCATATTCCAACGGTATTACATGAAAGTAATAGTTATCCAGGAAGAGCTGTAGCAATGTATGCTAAAAAAGTATCTAAAGTGCTTGTAGGATTTGAAGATACGAAAAAGCACTTAGAATATAAAGAGAATGTAGTTGTAACGGGAACACCAACCAAAGTTAAAAAACTAAATGTTACATTTACAGAAAAGGTAAGAATATTAAAGGGACTTGATATAAATCCAAATGTTCCAATAGTGTTAGCATTTGGAGGAAGTCAAGGAGCACAAAAGATTAATGAAGCTATATTAGGAATTATCCAAAATGGGTTAAATCAAAAGTATCAAATCGTTTGGGCAACAGGGCCAAAACAATTTGAAATTATGAAACAAAACTTTGAAAAAGTAGGAAAAAATATCAATCATTTGACAAATGCAAAAGTTTTGCCATATATTTATAATATGGATGAGATGTTAAATATATCAGATTTGGTAATCTGCAGAAGTGGTGCGATGACAGTAACAGAAATTAGTATTGTTCGGAAAACCAGCTATCTTTATTCCATTACCTAGTAAAATGGCAAATCGTCAGGAAGATAATGCACAAGTGCTTAAAAATGCTGGCGCTGCAGAAATAATCTCTAATGAAACGGTAAATTATCAAAACTTAAATGATAAGATTGTGCCATTAATTGAAAATAGAGTTTTATTGACGGAAATGGGAAAAAATGCCGAAAAATTAGCTTGCAGAAACGTAGAAGATAAAATTTATGAAGAAATAAAAAAAATAATGAAAAGAGGATAACTTAATGCCTAAAAAGAAAAAAAGTAAAAAAGAAGAAAGAGAAGAAAGAGAAGAATTAAAAAAACAGAGGTTAGCAGCTATTGCACAGAAAAGAGAAGAGCCTATTATCCAGATTGATTCACTTTCTGAAAGCTTACGAGAAGAAGATCAACGTAATATAGAGTATATGGCAAGCGAAGAAAGTACTACTAGTGCGGAATTAGATGCAGATGAGAAAATTATTCAAAAAGAAAAAAATGCTTATCAAAAAGAAATGGATTCTTTTCGCGAACCTGTTATTTATGATGTACCAGATTTTTTACTGGATTCTGAAAGGGAAGATGAAAGAAGAGAGATTATGGAAAAGCTAAAGTTTCTTTTGAAACATAGATTTTCTTTAATTACGATAGCTGATATTTTAGAAACCAATGATTACTCTAAATTAGATGAGATTATAGAAAGAAAAGAAAGTACTTATACGGCAATTGAAAAATATTCAGCGGAAGAAGAAAAAAGCAAAATCAAATTGTTTTCAGGATTTAAAAGAGTTGTAGGAGATGATTGTTCGAGAATTTATGCAGAACAAGAAGATAGAATGAAGGCAGTCCTTACCATTTTAACAGAAGGAAAGTATTTCAAGGAAGGACTTGATGCAGAAGAATTAACAAAAATAATAGAAGACATTGTGGCAAGTGTTATTGATCATCCGGAGTTTAATTTAGCTTGCCAAATAGAAGCAGAGTTTATGATGTTTGATGCAGAAAGAGCAGAAAAGGCTCTTGCTGATTTGCGTTCTAGAGCAGAATTGAAAGAATTATTGGGAGAATTAAGAACAATTTCTAGAACAGCGGCAGAACGTGCACATGCTTATAGTGTTATGGAAAAATTAATAACTGGTAGAGATAGGAAAATTATTCCTCCAGGGGAAGGCGAAGAAAGATAGAAAAATGGATGTAAGAGAAAAAAAAGAAAAATTATGGAAGCAAGAGATTTCACTAGTAGATTTAACAACAGAAGAAGTAGAAGAACTGAAAAAAAGCTTTCAAAAAGATTTGAGATTGAAAAAACAAGAGCTGAATCGCATTAATAAAGATATTAGGGCGATGAAATCTAAAATAGAAAGTTGGTCAAATTAAATATTTGAAAAGTGCATAAAACATAGAGAAAGGAAAGACACATGATAGATAAACTTGTAATTGTGGAATCTCCCGCCAAAGCTAACACAATCAAAAAATTTTTGGGAGAAAACAGTAAAGTAGTTGCGTCTATGGGACATATTCGTGATTTACCAAAATCAAAATTAGGAGTAGATATTGAACATGGATTTGAACCAGAATACATCAATATTAGGGGGAAGGGCACTTTGATTAATGCTTTGAAAAAAGATGCTAGTGAAGCAAATACAGTGTATCTTGCAACTGACCCTGACCGAGAAGGAGAAGCAATTGCTTGGCATTTAGCATATATTTTAGGACTAGATCCTAAGACAGTTTCAAGAGTTACATTTAATGAGATAACTAAAAATGCAGTTCGTAATGGAATTGCAAATCCACGACATATTGATTTGAATTTAACCGATGCACAACAAGCTAGACGTGTTATGGATAGAATCGTAGGTTATAAAATCAGTCCAATACTATGGAGAAAAGTAGGAAAAGGATTATCTGCTGGGCGTGTGCAATCTGTGGCTGTGAGATTGATTGTAGAACGTGAAGAAGAAATTCAAAATTTCGTGCCAGAAGAATACTGGAACATTACTTTAACGGCATCAGATTTTCCTACAAGTACAAAATTCGAAGCAAAATTTTTAGGAAAAGCAGGAAAGAAAATAGAATTACACACCAAAGAAGAAGTGGATAGCGTCTTGAAAGATTTGGAGGGCGCTAGATATTTTGTCAAAGAAGTAAATAAAGGTGAGAAGAAAAGAAGCCCTGCGCCACCGTTTACTACTAGTACTATGCAACAAGAAGCTTCTAGGAAATTAAATTTTGCAATTAAAAAGACAATGCAAGTAGCGCAAATGTTATATGAAGGTATTAAATTACCAAATCTTGGCCATACAGGATTAATTACTTATATGAGAACAGATTCTACTAGAATTTCAGAAGAAGCGAGAGCTGTTGCGAAAACGATTATTATGCAAAAATACGGTGTACCTTATTATGAAAATAGATATTATAAAACAAAGGGAGATGCTCAAGATGCGCATGAAGCAATTCGTCCAGCACATATTGAAATTTCTCCGGAAGATATTAAGGCAAGCTTAACCCCTGATCAATATAAGTTATATCGATTAATTTATAATAGATTTATTGCTAGTCAGATGGCAAGTGCGGTTTATGATACATTACAAGTTAATATTGATGGAAAAGATTATAATTTTAGATCTAATGGACAAACATTAAAGTTTCCAGGTTTTATGGCTTTATATGTGGAAGGTGAAGATAGTAATAAAGAGGAAGAAGAATTTACGAAGATACCGCCTTTACAAGAAGGAGAAGAAGTTCGTAAAGAAGATTTAAAAGGAAAACAAAGCTTTACAGAACCACCATTAAGATATACGGAAGCAAGTTTAGTAAAATCTTTAGAAGAAAGAGGTATTGGAAGACCTTCTACTTATGCACCTACCATTACAACAATATTAGCGAGACGTTATATTGAGAAAGATAAGAAAAACCTTTTACCAACAGAATTAGGAAAAAGTGTGAATAAATATTTGGTTACAAATTTTCCAGATATCATTGATTACGAATTCACTGCTAAGATGGAAGAAGACTTTGACAAGGTAGCAGAGCGGAAAAGAAAATTGGAGAGAATTAATGAGGGAATTCTACAATCCATTTTCAGTGGCATTGAAAAAGGCAGATGAAGAAACTGAAAGAGTGAAAGTGGAAGAGGAAGTAACCGATGTTCCTTGTGATAAATGTGGCAGGATGATGGTAATTAAGTATGGAAGATTTGGAAAGTTTTTGGCTTGCCCAGGTTATCCAGAGTGTAAGAATGCTAAACCATTAAATGAATACGCTAAAAATCCTTGTCCTGTTTGTGGTAGCAAAGTAGCAGTGAGAAAATCTAAAGCCGGTAAAAAGTATTATATTTGTGAAAGTAATACAGGTGTAGGTAAAGGCTGTGACTATATTTCTTGGAATGCACCACAGGTTGGAGAAAAATGGGATCCTAACTCTGTTAAAACAGTAGAAACCAAAAAAGGAAGTAATAAGAAAAGAACAACTAGAAAAAAGACTACAAAAACGGTAACGAAGAAAAAACAGAGTAAGAAATGATAAAAATTATAAAATTAACGAAAAACATTAAAAAAGCATTGACAAAAATAAAAACATATGTTAAGATCTATTCATGAAGTGATGAATAGATCTATTTTATGCTATTTTATTTTAGGAGGTAATAACAATGGAAGAAGAAAAAAAAGAAAGTACTTTAGAAGATAGAATGAAAAGAAAATTTAAAAAACTAAAGACAATCATGACGATTATAGAAGGATTTTTAATGGTAATTCCAATTCTGGTAATTATTGTTGCAGTCCTTGTAGGAATTAAAATAGGTATGGAAGGAAAAGAAACCGCTAGTATCATAGAAGGTGCCTTTGCTACAGAAGAAGGTGAAGAAGTTGATTGGAAAATAGAAATCTTAGATATCTTAAATTTGAAAGCGGATTTACAAGCAGATGAAGATTATCAAAATGCCTCTGAAACGTTAAAAACGCTTATGGTAGTTTCTTCTATTATAGCAGGTTTTATAGGTTACATTTTTGCTATTCTTATTGTAGATTCTTTAGCAAAAATTTTTGGAGAAGTGGAAAAAGAGGGAACACCTTTTACAGAACAAAATATTAAATTATTAAAGAGAGTAAATATAATCGCTATTTGTTTATGGTTAATTGGAATGATGGGATTTAGCAATACAGTAGGATTGGTATTCGTTATCATTATTTCTGCTTTTAGAAGTGTATTTGAATATGGATATAAATTACAAAAAGAGGCAGATGAAACTTTATAAAGGAGGAAAATAAATGGCAATTATTTTAAGATTAGATAGAATGATGGCTGATAGAAAAATGTCATTGAATGAGCTTTCTGATAAAGTTGGTGTAGCAAATGTAAATTTATCGAAATTAAAAAATGGAAAAGTGAGTGCTATTCGCTTTTCAACGTTAGAAGCTATATGTAAAACATTAAATTGTCAGCCAGGTGATATTCTAGAATATAAAAATAATGAATAAAAAATATAAAAAAGAGTTGAGGAAAATGATGATAAATGATATTATCATAATAGGGGGAGGTTTAGCTGGATGTGAAGCTGCACTTCAAATCGCTAAAAGAGGCATCAAAGTGAGGTTGTATGAGATGAAACCATTGAAGTACTCTGGTGCACATTCTAATGAAAATTTAGCAGAGATTGTTTGCTCGAATTCTTTTAAATCGAACCTTTTAACAAATGCGTGTGGCCTTCTGAAAGAAGAATTAAGAATATTAGGTAGCGAGTTAATTAAAATTGCGGATGAGGTCAGTGTGCCTGCTGGTCAAGCTTTGGCGGTAGATAGAGAACAATTTGCTTCCAGAGTAACACAATTAATAGAAGAAAGTCCTAATATTGAGGTGGTACATCAAGAAGTGCAAACAATTCCTACAGAAGGAATTGTGATTATTGCGACAGGACCACTTACTTCAGAAATTTTTTCTCAAGAGATTTTGAAAAAAATAGGGGAAAAAGAATTATATTTTTATGATGCAGCAGCACCGATTATTGCTAAAAATTCTATTAATCAAAATATTGCTTTTTTTGGAAATCGATATGAACAAGAAAGAGAATTAGAAGAAGATTATGATGCTTGGCTAACCAGAATAGAGAGTCAAGAAAAGAGTTATTTGAATCTTCCAATGAATCAAGAAGAATATACTAGTTTTGTAGAAGCGTTAATTCATGCAGAAACAGTTGTATTACACGATTTCGAAAAAAAGGAAATATTTGAAGGTTGTATGCCACTAGAAGTCATGGCAAAAAGAGGGATAGATACTTTAAGATTTGGACCTTTAAAACCTGTTGGCTTTACCGATAAACGAACAGGAAGACGCCCTTATGCAGTGGTACAATTAAGACAAGATAACCAAGAGGGCACTCTATATAATATGGTAGGTTTTCAAACCAATTTGAAATTTGGAGAACAAAAAAGAGTGTTTTCTCAAATACCAGGTTTAGAGAATGCTGATTTCGTAAAGTATGGTGTTATGCATAGGAACACGTACATTCATGCGACAGATTTATTAGATAATACTTACCAATTAAGAAAAGATAATCGAATTTATTTTGCAGGACAACTAACAGGAGTAGAAGGTTATGTAGAATCGATTAGTTCAGGATTAGTGGCAGGAATGAATAGTGTAAATCAGTTTTTGGGAAAAGAAAAAATTATTTTTGATCCATATACGATGATAGGAAGTCTTGCAAAATATATTTCTACACCTAAAGATAATTTTCAACCAATGAATGCTAATTTTGGAATTTTACCAGAATTAGAAGAAAAGATACAAGATAAGAAGAAACGATATCAAACATTAGCTGAGCGAAGTCTAAGTGTTTTAAAGAAAGGAATCTAAAGATGCCAGCCAAAAGAAAAGGTAGTCGAAAAAACAGAAGAATAAAATTTAGTGAATCAAATTATGTAGATAAATACTATATGAAGGGAAGAAAAGGAATTATTCCTATCAAACTAGAATCTATAGATGATTTGTATATGAAACCGGATTATATCCAAAAAGAACTTTCAGAAGATATTTGTATTTATATTGAAAAAGTGGCTTATATGATTCCACTAAATATAGATATTATTTTAGAGATTCATTGTCCTAAGATAAGTGAAGAGGTGCAAGATCAAATCAGAAAAACTTTCAAACATAATTATGGCATGAAAATAGATGAGGATGACTACAATATTGGAGTAGGAAATAAAAGATCAAAGCTTTTTGCATTAGTGGGAATCGCATTATTAATATTTAATGTCATATTCGAAAAGTACATATTTAGTGTTTTATCAAATTTCTTAAACATTATATGGTGGGTCGCTATTTGGAATATGATAGAACTACAATTAATAGGAAATGGTGAAATAAAATGGAAAAGATCAAATCATTTACAACTTTATGATGCAGATGTGACATTTGTTTTTGATAATGGAAAAAGACAAGAAAAATGAAAATTTCCTTACGGAAACTTGTAAAAAAGGATTGACTTTGTTTTTCAAACATGGTAAAATATTATCCGTTGAATAGTAATTTTAGGCAAATTACTGTTTGACGGATTTTTGTTTATAGGAGGTGAATGAAAAGAAATGCCAACCATTAACCAATTAGTTAGAAAAGGTAGAAAGAGTTCTACTACAAAATCAACAGCTCCAGCACTTCAAAAAGGTTATAACTCTAAAAAGAAAATACAAACAGATAATAGAGCACCACAAAAAAGAGGTGTATGTACTGTAGTAAAGACTGTAACACCTAAAAAGCCTAACTCAGCTTTAAGAAAAGTAGCAAGGGTTAAACTTTCAAATGGTTATGAAGTTACATCTTATATCCCTGGTGAAGGACACAGCTTACAAGAGCACAGTGTTGTTTTAATCAGAGGTGGAAGGGTAAAAGATTTACCAGGTGTTAGATACCACATTATTAGGGGTACTTTAGATACAGCAGGCGTTAAAGATAGAATGCAAGCTAGATCTAAATACGGAGCCAAAAGGCCTAAAAAATAAGATAGAGACTAGAAGTTAGATAGGAGATATTGAACTTCTAAAAGAAGTTATTTGTTTTTTTAGGGAAGTTTTAAGTGTTAAATGAAGAGAAGATGAGTTTAAAGTGATTTAAATTTTGATATAGATAAAAAATAATTCTCTTGTTTAGCGCGAACGTAAAATTGAAATAGTATTTTGCGAGTAACTTGATATTTCTATGAAATATCGTAAAAATTTAGGAGAGAAGCATGAATAGAGGTATAGAAAGAATCTCTAACAGCCAATCTCTAGAGAAGGAGTGAAGAATAGTGCCAAGAAGAGGAATTATAGCAAAAAAAGATGTTTTACCAGATCCATTATATAATAGCAAAGTGGTTACAAAACTTGTTAATCAAATCATGTTAGATGGTAAAAAGACAGTTGCTCAAAGCATAGTATATGGTGCTTTTGATATTATTAAAGAAAAAGAGAATAAAGATCCATTAGAAGTTTTTGAAGCAGCTTTAGAAAATGTTATGCCAGTCTTAGAGGTTAAAGCTAGACGTGTTGGCGGTGCTACTTACCAAGTTCCATTGGAAATTAGACCAGAAAGACGTCAAACTTTAGGATTAAGATGGTTAGTATTGTATGCTAGAAAAAGACATGAGAAAACAATGTCTGAAAAACTAGCCGGTGAAATTCTTGATGCCGTAGCTAATAATGGCGGAGCATTCAAGAAGAAAGAAGATACACATAAAATGGCAGAAGCTAATAAGGCTTTCGCACATTATAAATTCTAAGATTTCGATTAGAATCAGCATCTTGCGTTGTTGCACTTCAGACAAATTTCGAATCGACGTACCGGAGTACGTCTCATCGAATATTTGCCTCGTGCGCCTAGCAATCTACTAATTCTAATCAAAATCAATTGTTAGAAGATTTTATATAAGATATAAAAATTTCAATCGAAATTAACAGGAGGAAAAAATGGGAGGAAACAGAGCGTACCCTTTAGAGAGAACAAGAAATATAGGAATAATGGCTCATATTGATGCAGGTAAAACTACAACAACGGAGAGAATATTATTCTATACAGGAATTAACCATAAGATTGGTGAAGTTCATGATGGTGCTGCTACAATGGACTGGATGGTTCAAGAGCAAGAAAGAGGTATTACAATAACTTCTGCTGCCACAACATGTTTCTGGAAGAATAATAGAATTAATATTATTGATACTCCAGGTCACGTTGACTTTACAGTGGAAGTACAAAGATCTTTAAAAGTTCTTGATGGTGCCGTTACAGTTTTAGCTGCAAAAGGTG
>Ga0310690_10004322_pt1 | contig 20254 bp, 23 predicted proteins | sample AusTroGonzalo_MG_2_FD_207661 | JGI IMG/M metagenome (GOLD analysis project Ga0310690, IMG submission 207661) | Bovine rumen microbial communities from tropical cattle in Woodstock, Queensland, Australia - Gonzalo_04 (v2) (version 2) | ecosystem: Host-associated > Mammals > Digestive system >...
GTGGAGCAAGCAAAATGCTTGCTATGAAGCAAGAACCCGCCTGTGGTAGGCTCTGTTAAGAGTTCTGCCGATAGGAATCCTCTTCCTTTAGGGAGAGGTGGAGGTCAAAAAGCAAAAGCCAATTAGAGCGTATGTGGCACTCCCTGTATCCTTTATAATTTCCGCTTAACGCGTGATCATGATATCTGGCGGGAATATACTTGTCATTTACTAATATATCAACGATTTCATCAAGCTCGCTTTTATCGTAACGCTTTTTCTTTAACTTCTTCCAATCCTTCAGAAATCCGTTCTCAAAGATAATCTGTTTCATTCTTCAACCTCGGAATCCAACCATTTTGAAAACTCTTCCATAGAATTACATCTGATTAAATTCTTACCTTCTTCAATATTGGCAATTCGCTTTTTTACCATTTCATTCGGCTCATCTCCGACACTGGGACGAAACGGCATGGCACGATCGGTAACCAATTGATGCAGAAACATACGAATGCCGTCGTTCAATGAAAGCCCCATCGAATTCAATATATTTTCGGCATTCTGACGAACGGAAGAATCAATTCTTGTTTGGATAACCGTCTTCATTTTAACTACTCCTTTTAAATACAATATAAATGTAATACATTTGCAATTAAATGTCAAGTGTTTTGCCAGTTCGCCACTGGAGGCAGTATTCTTTCACTCTATAGAACAGCTGTTCATCACGCTTTTTATACCAATCTAAATTATCTAAAAAATCTTTTTTATCAAGAAACGCCGTAAAACCCCGTACTTAAGGACGAGGATATAAGGCGCAATGATTGAACAAATTCACTGAATTTGTTACTATCCCGCGTAGGCGGCTGGGCTAGCCGTGACAGCTTGTGGAGCAAGCAAAATGCTTGCTATGAAGCAAGAACCCGCCTGTGGTAGGCTCTGTTAAGAGTTCTGCCGATAGGAATCCTCTTCCTTTAGGGAGAGGTGGAGGTCAATTTACAAAATCCCAAATGTTAGGAAAAATATAAAATAGGGTTGATTTGTTTGGGTTCTGAATATATTTTATAAAAGTCCGAATTTTCGGAAAAATATAAAATAGGATTAAAAAATGATCGTAAAAAGAGATCAGTATCTGAACAAATTGATTCGCCATAAACATAATGATTTTATCAAGATTATTAGTGGCATTCGCAGGTGTGGTAAGTCATATTTACTGTTTAATCTATTCAAAAATCATTTGTTGCAACAGAAAGTTGATTCTTCACATATTATTACAATCGAGTTGGATAACTTTAAGGATGAAAAGTATCAAAATCCAGACGAATGCTACAACTACGTAACCTCTCGTATTCAAGATGATCAGATGTATTATTTGTTGCTCGATGAAGTACAAATGATGGATAAATTCGTTAGCGTATTGAATGGATTTTTGCGTATCAAAAACTTAGACGTTTATGTAACCGGCAGTAACTCGAAATTTTTATCCAGTGATGTAGTTACGGAGTTCAGAGGTCGAGGAGATGAAATCAGAATTTATCCGTTAAGTTTTTCCGAATTCTTTTCGGAAAAGAAGGGCGATTGGAATGAAGCCTGGACGGATTATTGTGTATACGGAGGTATGCCAGCAATTTTCAATTTTTCCACAACAGAAGAAAAAACGAAGTATTTGAAGGATCTGTTTAAAGAAACTTACATGAAAGATATCGAAGCTCGAAACAAAATCAAAAACAATGAAGAATTGGAAGAATTAGTAAATATTATTGCATCAAATATTGGAAGTTTGACCAATCCCAAAAAGCTTGCTGACACATTCAAAAGTGTGAAAAAGAAAACATTAACTGCTCCTACAATTAAGCAGTATCTAGATTATCTGCAGGACGCCTTCATTCTCGACAAAGCTTTGCGTTACGATATCAAAGGAAAGAAATATATCAATACACCGTCAAAATATTATTTTGCAGATGTTGGATTACGCAATGCATGCTTAAATTTCCGTCAATTTGAAGAAACTCATCTCATGGAAAATGTCATTTACAATGAGCTGAACATTCGAGGATATCAAGTTGATGTCGGAGAAGTAGAAATCTTAGAAAAATCAGAAAGATACATTGAAAAAAAAATAGAGGTAGACTTTGTTGTGAATAATGCAAGCAAAAGATATTACATTCAATCAGCCCTATCCATGCCGACAGAGGATAAAAGATTTCAGGAAAAAAGATCTTTGATTAATATTCGCGATTCTTTCAAAAAAATCATAATAACAAAGGAAAATACACCGATTTATCAGGACGACTATGGAATAACGATAATAGGATTAAAAGATTTTCTTTTGAATGCTGACAGCTTGGAGTTTTGAATATCTATTCAAAAAACTGAAAATTAAAAGTTGGATCTAGACCATCATTGTAAAACAACTTTTAACTTGAAAGTAGAGCAGGTGACTCTTTCTAGATTCGTTCTTTCTTTACAGATTTTGCATATTTCTGCTTTTTTCTCTCGAGAAGCTGAGCGGCGGAGTAGAGTTCTTCGTCGCCATCGAACACGTTTTCGATTATGTCGCGTTTGGAAGTTCTGTGCCGAATTTTTTCGGGTGCGACTTGTTTCATCCGCCGATACACATACACGTACGAAATTCCCAGCTTTTCGGCGATTTGCTTGATAGTGAGCGAGCGCGGGTTGGTGCGATCGTAAGCGGCGATTTCGGCGTCCATACGTTTCAGCAGTTTCTCGTTTTTCGGACGTCCGCGAAATTTCCCTTCCGATTTCGCCTTGGCAATCCCGACTTTTTGGCGTTCCAGCATGATTTTGCGCTCGAATTGTGCGACGTAAGCCAGAACCCCCAGCACCATCTCTCCCATTGGAGTGGAAGTGTCCAAGTTGAGGTCGAGAATTCGGAGATTTACCGACTTTTCAGCCAGAGCTTTTTGGATTTCCAAAAAATTCGCAACCGATCTGGCAAGACGGTCCAGCTTGGTCGCGACGAAAGTGTCTCCCTCGCGCGCGAAATCCAACGCTCGGTCCAGCTCATCGCGCTGAGCGACAGAGCTGACCTGCTCCGAAAAAATCTTCTTGCACCCGATTTTCATAAGTTGATCAATTTGATCCTCTAAACCAGCTTCTTGATGCTTGCTGGAGGTTCTCGCGTATCCAATAATCATAATTAACTTCTCCGATACCCTAAGTATAATAAAATATTTAACAAAAACATGGAACTTAAAATTAATTAAAACAGGCGGCAAAAATTAATTAACATAGACCAGGGGCGAAGGATAAATTTAAAGTCTTTGTTATTGTGCCATTTATTATGCCATTTTTGTTTATTTATTATGCCAAATGTTTTATAATAACCTGTGTTACAGGAGGGTGTTTTAATGAAGAAAGAAGATGAAATCACAGAATTTAAGAGAACTACTGGTGAGCTCAATGAGGGTATGGTTTCCATTTCCAGCATTTTAAACAAACATAGAAAGGGGACGTTATATTTTGGAGTAAAAAATGACGGTACACCGCATAATTTTACCATTACTGATTCTACTATTCGCGATGTTTCCCGAAAAATATTTGAAGCGATCAAACCACAGATATTTCCGACAATTTCTTTGAAAACTATTTCAGGCACAGAAGTGATTAGAGTGGATTTTGAGGGAAATGATATTCCTTATTCTGCATTCGGAAAATATTATATACGTACAGCAGATGAAGATAGGGAATTGAATCCATCTGAACTTCGCAGATTAATGATCGACAAAGAGTATGAAGAAAATTGGGAAAGCAAACTAACCGACGAAACAGTATCTGATGTAGACGAAATTGTGTTAAGTAAATTTTACGATCAGGCGGTTTCCTGCAATCGTCTTCCTGAAATGCCTTTTGATACTTTTGTTCTCGATAAAAGCTTGCTCGATGAAAATACTCCTGATGCCCAAATTCTTCTGGAAAAACTCGATTTAATCCGTTTAGGAAAACTCACGAATGCAGGTAGAATGCTGTTTTCAAAAAACCGTCCACTTACTCTGAAAATGGCGGTATTTGCTACAAGTCGTAAAGATACTTTTCTTGATATCGTCAGAGAAGAAGGAAATATATTTCAGTTGATTGATGCCGCGTTCAAATTCGTAATTAAAAATATCCGCTGGCGAGTTGAATTAGGAAAGGATGGTATTCAAAGAAATGAAATTCCAGAAATTCCGCTTGAAGCTTTGCGTGAAGCGATAGTAAATTGCTTTGCTCACGCCCGATATGATATCGCGGTACAACATGAAATAGACATTTTTTCCAATAGGATTTCTATCACCAATCCAGGCTCTTTTGCTAATGAATATCGACCGATCGATTTTTTTAAACGAGATGTACATTCGTTTTTGCGTAATGCAATGATTGCTCGCATATTATATTTGTGTAAAGACGTGGAGACATTTGGCTCTGGACTCAGAAAGATCTATTCCTTATGTGGAAAGGAAAAAATTTCCTATATCAACGATGATTCTGTCTTCACAATGGAGTTTTCTAGGTCAGATCGTAATACTGAAGAATCGAATGGCACAATAAATGGCACTACAAATGGCACAATAAACAGCTTAGAAGAGAGTATACTTTCACTGTTGATGAAAAATCCCCGATATACCTCTTCGGATTTAATAGAGAAAACCAACAAGTCACTTCGGACAATTAACAGAACTTTGGCATCATTAAAAGCAAAAAGGCTTATCAAACGTGTAGGGTCAAACAAATCAGGTCATTGGGAAATTGAACGGTAAGTAAGAATTTTTTGAAACAAACTTACAATTGACAGTCGCTTATTTTTTAGGAATTCGATGATTTTACTGTCGTTAAGAAGTTTTTACCTCTGAATCTTCAAGTTTGCGCAGCAACGATATGCCAGAAGATTCGGATGGTGACAAGCATAGCGCGTCAGAAGCTGATGTCTTGCTCCTTGATAGAGTTCTGCGGATTCAATGGCAGAACTAACAAATTTAATCAGAAAAACTATCAATTTCAGTGGCAGAACTAACAAATTTAATCGGTCGAAATTCAGGGAATTTCGCAAATGAAAGGATTTTGTTCCGAAAAGCGAAGCGAACATTTGCGCGTATGGAGCAAATCCTCAAAATTCACAATTTCCTGCCCGCTCCATTCGCACCTTCGGTTGCTCCCGTGTTGTCATTGTGAACCGCTGCGCTTTTTTTGATTTTCTCGGAAATACGCTTGTTCCGCATCGCTCTTGCGGAACAAAAATGGTGATTTTGAGAGAGCGTATTTCTAGAGAGGAGTTTAATATGACGACATATGAGGAGTTATCAAGTTTGATGGAGGGATGTACAGGAAGCTGTTGTCTTTGGAAGAGATGGCCTTTTGCAAATTTTGGTTATACAGATGGAATCAAATTATTTTGTGAAACAGCAAAAGCACATTGGTTTGTTGATATTGTTGGAAGTTATATTCCGAAGTTGAAAAAAATAGATGACTATTTTTTCAATATCGTACTTCAGTCCAAAGAAGAAAAGAGCATATTTAAAATCATTCGAGAAGAAAACTGTATCAAAAAAGATGTGATAGTTCAGTATATTCCGTACATGGATTTACCTGAAGGAGAATATTCTTTCTTTTTGATAAGAGATTTCGAAAAATATACACTAATGATTCCCAGTGAATACTAAAGAAAAGGGGAGAATGCTTCTCCCTTTTTCTATTTTTCTGAGAAAAAATTGACATTTGATAACTGTAGTGTTATCATAATTAATAAGAAATGAAGTTGATATGTTTGAAGTTGTTATTTTTAAAAACAGAAAAGGAGAATCCAGCGTAAAGACGCGGATTGATGAGTTGAAAAAGAGAAGCACTAAGGACAAACAGGCTAGAGTGTCTCTTAACAAAATTCATAGCTACATTGCGGTTTTGGAACGCTGTGGGACAAGGGCGGGGGAGAAATTTACGAAGCATATTGAAGGAGATATTTGGGAGCTGAGACCGTTAAACGACAGGATATTTTTCTTTTGTTGGGTTAATAAAAAAATAGTTTTGCTGCACAGTTTCATAAAGAAAACCCAAAAAACACCAAGACGTGAAATAGAGCAAGCAAAAAGGAATATGTATTTATTTTTGGAGGAAGAAAAGGAGAAAAAAGATGTATGAAAAGTGGAGCGATTACAAAAAAACGATTTTCACCGAGGAAGAAATCGCAGAAGCAGATCGAAAGGCGGATTTAATTTGTGCCATGATCGAAGCGCGTGAAGAAAAGGGACTTTCTCAGAGAGATTTGGAATCGATCACCGGTATAAAACAGCCAGTAATCGCTCGAATCGAGAAAGGAACAAATTATCCGAGATACGATACTTTGCTGAAGATTTTGCACGCCCTCGGTAAAACATTAGCAGTGGTTGATATCAAAAAAACGAAAGCAGTTTAACGAGCTTCTTTCAAAAGATTTTCGCCAACGGATTTAAATTCTGCCAGATCCTGATTGGTAAAATGTTCGGGAAGTTTGTCGCAAAAGTGAGAAAGAATACCTAACAGAGTCGCCGATTTGTCGGGATGATCAAGCTGTAAATCTTCGCCAAGTTCGATGTTGCAAATCGCCAATAATGGAGTTAGATCAAGTAGCCCGCCGAGCTGAATCAGCGTTCGGGTTCGTGCTTTTCTTTTACTGTTTTCTTGCTTTTTCATCTTGTGCTGAAGCGCGGCTTTTTGAGCCAGCAATCTATTAATTTTGATTTTAGTTTTCGTTATCGAGTTGGTCATTTTTTGATTTTTATTCAGATGGCGGGAGCTGCTGCAGGAGAAATCACGACAGGAAATATAAGCCTCGGAAATGTCAGTCTGCGCAATCACTCCTCCGACAATGTGTCGCAGCTGCAGAGAAATTTCAACAGCTCACTGGGCATTGGAGGGCATACTGTGGATACTGGTACGGTAATGATTCGCAATGATGCAGTGGAAGGTAGATCCACAATAACACGAGGCGTTAGCTCGACGGCTGTGAGTATTTCACATTCCGAACAGGATACAGAGCAATATCTACATGGATATCAGACAAATAAGCGGGAAGTTTTCCAAAAGGGAATGAAACTTGCAAACGTTCGGCAAGCAATTAGCTCGGAAACAGCCAGTTTTGCTAAAAGTATCAGCAAGATGGATGCTCAAACTGTTGCTTCGACATTTAATTTGGGAATGGATAAAGCTACTCAGATATCTCAAAATGCAAGAATGCTGGACAGCTACTACAAAGGAGAGGCTTTCCACGATCAAACTCAGACGAGCGGAAGTCTCTCTCTCAGTGGAAATGCCGGAGTTAATGGAGGAAAGTCAGCAAAAATCGATGGTTCTGATGGAAAATCTAAACTAATATCATTCAGTGCAGGCGGTCAGATTGGAGGAAGTCTCAGTGGCAGCGTAAGTGCGTCCAATGCCGATAACACTGGTTCTACCAAGCAGTTTAATAGCTCCGAAGATATCGCGGAAACTCAAAGAAAATTCGAAAACAACATCAGAGAAATCGCAAACTCAAACCAAGAAAACGCTCTTACTCAACAAGCACAAAATATAGTTAAGATGATACAACAAACAAAGAGTTTGAGTAAAGAAATAGCCTGGAATGAGAGTCAGGCGCAGAGCAATTTGGAGAGTTTCAACAATAGTAAATCTCATAGCTATATCGAGCAAAGCAATTTTCTTGATTCTGTCCTGCAAGTCGCAAAAGAAGACGGTTTTGACAGAAGGACGGCTTCTCGAATGATAGAGAACCGTGATCAAAAATCGGAAGCATGGAAAAAAGAAGCAAAAGCCAGGCTTACAGTCAGACCGACTCAGATGTTGACCTCCACCTCTCCCTAAAGGAAGAGGATTCCTATCGGCAGAACTCTTAACAGAGCCTACCACAGGCGGGTTCTTGCTTCATAGCAAGCATTTTGCTTGCTCCACAAGCTGTCACGGCTAGCCCAGCCGCCTACGCGGGATAGTAACAAATTCAGTGAATTTGTTCAATCATTGCGCCTTATATCCTCGTCCTTAAGTACGGGGTTTTACGGCGTTTCTTGATAAAACAGCCGACACCTGCCAGTTGGAGCAATACAAAAACTCAGATGCAAAACTCATTTAATAAGTCTGAACAGAAAATTAGAGACGAAATGAAGGCAAATTCGGCGAAAATAGATGAGAAAAAAGCCTCTTTGCAAGCTCAAAACAAAGCAGCTGAGGAAGCTCGAACATCAGCTATTAATAGCACCAGAGATGAGATAGAATTTGTAGGAGATCAGATCTCTAAAAACTCTGATTCTCTAAAGAAAGATGTGGCTGAGAGGGCGGATAAAGGATCTGGAAGTGCTGCATGGGTTGACCTCCACCTCTCCCTAAAGGAAGAGGATTCCTATCGGCAGAACTCTTAACAGAGCCTACCACAGGCGGGTTCTTGCTTCATAGCAAGCATTTTGCTTGCTCCACAAGCTGTCACGGCTAGCCCAGCCGCCTACGCGGGATAGTAACAAATTCAGTGAATTTGTTCAATCATTGCGCCTTATATCCTCGTCCTTAAGTACGGGGTTTTACGGCGTTTCTTGATAAATTTAAGAAAACTTGGGGATTTAAATAAGCAGGAGAAGAAATAATGAATAACAATAAAGATATATTCTTAAAAAGAACTTTCGAATATAAGATTCAATATGTAATTGCAATACTTTGTTCTCTATTGATGTTGGGGGTATGGGTAAATTCGCTTTTTTTTCTGAATCATAGAAACCTGATGGATGGGGATAATGCCGCTTGTGGCTTTGCGTTTTTATCTCCTTTTTTAGCGTTTGCATTATTTAACACATCTACCTACCTCTACAGCAAATATTTAGCGAAGAAATACGGAAATGATTTGTTCGGAGATTTAGATCAAAATTGGCTGAAAGAACACCAAGGTTTTGATTCCTCAGCCTTTGGAGAGATTTTTACGAGATTGATTCAATGCAGAAAGATTGCAGGACCTTACATGTTAGCTGTAATCGCTGTAACTTCGTTAATTCACACACTTTTTGCGGCATTTGTTGGATTGGTATATGTCATAGCGTATGTCTTCTATCGCCAGACTTACTTGGATATCGCCATCGCCGACAAAGTTCCGAGATCAATGGGCGGAGGTGTTGTTGTTTCCCGCATAATCGACAGAGAATTCACAGACAAAATCGATCAGTTGAACAAGAATTTAGAGAAGAAATGATAGAGAATCGCCATCATTTTTATTGTTATCACCATCAACTTTATATAAAATGATAGAGAAAAACAAAAAGTGATAGAGTAATGCATTATTTTAAGTATGAATTTGAAATTAATCCTGAATTGTTATCAATGATTACCTTGTTGCACGAATACAAAGGGAGACAAGAATTACTATCTGGAGCGAATCAAGATGAACTAACGACTTTAACGAAAATTGCAAAAATTCAGAGCATCGGAGCATCTAATCGCATTGAAGGAATTTTTACTACAGATAAGAGATTGAAACAATTAACGGAAGAAAAAACCGAACCAATTAACCGTTCTGAACAAGAAATTGCTGGGTACAGAGAGGTTTTAAATACTATTCACGAGAATTACAAATATATAGATTTATCTCCAAATGTGATTCTTCAATTGCACCGCGATTTGTATAGTTATTCATCAGGAGGAGGAAGTTTTAAAAATTCAGATAACGTTATTGCTGAAACAGATTCAGAAGGCAATCAAAAAGCCAGATTTGTTCCTGTTCCAGCTTTTCAAACTGCGGAATTTTTGGAAAATCTTTGCAAAGAGTTTTCAAAAATCTTTACGGAGAACAAAATCGACAAACTTTTGTTAATCCCGATGTTTGTTTTGGATTTTTTGTGTATACATCCTTTTAACGACGGTAACGGTAGAATGAGTAGACTTCTGACTCTTTTATTATTGTATCAAGCAGGATATACGGTTGGAAAATACATAAGTGTCGAAATGTTAGTTGAGAAAACAAAAGAGACTTATTACGAATCTCTACAAAATAGTTCATTTGGTTGGCATGAAAATAAAAACTCTTACGAGTCGTTTATTAAATATTTTTTGGGCATCCTAATTAAAGCTTATAAAGAATTTGAAAACAGAGTTATCTATCTCAAAAATTTCAAAAAATCTGACAGAATCAGAATGTTGTTCGATAAAAATGTTGGAAGTTTATCCAAAAAGCAGATCATGGAAATCTACCCTGACATCAGCAAGGTTACTGCAGAACGAACTTTGATAAACCTGGTCAAAACAGGATATATCCGCAAAATCGGGAGCGGACGATCAACAAGTTACGTTAAAAATAACGAAAAGTAGGAGTTAAAAATGACTAAAGAAAACATAGTAATCTATCAAGGAGAAAACGGCGAAATTTGTGTAGATGCAAGGCTGGAGAACGATACCATCTGGCTGACCCAAAAGGCTATGGCTGAGGTGTTTGGATGCACATCAGATAACATTTCATTACACTTAAAAAAGATTTTTGAAAGCGGGGAATTAGAGAAAAATTCAGTTACCGAGGAATACTCGGCAACTGCTTCAGATGGGAAAAAATATCGGATGCAATTTTACAATCTCGATGCAATTATCTCCGTCGGATATCGCGTGAAATCCAAAACAGCGACTCATTTCAGGCAGTGGGCAACGAAGATTTTGCGAAACTATATGATCGAGGGTTATGCGATCAACGAAAAAAGGCTGCGTGAGCAAGAGAGAAAACTTGAACTGTTAAAATCCACTCTGAGTTTGATCGAGCGAGGAATTGACAACAAACTTGAAGTTCAGCATTTAAAGAATTTTCTGAAAGATTTTTCCGCTGGATTTAATATGTTAGATGCTTACGATCATGAAAGATTGGATACAAAAGGACGCAGCAAATCCGAAACCGCGATTATTGAACCTGAGGAATTTTTGGAAATGATTCAATCTATGAGAACCTCTTTCGACAGTGACGTTTTCGGACGTCCTAAAGATGAAAGTTTCGAGAGTTCTGTGCGTCAGATCTATCAAAGTTTTGGTGGCGTGGATTGTTACGAAACTTTGGAAGAAAAAGCTGCGATGTTGCTCTATCTGATCGTGAAAAATCACTCATTCGTAGACGGCAACAAGAGAATCGCCGCGGCATCATTTCTGTATTTTTTAAACAAGAACAATCTGTTATATAAATCTGACGGAAAGCCCGTCATCGATGACAATACCTTGTTTGCGTTGACGATTTTGGTTGCCGAAAGCGATAAATCCGAAATGGAAACCACAAAAAATATGATAATTACGATATTGAACGCGAGGAGCTAACCGATGAATGAAAACGCAACACACTGTGTGGTGAATTCGGAACTCATTGCGTTCCAAATCTGTGCATATCGCAAGAAATGTTGAAATTTTAGGGAGTAAACTGTTGTATAGAGGCACTAAAAAAACATCGCCCGCGGAGGCTCTCCGCTTTTCCACAGATTTTGTGGAAAAGGTTGTGGATAACCGAGTGGATAAGTGGAGTTAACCCTTTGTTAAGAATTAGTAGGAGCAATTGCTTAAAAAGTAGGCAGTAAATGAGTAAATATTCAGATCACGCAACCATGGGTGGGCAAGTTCTTGCGCACCGTATTCGAATGATGAAGCAGAACTGGAATATCATTTGGATTATCGGACGAGTTTGTTTCCTCTTGAGCTTTATTATCAGCAGTATGATTCGTTGGAAGATACAGGATATTTGGAACTATTTGTGTATCTTGAAAGCCGTAATCCGCAACGGCATGGTGTCTTTGCCTTCATCACTATTCAGCAGCTCGATGCTATGGTTTGACGACGGTTCTACAAGATGGATGTCTGATTATTGGATGGCTAAAGATCGAATCTGCTTGGAAGCAAAAGAATTCTTCGAAGCTGGCTTATTCAGTGATCTGAAAATCAGCATTTGCGTAGGTATCGGCTCGATGATTTTGGCTCTGCTGTTTAATAAATATTTCGGCAAATCTCTGTCGGACAAAAAACAAATCATCTCTGGGAAGAGCTATGTTGATGCCAAAACTTTGAAAAAGCAAATCAAAAAGAAAAGCGATATTACTTTGGCAGGAATTCCTTACGTAAAAAACACCGAATCGCGCCATACGATTATCACTGGAACAACAGGTTCTGGAAAAACAAATGTATTTCATGAATTGATTCAGCAGGTCATCGAAAAAGAAGAACGAGCGATCATTGTTGATACAGTCGGCACTTTCGTTGATTGCTATTTTAATCCTGAAAGAGATATCCTGCTGAACCCTTTGGATATGAGGTCTGTGCCATGGAGCTTGATTTCCGAATGTTCGAATAATCAGGTGATTCTCAAGCAAGTTGCGGAATGCTTCATTAAGTCGAACAATTTCTCTGACTCATTTTGGGACGATGCCGCGAAAATCGTATTTGTAGACGCTTTAAAAAAGATCATCAAAGAGAACAAAACCGAAGAACAATTGCTGAAAATGCTTCAGTGTTCGGCATCTGAATGGCAACAGTTGCTGAAAGATACCTGCGGAGCTTCTTTGATGGACAAAGAAGCAGAAAAAATGGCGATTTCCATCAGAGCGACTTTAATTAACGATCTCGATTGCTTGCAGTATCTCAAATTAGATCTAAACAAGTCATCTTTCAAAATCAAAAAATGGATAGAATCTGGGAAAGGATTCTTGTTTTTGGCATGTACTCCTGCTCAAAGAGCCATTGTGAAACCTTTGATTTCAGCCTGGCTGACTATTGCAGCGGAAGCGATGCTGCACACCGTTCCGACCGATAAAAGAACTTGGTTTTTTATCGATGAGCTTCATAATTTGAGAAGACTTCCGCGTTTTGAAACCTACTTGGCAGAGGTTCGAAAATTTGGCGGTTGCTTTGTCTTAGGTACTCAAATGGTTTCTCAATTAAACAGAATTTACGGATCAGAAGACGCCAGAACCATCATCGGACAGTGCGGGACAAAGGTTGTTATGAATGTTCCTGAGCCTATCACCGCCAGATACATGGGTGATTTTCTCGGGAAAAAAGAACAATTAACGGCTCAAGAATCTATTTCTTACGGTGCAAACACAATCAGAGACGGAGTGAACCTTTCTCAACACAAAGAAATCAGAGATATTGTTTCAACAACCGAAATCATGAATCTAAAAATAGGTGAAGCTTTCGTTCAATTTTCAGGGCTGGAAACCGTTGGAAAAGTGCAGTTTGAATACCATGAAGTGGATATCAAATTGAACGGAAAATCTATTTTATTTCACTATTTAAAAACACACAAAAAGCTTTTAGCCTTAAGTTGCTTAGGCGGATTTTTGATCGTTTCTGTCCTCACCAATCTCGTGATGCACTCAATCTTGATGTCCGGTATATTCGCCGCTATCGCTACGGGAACATTACTTTGGCTTATCATAGATACCTTTAATGTAAACATGCTAAGCGATCTCAAAATATTTGGGGAGATAGTTCCTTCTGCAAAATACCAAAACAAATATCCGCAACTGTTCGGAAATTACTTAGAAATCGCAGATTTGAAACTTTCAGAGAAAGCTTTTAATTACCCGATCTTTCTGTGGAGTTCAAACGAAGAACTTTACTTTGAAAAAATCTTGGAAGATGCGAGAAAGAAAAACATCCCTACTCTGATTTTTGAAGACAAAGACGGTTTATACAAGAAATTCTCAAAACCAGAAGATATTACTATCGATTTTTCTTCTGACGAAGGATTCGGCTGGGATTTCTGCAAAGACTTCAAACAAAATCCTAAGATTTCAGAATATATCAATCTCTGGACATCGATTGATTGTCGCGATTATTTGGAGTGTTTCAGGAACAGCAATTTAGGAAACTCTTCCTTATTTTTAAAAACTCTATGTTTTGCAACTATAGATACCGTCGAAGAGGTTTTAGAGGAAATGTTCTCTAATATTTCATTAGAATTAACGCAAGTTCGTTCCTCTATCGCTAAAGACTTCGAGTATCTTTCTGTTATCAAAACAAAACAGAAAAACTTGGCATTATCTGAAAACACAGGAATAGTTTGGATTCAAAATGCCTCTTCAAAACTCAGCAAGTTCATTTTGGAAACCACTCCTAAAAACACTTTGTGTTTAGTGAAACAAAAAAACAGTCATAGAATTAAAAGGTCTAAAACAATTGTATTGAACTCAAGTTTCAATGAATTTCATATCCGATTTGACGGCTCATACATTTCTCTGAATAGCAATAACCAGCAAGTCGCAGAACTTTTCGGAAAAACTTCTATTACAGATATTAGATTTGCAAAAAACCGTTATACTAACACTAATTATCCTGCTATTTCAGTAGAAAATTTAAACGACAACATCTTTAAATATTATGAGAAAGACGAGATTTGTGAAATTTGATACCATAATCAAGTTCTGTTGACAAAATCTCCATTTGTGATACAATTGTGATACGTTAAAGGATAATATGATGCTTTCGATAAGGCTTGATAAAAATATGGAAAAATCCTTGGGAGACATTGCGAACATCACTCAACAGCCCAAGTCCGCGTTAATCAGAGAAGCTTTAGCTCAGTATATTGAGGATAAAATGGATTATTTTTCAGCAGTGAAGGCAATGAAAAAAGTGCATTCGACTTATTCTTTGGATGAAGTGTTAGCTGAGTTCAGAGATGAGCTATAAAATCGAAATTTCTGACATTGTCAGAAAAACCTTGAGAAAAATGGATTCTACTTCGAGAAAGAGAATACTTTCTTACATCGCAGGGGTACTTGCAAAAATAGATAATCCAAGATTATTGGGAAAAGCTTTGACGGGAAATTTCGGAGAATTCTGGAGATATCGAACGGGTAATTTCAGGATTATCTGCAAAATCGATGACGATAGATTGATTGTTTTGGTCGTAAAAGTAGCTCACCGTAAAGATGTATATAGAGATTGAAACTTAGTGAGCTTCGCTGAATCAACAAAGCCCTTAAATAATTTACTTCACAGCATCTTTCAGCGTCTTTCCAACCTTAAACTTCACTGTTTTTGTTGCTGGAACATCTATCATTTCACCTGTTTTAAAGTTACGTGCCTGTCGCGCTGATCTTTCAGTAACCGAAAACGATCCGAATCCTGGAATTACAACGTCTCCTTCATCACTTAATTCTTTTTGAATTGTCTCGATTATTGAATTCAAACAACTTCCAACATCTTTTTGAGATAGCCCGCAATCTTCTGCAACTTTGTGAATTAATTCTGACTTAGTCATTTTTCCCTCCAAATTCCTTCTGAAATAATAATGTTCAAATGTAGCACTGATTCTTCTGATATTTCAATGTCTATCTCTCCAATCCGAAGTCTTTTGGTTTAGATAGTTCTAAATTCATTTGCTGTTGTTTTTGTAGAAACTCGCTTACGTGAATTTGCTTCAAATCAACATTTTGCGTTTCTTGTGAATTTCCATCGATTTTAAACAGTGCCTCTTGCATAAGGTTTTTATCATTCAAAACGCTGATATTTTCTTCTTTGATATGTTTGGATAATTCAGAGGCTTTCCCCTGCAATTGTTCGGTTGTATAAGGAATTTTCAAGTCTTTATTCGATTCTTTCAATACCTCATAGCATAAGGCTTGTTTTATGCAATCGTTCGCTTGCTCTGCACTAATCGGTTCTTTGCTGTCAGTCTGATGTTTATCGGCTAACATACTCGCGTGTTCTGCTATTTCATAATTGAACGGAATATCCAATTTGCAATGCTTTATGTAATCTTTGACCATTGTATGATTGATCTGAAACCCATAACCGTGCCTTCTGGCGTGAGCTTCTGAGTTCATTTGATACAAATCCATTCCCAATCTTTTCCGAGAATGTTCTAGCATCATTTCAGGAGACCGATATAACTCGTTCTTATTTATTTCTTTCGCCATCCCATCTATTTTTTCAAAGAATTCTCGTTGTGTTTTTTCGGCATAATTCAGCTGTTTTTGCATAGTTTTTTTGGACACAAACGAATCCTTTGATGATTCATTTATGAACTCTCGATGTGCTTTGCTGTCAGCTAGAATTTCTCGAGCTAGCTTATTTCTTTCAGACCTGATTTCGCAATATTCCGCATATTTTTCGTGTTGAGTTATGTTCTGCGATTCTTGTTTTATTGAACTCAACAAATCATGAGCATTCTTCGAGACTTGAACATATTCCTCAACTCGATTCTTCGCCTCGATTTCGAAGTTACTCAGCGGACGATCTCTCAACTTGCACTGAATCTCCAGCTTTTCCAAAGTCAGTCCTTGCTGATCTAAGTAAATTTTGTGATTCGCGTAATCTTTCGCAATTTCTTTCCCGAGATCAGTCCGTCTTTCGTTGATTTTTGAGTAACCTTCCCAAGTCGCCTCGCCCTTATTGATATCTTTCAAAACTGAAATTCTTTCCAGCGACAGCTCAGTGTATTCTTGAACTCTTTCTCGGTATTGATTGCTTCCGCCTGCGTAATCCTGAACTAAATCTTTTTGATGGTATTTCGACAAACCCGACATCAAAGATTTCACATCCTTAAAATCGGAATTTCTGTAATACAAATCGACATTTTCACGGTGCCGAGTCATTGCGACATAAGTGTTTTTCGCGTCCATGATCGGGTTCGCGACGACAATTGTGTTGTCGTAGGTTTTCCCTTGAGATTTCGTGATTGTAATCGCATAGGCGTAGTCGATTTTGTCATAAGATTTCGTGTCGATCTGTTTTTCAATCTCGCCAGACTCGCCCGATTTTACAGTCAGAATTCCGTTCTCAAATTTCTCGACAATTGCTGTTTCTCCGTTTTTCACCTCGAAGGTTTTGTTGTTTTGCGTGAAAATAATCTGATCGTTTTTCGCGAAAGATTTCTCTCCGAGATTGAACAGATTTTCACCCAATTCGCCGTTTTCTTTCTTCAAATTTCGGATTTTCGAATTGATTTCCGCACATTCTTTTTTCGTTGTACAAAGCACTGCCGCAGAGCCGATCTTTTCTATTTCCAGAAACTTTTCAGCGATCTGTTTCGCGTCCGTCATCTCGTAAATTTTTCCGTGATGTTCGTAAATAGACAGAGCTTTCGCCGTATTTAATTTCGAAAACTCAACGCTCGCTTCCTTCTGCCAATCAGCGTTTTGTCGGCGAATTTCATCCAGATGTCCGACGTCATTCAGATTACTGAGAACCGCTCGGAAACAGTCTCCGCTACTGATCGGTTTGATCTGATTATCGTCCCCGATCGCAATGATTTTCGCACCCGTTTTGCCTGCAAACTCAAGAATGTCGTGCCAGTCGTGAGTGCCAACCATTCCTGCTTCATCCACGATTATTACGTCGCTCGATTTCAGATCGGTTTTCTCAAAATTCTTTAACTGAGCGTACCAATCCAATTGTTTCAGCATTCCTTCTGCTAGAATCTCGTTGAAAGATAAAAATTTTTCGCGAGCCTCCTCGAACAATCTTCTTTGATGCATCCAACTCGCGATTGTTCCGCTTTCAATATTCGCCTCGCGCCCCAGATTTTCAGAAGCGACAGCCGATAAACTCATACCAATGACTCTCGCTCCGCCGTCCTTGTAAATCTCGGCAACAGCCTTCATCGTAGTAGTTTTCCCTGCGCCTGCTTTTCCGATTAAAACGTCCAAATTTCGGTCGGATGTCAGAGTTTTTACCGCATCCCTCTGCTCGTCATTCAAATAATCATACTTGTTCAAAATCCGCTCGATTACCTCACCGCCGCAGTGAGTTTGCGCGTCCTGATTCGCGATTTTTTCAAACTGATTCAGAACTTCTGACTCTAACTTTTGATACCTCTCGCCCGTGTAAACAAACTCACCCTTCGCGTTCTCTCCGACATATTTTGCGCAATTCAAAACCTTCTCGAAAATGCCCTCAATCTTCATTTCATCGAACATTCTTTTGTTCAATTCCCGCAAAATATCTTTTTGCGTAAAAACCGCTTTTTTCTCGTTTAGATAATCCAAAATTACGCTCGGATTCGCCAAAATCGCTTTTTCATTTTCTTTGAAAATCTCCAAATTTTCCTGAGCAATTCGGCTGTCTGTTCCAACGATGTCGGCATACCACCCGCGGTGCTTCGTCGCCTCTAAATTTATCCCCAAATCCGCAAAACTTTTCTCGTTTATCCTTTCGCTGAAACCTTCCCTTTCCAAAAATTTGTTCGCAAGATCTGCCCATAATTTTCGCGTTTCTACCGCAGCTCCCCTGGCGCAAATTTCGCGATCTTTGCGTTTTTGGAATTCTCCATTTTCGTCAATTGCGCGTCGAGTCGTAATCAAGTGCGCATGCAAATTTCCCTCTTTTTGATGAATAGCATAAGTCGTAATCAATCTTCTCGATGTAAATCGCGTATTAATGAATTCTTCCAAAAGTTCCTTGTTCGTCTCTACCGATAATTCATTAGGCAGTGCCACAACAATTGTGCTTGCTGTCTGCGCCGACGATTTATAATTTTCCTGCGTTTCTTCTGTTTTGAAATGTTCCTCAGCATAGCGATCCTCGAAATTCTCAATCGCGTTCCATACACCAATATCTCGGTATTTGCTATTTTCAGGAAATAGCGTATTTGTTACGGCGACTTCTCCTGCTTTTTTACTAAAATCGGCTATTTTCTCTCGGCGTTCTTCATACAACTTTTCGCCGCAGATGTACGCGGCAGATTGTACCGAACTGCGTCCCGTACTCCTGCTTACAAATCCATGGTGAACATGATATATCGCCACAAATCACCTACTCTACGCCGTAGGCTTATATTAGCACATTTGAATTTAAATTCAATGTGTGCAACAGTGCGCACTCTCATAATTTCATTATGTTCGTGACTGCGGATGATTTATTTTATTATCATTTTGTATTTGGAATATTTTTAATTTATGTTAAGCTTGATTCGTTAGCTTATAATGAAAAGGTATTCAGAGGGTTACATGAAAAACGCAAAAAAGCTTCAACAGATAAATCAAAAAATCGCAGATTTGAAGATTTTGCAGAAAAAATTAGAAGACGATTTTGTTAAAGATCTATCTAAGCAGATTTCAAAAATCATTCTCAAGAAAAATATGTTTGATATCGAAAAATCAAAAATTTTAGAATGCGTTGAAAATGCTTTTGATGCGCTTTTTGAAAAAGATCAATTGAACAAAAAATGACAAACTCGCTCAAGAAAACTAAGATTGAAATCAATAGATTGCTGGCTCAAAAAGCCGCGCTTCAGCACAAGATGAAAAAGCAAGAAAACAGCAAAAGAAAAGCACGAACTCGAACATTAATCCAGCTTGGCGGACTTCTTGATTTAACTCCGTTATTGGCGATTTGCAAAATCGAACTCGGCGAAGATCTGCAGCTTGATTATCCCGATAAATCCGCGACTTTGTTGGGTATTCTCTCCTATTTTTGCGACCAAATCCCCGAACATTTTACCGATCAAGATTTAGCAAAATTCAAATCCATCGGAGAAGATCTTTTAAAAAAAGATCGCTAAACCGTTTTGGATTTTTTGATATCCACCACCGCTAAAGTTTTGCCGAGGGCATGAAGTATTTTTAACAACATGCTCACAGAAGGGTCTTTACGTCCGTTTTCAATATTTGCGATAAACGGCTGTCTCACTCCGACTGCCTCCCCCAGTTTTTGTTGAGTCATTTCGCGCTCTCGGCGGGCTTCGATCAAGGCTCCAACCAAACGCACTTTGTCGTTTAATTCCTGTCTTTCTTCCTTGGTTAAAATCTGTTCTCTCAGATCTTCCCAGCTTATTCCTATCGGTGTTTTCATTTTATCCTCCTTAAAAAATCATCCCTGTTTCGTTTCGCCTGTTCGATTTCTCGTTTCGGCGTCTTCTGCGTCTTTTTCCGAAAATAATGGAGCAACACAAAAGTGTCATTTTTCCAGTAAAAAAACAAAACCCTATTATCTATCGGTCGCAACTCCCAAATGTCATCCTCAAGATGTTTTACATATGGTTCGCCCGCTCGCGTCCCGTATTCTCTCAACAAATCCAAATGAAAATATAACTTTTTCAAATTCACTCGGCTGTCTTTGCTTTTCGAGGATTCGCGAACCAAATCTTTTACCCATCTCTCAATTTCCGATTCGCCCTTCTCTCCCGATTGACTTCCACCTCTCCCTAAAGGAAGAGGATTCCTATCAGCGAATCTCTTAGCAGAGACTGCCACAGGCGGGTTCTTGCTTCATAGCAAGCGTTTTGCTTGCTCCACAAGCTGTTACGGCTAGCCCAGCCGCCAATATATTTATTGCTGCGTTGTGATCTGCGTTCGCTTCATATCCGCAACTTGTA
>Ga0310690_10004323_pt1 | contig 20251 bp, 16 predicted proteins | sample AusTroGonzalo_MG_2_FD_207661 | JGI IMG/M metagenome (GOLD analysis project Ga0310690, IMG submission 207661) | Bovine rumen microbial communities from tropical cattle in Woodstock, Queensland, Australia - Gonzalo_04 (v2) (version 2) | ecosystem: Host-associated > Mammals > Digestive system >...
TGTTGCTGTTGCCGACGCTCTCGGCGACGACTTCGGCGCTGCTAAGCTCCCCACCATCGGCGGCAAGCAGATCGTCTCTATGCACGGCTACAAGCTCATCGGCGTTAACAGCCACTCCAAGTTCCCGAACTCCGCTCAGCTGCTGGCTGACTACCTCACCGACGAGGCCGCTCAGCTCGCCCGCGCTCAGGAACTCTCCTGGGGTCCCTCCAACACCAACGCTGTCAAGGATACTTCCGTAACCAGCAACGTTGCGCTGTCTGCTATCATCGAGCAGTCCGCCTACTCTGTACCGCAGGTCGCTATCGCCGACACTTTCTGGACTCCCATGGGCACCCTGGGCAACAAGCTCTGGAAAGAAGCGGATTACAGCAAGGATACCGTCAAGGCTGAGTTTGACAAGGCCATCGCCAACATCAAGGACGAATAATTTTTCTCCTGCGCCGTAAGGCGAGAGGCTGATGCCTCATTTCTACTGACATCTGAGGTTGGGTCGGGCGGCCCCGTGCCGCCCGACCGTTAACCTGACACCGCGCCCGGCGCATCCGGGTAATGAGTGTTTTTACTGTATCGTTTTTGCGTCTGATAAGATACGGTAATCATCTTCTCAGGCGCAAAACTCAAAGCTGGGAGTTGAACTGATGAAATATATTGATTATGTACAGCTCAACCTGTTCCAGAAAATCTGGTATAACCTGTCCAACTTCTTTGTGAAGCTGCCGGGCAACCTCAAGAAGATCGGCTGCGCGATCGGCCGCTTCTTCAAGAAGGCCGGTATCGGCATCGGAAAGGGCTTTGCCGGTTATATTGCCAGATTCGTCAAGGGCGATTGGGCTACGAAGTTTTCTTACATCATCATGGGCTTTGGCAACATGGTCAAAGGCCAGTTTATCAAGGGACTGCTGTTCCTTGCCACCGAGGTCGCGTTCATCTGGTTTATGGTCGTCTTCGGCTGGGACAAAATCTATAACTTAGGTTTCTTTAACAACGGCTATATCGGCTTCAACGCCGAGGACTACTGGGTAGGCCGCGTGCACTACAGCGCCGATAAGTCGATGATCCTCCTGCTCTACGGCGTCATGAGCCTGATTATTATCGCGCTGTTCATCGTGATCTATGTCACGAGCACCAAGTCTGCGTATAAGATTCAGCAGGACGTTGCTGCCGGCGAGAAGCCGAAGAGCTTCAAGGAAGACATCCAGGAGCTCATGGACGACAAGTTCCATGTCACCCTGCTGGCGTTCCCGACGCTGACCATCTCGGTCTTTACGATCCTGCCGCTTCTGTTCATGATTCTGATCGCGTTCACCAACTATGACCAGAGCCATGAGTTCTTCAAGTGGGTCGGATTTGAGACCTTTGCATCTATCTTCACCTCCTCCGGTGCAGCTTCGAAGGGCGCTACCTTCGCCGAGCTGACCAAGTGGACCCTCATCTGGGCGGTTCTCGCTACCGTGCTGAACTACATCCTCGGCATGATCGTCGCCCTGATGATCAACAAGAAGGGCATCAAGCTCAAGAGCCTGTGGCGTACCCTCTTCGTCGTCACCGTTGCGGTACCCCAGTTCGTATCGCTGCTCCTGATGAGCCAGATGCTCGACTTCAACAACGGCGCGATCAACCTGGTGCTCCAGGAGCTCGGCCTGATCGGCTCTCCGATCGACTTCTTAGGCAACGCGAACCCGTGGGTAGCGCGTCTGACGGTTGTTATCGTCAATATCTGGGTAGGTATCCCCTACACCATCCTGATTACCTCGGGCATTCTGATGAATATCCCCGCGGACCTCTATGAGAGCGCTACCATCGACGGCGCCGGCCCTGCGAGATCCTTCTTCAGCATCACGCTGCCCTACATGCTGTTCGTTACCACCCCCTACCTCATCACCACCTTCATCGGTAACATCAACAACTTTAACGTTATCTACCTCTTGTGCGGTACGGCACAGCAGTCGAACGACCTGTATCATGCGGGCTACACCGATCTGCTTGTTACATGGCTGTTCAACCTGACCAACGTCGAGGGCGACTACAACCTCGCCGCCGCCATCGGTATCTTGGTATTCATTGTCTGTGCGACAGTATCCCTGCTCACCTTCAACCTAACCAAGTCTGCTAAGAACGAGGAGGAATTCTCATGATTAAAAGTTATAAGCTCAGAAGAATCCTCTCGAACACATTCATCTATGTACTGCTTGCGGTGCTCGGTCTGATCTGGATCTCTCCGCTGGCATACATGCTGATCCACTCCTTCCGTGCCGACGGCGGTGCGTTCTACTCACACATCCTGCCTCAGCCGGATAAGAACGGCGTCACCTATACCTTCCAGAACTACGTTGACCTGTTCACCAAGGCGGACAACACCGCCAACTTCCCGCAGTGGTTCGCGAACACCTTTGTCATCGCGATCTTCAGCTGCGTGATCTCCACGCTGGCGGTCCTGATGGTGTCCTATGCCTTCTCCCGTCTGCGCTTCAAGGCCAGAAAGCCTATGATCAACATCGGCATGATCCTCGGCATGTTCCCGGGCTTCATGACCATGATCGCGATCTACTACCTGCTCAAGGCGATGGGTATCCTCGCGTGGCATCACTACGCGCTGATCATCTGCTACTCGGCCGGTGCGGGCTTAGGCTACCAGATCTCTAAGGGCTTCTTCGACACGATCCCGCGTGCGCTGGACGAGGCTGCGACCATCGACGGCGCGACGAGGAACCAGATCTTCTGGAAGATCATCCTCCCGATGTCTAAGCCGATTCTGGTTTACACCATTCTGACCTCCTTCATCGGTCCCTGGACTGACTTCATCCTTGCCAAGATCATCGTTGGCGCTCAGGGTCAGCAGTACTATACCGTTGCGATCGGTCTGCAGATCTTCATCGACCAGGAGCACAAGGCGAAGTACTTCAAGCAGTTCCTCGCCGGCTCGGTTGTTGTTGCCGTACCGATCTCCGCCCTCTTCCTGTTCCTGCAGAGATATTATGTCGAAGGCGTTACCGCCGGCGGCGTAAAGGGCTGATCACTATCACATCGAAGGGCGGAGCCTGTCTCCGCCCTTTTCTGTTAACCGTGAACCAATGAGGAATCAGGATTGTGGAATGAGGAGTTGATGTCATTCTTGCCGAAGGATCTCTGAGAGCCTTGCGAGGCACAAGCGCCCACTCAGGATGACAGCTATAGCCCTTCACCAAACTCTCCCCGGTTCTTATTTCATGTTAACCGGTAACCCGTAACCGTTCTCCCGGTTCTTACTTCTTACTTCTTATTTCATGTTAACCGGTAATCGGTAACCATTAACCGTTCTCCCGGTTCTTACTTCTTACTTCTTATTTCACCGGTAACCGGTAATCGGTAACCCGTAACCGTTCTCCCGGTTCTTACTTCTTACTTCTTATTTCACCGGTAACCATTCACCGGCAACCATTAACCCGAGGTGTTATTATGAAAAAGCTCATCGCGCTGATGCTCGCGCTGCTGATGACTGTCGGCCTTCTCGCTGCCTGCGGCGAGCCTGCCGCACCCAAGCCCACCGACGGGGGCGATTCCTCCTCCGCTGCGGCGAATACCAACAACCCCGCCAACACCCTGCACGCCATCCCTTCCGCTGACAAATACCGCTCCTACTACCAGGTATGGATCGGCTCCTTCCATGACTCCGACGGCGACGAGATCGGCGATCTGCCCGGCCTGATCGAGAAGCTCGATTATATCAACGACGGCGATCCCGACGGCGGCGATGACCTGGGCTGCGACGGCATCTGGCTGTCGCCGATGATGCCCTCCTCCACCTATCACAAGTATAATGTCGAGAACTACTACGACATCGATCCCGAGTTCGGCACGCTGGACGACTTTGATAAGCTGATCGAAGAATGCCACAAGCGCGGCGTCGTGGTGATCATCGACCTCGTGCTCAACCACAGCGGCGCAGGGCTGGATGTATTCCAAAAGGCCTGTGACGAGCTGCGCGAGGGCAAAGAGGACGGCTATGCCCGCTATTACAACTTCTCGACAGAGCAGGACAGCACCTACCAGTACGCCGTCAGCGGCTCCGACTACTACTATCAGGCGGACTTCTGGGATCAGATGCCCGACTGGAACCTCAGCTTTGAGGGTACCCGCGACTACTTTGAGGACGTCACGAAGTTCTGGCTCGACCGCGGTGCGGACGGCTTCCGCCTCGACGCGGTGAAGTATTTCTCCGACAGTCATACCGACGGCAAGGAGTTCCTCTCATGGTTCTACACCATGGCGCAGGGCTATAAGGACGACGTCTATATGGTCGGCGAGGACTGGGACGACGCAGGCAACGTCTATGATATGTATGAGAGCGGCATCGACAGCCTGTTCAACTTCAAGTTCGCGGGCTCCGGCGGCGAGTTCTTCATGGGCTCCGGCGGACTGACCGAGGACTGCGTCAAGAAGCTGATGAAGTATGAGAACAATATCAAGAAGCGCGATGAGAGCGCCATCAACGCCAACTTCCTGTCGAACCACGACATGCCGCGCGTCGGCAATATGATGGGCGCAGCGCAGAATAAGATGGCAGCCGCGCTCTATCTGCTCGCGCCGGGCAATTCCTTCACCTACTACGGCGAGGAGATCGGCATCAAGGGCAACGGCAGCAACGACGACGCGTATTATCGCACCGCCATGATCTGGGACAACGATAACCTGCCCAAGATCTATGCGAACGGCGTTCATCATGTGGATGAGAATCCCCTCGGCGGCGTCAAGCAGCAGCTCAGCGACCAAGACAGCCTGCTGAACACCTACCGCCTCCTGTACAAGATCCGCCTGCAGAATCCCGGGATCGCCCGCGGCACCATCACCGAGACCGTGAGCTTCGGCGACAGCGCGGTCGCAGGCTATGTCATCGAGTATGACGGCGAGCGCCTGATGGTGGTGCACAACAGCGACGATGAGCCGAAGGAGCTGACCGTCGACGCGATCAGCAGCCCCGAGCTGCGCGGCTGGTCGATCGCCGGCGCTGACGAGGATGAGGAGCCGGATGATACCGCCGTCGCCCTGAGCGGCACAGCCCTCACCATGCCCGCCCGCTCCTCCGTCGTCCTGAAGGAAGCAAAGTAAAAAAGCATCATAGGAATGTCAAAAGCCCTGTTCCGTGTGAGCGGGGCTTTTTGTGTGGAAATAAGAACCGGGAAAACGGTTACCCGTAACCGGTTGAACCTCCGTTCTTCGCTCTTCGCTCTTAGCGCAAAAACGCCGTCACCGCCGTCACGACCCTCAGAAACGGCTTATCCATGCGGTTTTTCGCGTGACAGAGTCAAAATACGACGCTGTCACGTGACACCGAACGCCGTCACGCTTCGCCACAGTCCTTGCTCCTTCACGGTTCTGCACATCACTTGCTCCTTCACGCTTCGTAACAGCCTTCGCTCTCATCCGCAAGGCGCAGGTCATGCGAGGCGGCATAGACCGCGATCACGCGGCGCTCGCTGTTCGTACGCATCTCCATGAAGCTCACGCCGCAGTCTTCGAGCTGATAGCGGTAACGGTTCATAGCCTGTTTGACAGCAGAGATATTCAGCTCCTGCCCGCAGTAGGCGGACAGCGCCTTCTGCAGCTCGGCATTGGTACCGTCAAAGTGCTCGACGTTACGGATGAACTCAGCCAGTTGATACAGGAGCGCAGGCATCTCGCGTGTATTCTCCTTGATGAAGCTGTCACGCTGCAGCTTCCACAGGCAGGTCGTGCGGTCGAGGGTGATCTCCATCTCACGATCCTCGATGTCGCGCCCGGTACAGGTCAGCAGCGCCTTGCGGTCGGAGCGCTTCTCCTTCTTGAGCACCATCAGGGTATCGGCGCATCCGGCGATACCGTTTGTGCCGGATATTTCATTCACCGCGTCGCTGTCGCCCATCTTGCGCGTATGATGTACCAGCAGGATACAGATACCGAGGGCGTCGGCGATCCGCTTGACAGCCCCGGCCTCTGTGTAATCATTGGAGTAGCTGAGCTGTACGCCCGGCGTACGGATCTTCTGAAAGGTATCGATCACGATCAGCCGGGTATCGGGATGGTCGTGCACAAAGGCGGCCAGCTCGCTCTCCAGAGCGCCTTCAAGATAAGAGCAGTTCACCGAGAAGTGCATCTTCTCCGGTGGGTCAGCCGTGATGCGCAGCAGCCGCTGCTGCAGGCGCTGGAGGCTGTCTTCCAGCGCGATATACAGCACAGAGCCGCCCTGCGTAGGCAGCCCCCAGAAGGGCTCTCCGGCGGCGATCTTCATACATAGCTGCATCACCAGCCATGACTTGCCGATCTTCGGCGAGCCTGCCAGCACCGCAAGCCCCGGGTGCAGGAGGGTGTCGACTGTATAGTGCAGCCGCTTGCATCGGATCGACGCCAGCTCGTCGGCGGTGTAGGTGTCCAGTTTCTTTTCAGCAGTGTTTTCCATCATGCTATCATCCTTTCGGTCAGTGATTGCAAGAGGATCCTCACGGTCATGCGCCGCATCGTGTATCCTGTCGGATACCGCATGGCACAGAGGGTCTTCTCACTCATGCCGAAAAAGGTGAAAAAGTTGTATAAAACTATGCAACTCGGCAAAATATTTTTTCAGCCCGTGACGGCGTTCGGTGTCACGTGACAGCGTCGTATTTTGACTCTGTCACGCAAAAAACCGCATGGATAAGCCGTTTTTGAGGGTCGTGACGGCGGTGACGGCGTTTTTGCGCTAAGAGCGAAGAACGAAGAGCGAAGAGCGGAGGTTCAAACGCTAACCGCTAACCCGTAATCATCAACCCGTAACCGGTAACCTTTTCACACTTCTTATCTCCACAAAAAAACGCCCCGTATCTCTACGGGACGCTGTACGCGCAAATATGCTGTTTACCTCTTCGGCAGGACGAAGCCGATCTTCTTCATCGCCTTGTCTACCGTGCGGGAGGAGATGCGGATCGCGAGCTCCGCGCTCTTCGAATAGCACTCCTCGATGTACTTCTTATCCTTGAGGTATTCCTCATACCGCTTGCGGATGGGGCTGAGCTCCGCGACGACAGCCTCGCCGACGGCGGTCTTGAAGTCGCCGTAGCCCTTGCCGTCAAAGTCACGCTCGATCTGATCGTAGCTGAGCCCGGTGACTGCGGAGTAGATGGCCATGAGGTTGTTGATGCCGTCCTTGCCCTCGGCATAGCGCACCTTCATCTCGCTGTCGGTGACCGCGCGCTTGAACTTCTTGAGGATCACGTCGTCGCTGTCGGTCATCAGGATGCAGCCGTTGGCGTTCTCGTCCGACTTGCTCATCTTGGCGGTGGGGGTCTGCAGGCTCATGACGCGGGCGCAGTCCTTCGGAATGAAGCCCTCCGGGATGCGGAACACGCTTCCGTACAGGCTGTTGAAGCGGGTCGCTATATCGCGGGTGAGCTCGATGTGCTGCTTCTGATCCGCGCCGACGGGCACCTTATCCGCCTGATACAGCAGGATGTCGCCCGCCATCAGGCTGGGATAGGTAAAGAGTCCGGCGTTGATGTTGTCGGCGTGCTTCTGGGACTTGTCCTTGAACTGGGTCATGCGGCTCAGCTCGCCGAACTGGGTATAGCAGTTGAGGATCCACGCCATGATGCTGTGGTTCGGGTTATGGCTCTGGATGAAGAAGGGGGCCTTATCCACGTCCACGCCGCAGGCCATGATCATCGCGTAGGCGTCGATGACGTTGCGGCGCATATCGGCGGGCGTCTGGCGCACCGTAATGGTGTGCAGGTCCGCGAGGGCATACAGGCAGCTGCAGTCGGGGTCATCCTGCATCTTCACCCAGTTGCGCACGGCTCCCAGATAGTTGCCGAGCGTGATCACGCCGCTGGGCTGGATGGCTGAGAATACGATTTGTTTTCTTTCTTCGGTTTGCATATATATCTTCCTCTCAGGCTCCCTTTACCAAAGGGAGGCTTTTGCCAGTTTTCCGATCTCGATGATGCCCTGTGTGAGCTGCTCGTCGGTGGGGGTGGAGAAGTTGATGCGGAAGGAGCGGCATTCCTGCGCGCTGTCGGTGAGGAAGGCGTTGCCCGGCACGACGCATACCTTGCGCTCGGTCAGCGCCTTGCAGAAGGCGAGCATATCCGCGCCCTCGGGCAGATCGCACCAGATGAACAGCCCGCCGTCGATCTTATGGTAGGTGATGCCGTGCGGCACGACATGCTCATCCAGCAGGGACATGCACAGCGCGGCCTTCTCGGTATAGAGGGCTCTCAGGCGAGCCAGATGCGCCTCATAGTCATACTTTGTCATCAGCTCATTGGCGAGGATCTGGGACCACATGGTCGTGTGCACATCCTGACCCTGCTTGCAGATGATCATCTTCGCCATGGCGGCCTTATTCGCGGTCATAAAGCCCACGCGGATGCCGGGCGAGATCACCTTACTGAAGGAGCCGGAATAGATCACGATCCCTTCGGTATCAAAGCTCTTGATCGCCGGCACATCCTCGCCGTAATATCTCAGATCGCCGTAGGGGTTGTCCTCGATGATCAGGCAGTCGTGCCTGAGCGCCAGCTCATAGAGTCTCTTGCGCTTCTCGAGCGACATGGTGACGCCGGAAGGATTCTGAAAGTTCGGGATGGTATAGATCAGCTTCGCGTTCGGACAGGCGTTCAGCTTCTCTTCCAGCTCGTCCATATTCATGCCGTCGGGCTCCACGGTGACGCCCACCGGATCGGCGTTGTAGCTGCGGAAGGTGTTCAGCGCGCCCACGAAGGACGGCGCCTCGCACAGCAGGACGTCATGCTCGTTCAGAAAGGTCTTGGCGGCTATATCCATCACCTGCTGAGCGCCTGAGACGATGATCAGCTCATCGTCGTCGGTGCCGATGCCGTGCTTCTGTCTGAGATAGGTCTTGAGGGTCTCGCGCAGGGGTGCATAGCCCTCGCTGACGCCGTACTGCAGGGCAGTGACGGGCATCTCGCGCAGGATGCGCTCGGAGATTTCGCGGATCTCAGCGATCGGAAAGGCGTCGGGCGCAGGATTACCCGCCGAGAGAGAGATCACGCCGGGATCGGAGGCGCTCTTGAGGATCTCGCGGATGGCGTTCGGCTTCAGCGCGAGCACCTTATCGGAAAAACGGTAGTTCAAACATATCACTCTTTCTGTCACCGGCTGTGCCGCCGCAGGGATCTGCGCGTCAGGCTGCCGTTTGATCTGTCAATAAATCATTGTACCACAGACGGCGTGAATGTGCAAGAAAAACCACGCTCCATCCCGCTGAAAAACAGGAAAAGACCGGAAAAGATGAAAAATTTCTGCTTTTCCTGCCAAAAATACGGATTTTCTGTTGTATCATGATCAAAAATGTAGTATAATCGTTAAGAATATAGCCTTCATTCATTAAAATGGGGGCAGTATGGAGGAGGTACAGCATGTCATACGATAACTTTGACGACACCCGGCGCGCGTCCGAGAGTTTGCGCCGCAGCCGTATGGCCGCCAAGGCTCGTAAGGAGCGCCGCAAGAAGCTCCTCATCCGCCGCACGCTGATCGTGCTGGTGGGTTTGCTGGTCATATTTCTGGTCATTTTCCTGCTGGTGCAGGGGTTCAGGGCGCTGTTCGGACTCGGCGGTACGCCGCAGAACGGACAGAACGGCAGCGATGCAGTGGCCTCCACGGTCGCCGATCCCTCCGCAGCCGCTGAGGGAACTGGCGCCGCAGCAGCCAAGGCAGACCTGACCTTCCGGACGCCGAATATCCGCGACGACGGTAAGACGGTCGGCGCGTTCTCCAACGCCAACAGCGGCGTCTATATCTATGACGGTATGTCGTGCGAGCTGTTCGGCTGGAGCGACAGCACCGCGACGGATTATGCCAAGGCGATCTCTGAGTTTAAACAGAAGGCGCCCGAGTATACGGTCTATAACATGGTCGTCCCGAACCATACCGAATTCTGTCTGCCCCGCAGGCTGAATGACGAGATCGGCACGATGATCCAGTCCGAGAACATCAAGGCGATCTATGAGAGCTACACCGCCGACGTCAAGCCGATCAACTGCTACAACAAGCTGTGCGACCACATCGACGAATATATCTATTTCAATACCGACCATCACTGGTCCGGACTGGGCGCGTATTACGCCTATACCGCCTTCTGTGAGCAGACGGGTCAGAAGGCGCTGAGCCTCTCCGACTGCGAGGAGCATACGATCCCCGAGTTTGAGGGCACGCTGTATGACAGCACCCAGCAGAAGAGTCTCGATACCGTCCACTGGTGGCAGTTCCCCTATGAGACCCACGCCATGCGCCAGGATAATCCCGGTGAGGATCTGTATCCGACCACCGTCTATTATGCGGATGAGCCCTCGGGTCCGTACAGCTACGGCGTCTTTATCTGGGGCGACGGTTCTCTCTTCGTCGCGTATAACGACGAGCTCGAAAGCGGCAAGAAGATCGCCGTCGTCAAGGAGAGCTACGGCAACTCCTTCGCCCCCTACCTGACCGCGAACTACGACGAGGTGCACGTCATCGACTTCCGCTATTTTGAGGGCAGCCTCAAGAGCTATATGCAGGACAACGACATCGACGAGGTCATCTTTGTGAACAATGTCATGTCCGCGAACACCGCCCTGCAGGTGGATAGGATCAGAGAAATCTTTTGAACTAAGAACTAAGAAATCGGTTACCGGTTACGGGTTGATGGTTACCGGTTGATGATGGATGATGGATGTTGGATGATGGGGTTAACGGTATAAGGAAACGCTGATGCGTTCTGAAGGATAAATCAAAAGGAGGTGACGGAATGATCGCTAAGAAAGTGAAAGTAAATATCTACGGGATGCTCTCGGATCACCTGTATTCGGGCTATGCCGGCGCCGATAACGACGCGCAGAATCTCAGCTCGTATATCATCTCTAAGAAGCCGCAGCGCGACTTTATGTTCGGCGTGGTCATCGCCGTCGCCACCTTCAAGCACGCCGGCGAGAAGCTCATCATCGCCCCCGAGGGCGAGATCTACTATGAGCCCGAGATCCGCGATCGCCTGAGCGCCCTGCATAACGCCAAGCTCGAGAAGCTGAGCTGCCTGTATGAAAAGAGCTGCGGCGCCATCGTGATCCATAAGGACGGCGATAAGTATAAGATCCTGCTCGTCAAGAACCACAACGGACGCAACTTCAGCTTCCCCAAGGGTCATGTGGAGAAGGGCGAGACCGAACAGCAGACTGCCATCCGCGAGGTCAAGGAAGAGACCGGCCTCGACATCGAGATCATCGATTCTTTCCGCGAGGTAGCCGACTACTGTCCCTTCGGCAAGATCAAGAAGCGCGTGGTTTTCTTCATGGCGCAGACCTTCTCCGACAAGGTCACGATCCAGCAGGAGGAGCTGGACAGCTATATGTGGATCGACCTCTTTGAGGCGCATCATAAATGTACCTACGATAATGACCTGCGCGTCATCCGTAAGGCAAAGGAGAATCTGGATAAGCTCAGGTGAAGTGAATCAATAAGAAATAAGAACTTGGAGAAGGTTACCGGTGAAATAAGAAGTAAGAAATAAGAACCGGGAGAAGTCAGATGATGGATGAGCCTCACGCCTCACTCCGATGGTTTAGCGGTTCAGCGAGCAGCAATCCATACGAAAGGGTTTTATGGAATATCAGTATAAAATGAAAGAAAAGCACTTCTGATGCATTCGTCAGAAGTGCTCTTTTATTCTATGCTGTTTCAGTTATCCGAAGCCGTGTTCATGAACTGACCGAGGGGATGGGTCTTATCGAGGCCGGCGAGCCAGCGCTGGATGGTGGTTGCGTCGAGGATCGTGCGCTTGCCGTCCTCATCTGTGTCCGCGGCTGCGGCCTGTACGTCGTCCCATTTCTGGAGACTCGCAAGGCAGCGCTGGATCACGGTAGCATCCACGATGGTGACGCCGCCGTCGCCGTCAGCGTCGCCGAGCTTCATCTGAGGAGGCGTAGACCCGGACGGTCCGCTCGGAGCGGCGGATTCGGATGGCTGAGAGGGCTCGGTCGGCTGTGTCGCTTCGATCACCCAGTCGTCGGGTGCGGGGCCGACGGTCACTTCGGCCGACGGCTCGGACAGGATCTCGCTGCCGTTCTTATCGTACGTGAACTCGCGGATACGGTAGGAATAGGTCTTGTCATACGCAGCCGTATGATCGACAAAGCTGCTCACAGAGCTGTTGGACGGTGTGCCGTAGACGGATCCGATCTGTGTATATGCCTCTTCGTCCTCCTCCATGCGATACACATGATAGCCTACGCCGCGGGTGGCGAGGCAGTTCAGATGCACGCCGTCGCGCTGCCGGGCAAATTTGGTGATATAGGCGGAGGAGTTGTATACCGCCGACCAGATATACTGATAGTATGCCGGCAGATAGGAGCGGCGGTTCTCTTCAACGGGATACAGCTCGAGCGCGACGCCGCTGATATAGTCGCCGCGGTATTCGATAAAGATGGGCTCATAGTCGGGATCGGTCGAGAGGATGTAGTCCTCGCCAAAGGTCAGCTCCCGTCCGCGGTAGTGCACGAATACATAGTCGTTGAAGTTGTCCTCCGTGATGCTCACGTTCGGAGAGAGTCGGTCAAAGCTGCGAAAGGCGACGTGTGCCAGCGACAGGTCGATCGGATAGAAGAAGGTGTCCTCGGGCAGGATACGGTCATGTACGGTCAGCTTGCCGTCAGCGCCGATCTCCGCGATCGCCGAGATCGACTCACCGTCGCTGACATACCACAGCACCCTGCCGTCCGCCACAGCGGGCTCACACTCGCTGACATAGGCCATCGAGCCGGCGGGGGCGGTCGTGACGTCTGAGATCGCCTCGCCCTGACCGTTGATATAGACATACTTCATGCGATAGTTCTCGTCATAGTCATGTCTGACGTTTGCGACATAGTAGTGCTCCTGCGGCGTGGGGAACTCGTTCCACATGACGAGGAAGCGGTCGTTCGACAGCTTTACGAGCTGCGGGTTAGAGGCGTAGTATCCGTCCGACTCCCGAAAGTCGGTCAGGTAGATGATACGGGTACCGGCAGCGGTGAAGTTATGCTTATCCGTCACGCTGATATAGGCGTTGTAGGCCCGGTTGCGCCAGAAGTCGCTGTTCTGTTCGACCACAGCGCCGACGGTGAGATAGGACGAGGAGGAGCACTCCAGCCCGCCGACCATGCCGCCGGTGATATTATAGTCCTCGGGACCGGCATAATCGACCAGCGATACATATTCATAGGTTTCGACGCCCGGCTTGCGGATCACGAGATTTTCGCCCTTGGTGCGGTAGCGTCCCAGCACCGCGGAGCGCGGATGCGCGTCGCCGTGGTCAAGACATACGACGGTGCCGTCGCTGTCGATCGCGACAAACTGGTTGAAGGAGTGAGAGATATAACCGGCGCTCTTGATGTTCAGCGGATCCGTGAAGGAACCGTCAAGGCTCATATCGGTCAGGTTGACGCGAAGGGTGACGTTCGCCTGGTGATTCACTCCGGTTGTGGGGTCAGCGTACAGCTCGTGGCAGGTACGAATGATCATCATGCTGCCGTATACCGCAAAGTCCGCCTTGCCCGCATCAAAGGGTACGGTGGTGGCTGCGCCGCAGAGTGAGCCGTGCCCGATCTCGTTCCAGTCCTTGGAGAACTTCGTGACGCGAAAGACTTCGGTGAAGGGGTTCTCACTGCGGTTGAGCTGTCCCGACAGAACATAGTAGTAGTTGCCGTATTCATAGAAGCCGCCGAACAGCGTCAGCCCGAAGTGCACGATGCGGTTGCTGACGAAGCGATAGCTGCTGTCGTAATACTCCGCGAGCAGGGTACCGTCATCGTTGCCGTATACGCGCATACAGCCGCCGTCGACAGGGCGCAGATAGGTGCGCACGGGGTCGTTGTAGCGGTTATAGCTGTGGTTGTTGATGGTGTTCTCGTCATAGGTCTCGAATGTGTCCGTGTCTGCGGATGCAGCCGTCATAACCGACAGGCACAGGATCAGCAGGCTCATACAGAGGCACAGGACCGCGGCGATTCGTTTTTTCATATCATACCTCCGGGTAGAGTGGGGAGTCGGGAGCTTTTTGAACGAAGAACCGGGAGTGAGGAGTGAGAGATCAGGAATCTTGTCATTTTGCAGGGAGGCAGATGCCTGCGCAGTGTATATTTCTCCATTCTGATTTTATTATATGGGAGATGCTGACCGATTGCAAGAGTTACTACAAGATTGTAAAAAAGCCACCGGGGTATTCCGATGGCTTTTGCGATCCTATATTAATCATGAAATTTCAGGTCATACCATACGAGGAAGGCATAGACCGCATAGACGCGTCCCCAGAGCGCCGCTTCGCCGCCGATAAAGCGATCCCACAGGTCGCGGACGGCGTCCTCACGGAAGAACTCCTTGGAAGTCTTGCCGAAGAGCTTTTCCTCCACGGGGCGGTTATAGCGGCTGTCGGCCAGCCACTTGCGCACCGGCACCGGAAAGCCCACCTTCTTGCGGAAGGCGACCTCGTCGGGCAGCAGGGAGCTCGCCGCCTTGCGGAAGCTGTACTTATTCTGCTCGCCCACGAACTGGTATTCCGAGGGGATGCGCCGTGCAACATTGAAGAGTCTCAGGTCGCTGAACGGGGTATGCAGCTCGACGCCGCAGGCGGTGGAGGTGCGGTCGGTGTTCAGATAGATGTCGCCCTCGAGCCACAGCGAGATGTCGATCGTCAGCTTCTGCGCCAGCGGGTCCTGTCCCTGTACCTCTGCCCACAGCGGCGCGACGGGATCGACCGCCTTCACGGCAGGGTCATAGTCCTCCATCATCTCCTGCACCACTTGCTCGGACATGATGTGCGAACAGGTCAGATAGGTCCAGTCGGACGGCAGCTCGCGGCGGTGCGCGTTGTAGCCGCCGAAGAATTCATCAATACCCTCGCCGGAGTAGACGACCTGTGCGTGCTCGCGCACGGCGCTGCAGCCGATCGAGAAGGCGACCGCAGAGGCGTCGCCGAGCGGCTGACCCATCCCGTCGATCACGGCGGGGATGCGGTCGAAGTATTCCTCCGGGCCGATCATGCGGACATGGAAGCCTTTCTGCAGTACCTCGGCGGTCTTTTTGGCGAGGCCGCTCTCATCAAAGCCCTCGTCCTCATAGCCGACGGTATTTGCAGCCTGTGCATCGCTCGCGGCGAGCAGGTAGGAGCTGTCTACGCCGCCGGAGAGGAAGCTCTCCTTATACGGCAGGGCGGTGTCGGCGCGTTCCTCATCCGTGATTTCTTTCACGACCGCCTCGATCTCAGCGGCGAATTCTTCTATCGACTTGCTTCTGTCGGGTTCAAAGACAGGCTGCCAATAGCGCACGACCTCGATCTTGTCCCCGTCCCAGACGGCATAGTGACCGGGTCTAAGCTTAAAGATACCCTCATAGAAGGTCTCGTCCCCGATCGGGTATCCGTAAAAGAGATATTGCTGGAGCATCCTCTTGTTGAGAACCTTTGTATAACGGGGATCGCCGGCGATCGCGTCGATGTCGCCGTTCGCCAGCAGCTCGCCGGATACGGCGGCGTAGAACATCTGCTTCTGTCCCACCTGGTCGCGGATCACATAGGTCTTGTCCGCCCGCTCATCGCGGATCACGATCGCAAAGGCGCCGTACAGATGATCGGTCAGCTTCACGCCCCAGCGCTCAAAGGCGGCGATGAGGATCGCTTCCTCACGTGCCTCGCGGCTGAGGGTCAGCGGAAGATCCAGCTCTTCACACAGAGCCCGCCAGTTACGGATATAGCCGCTGAAGTATCGCAGCGTTGTTGCCGCGGCAGTTGTATTCATATCCATTCCTCCTTATCAGATGCACTCAAGTATCGAAAACAGTCAGATTATACCACGCTCTCACCGGACGCGTCAATAGTCTGCGCCTGTGCGGCGAGGTTGCTGATCCAGATCCCCTTGCGGATCATCACGGCGCCGATGACGACCTTGATGATGTCCGCCGCCTGGATGATCGTATAGACCATCATGATGTGCAGGTCGGTCAGTATACACAGGATGAGCGCCAGCGGCAGACTCACTGTCCAAGAGAATACGCTGTCAAACAGAAAGGTGACCAGTGTCTTGCCGCCCGAGCGCAGGGTGAAGTACAGGGCGTTCAGGATCCCCTGTACCGGAAAGAACAGGGCTGTCACAAAGATGAATTGCGTCGCCAGCGCCCGCACCTCGTCGGTGGTGTCGTATGCCTGCGGGAACACGCCTGACAGCGCGATCAGCACGGTGGTCAGTCCCCCGCTGATCACACCCGTGAACCATGTCAGCGTGACGGAGTCCTTCTTCGCCTGACGGTATTCGCCCGCGCCCAGCCGCTGTCCGATCAGGATACCGACCGTAGAGCCCAGCGAGAAAAAGACGACGCTCAGCAGGTTGCACAAGGCGTTGGAGATATTCAGCCCCGATACGATATGCAGACCGCGCACCGAGTAGCACTGGGTCAGCGCGGCGACGCCCGCTGCCCACAGCAGCTCGTTGAAGAAGATCGGGATGCTCTTTTGGATCATTTTGTCCCGAATGCCCGCGGAGATACGCAGACTGCGCCACAGGCCGATGAGGAAGGGATGCTTCCTGCGCCTCAGATGCGCCCAGCCCGCCAACACGCCGATCTCCACATAGCGCGCGATCACCGTGGCGAGCGCCGCGCCCGCGACCCCCAGCTTCGGAAAGCCGAGCATACCGTAGATCAAAAGCCAGTTGAACAGCACGTCCGTCAGCACCGAGGTGACGCCCGCCGCCATGGGTTTAACGCTGTCGCCGGTCTCGCGCAGTGAGCTTGTATAGACTTGTGTCGCCGCCATCGCCGGAAGGCCGAGGAGCATGATATGCAGGTATGTCAGCGCGTGCTCCACCGTAGCGGCAGCATCCACCTGATCGCTCTCGCCGTGCAGGTACAGCCCGATCAGGAAGCGCTGACCGATCAAGAGGATCGCGATGCCCGCCGCCGTGACGAACGCGGCGATGATCCCCTTCATCCTCACGCTCTGGCGCACGCCCTCGGTGTTGCCCTGACCGCAGAACTGGGCGGTATAGATGCCCGGGCCTGACAGCCCGCCGAAGATCGCGAGATAAAAGACGAACAGCAGCTGCCCGATAATGGACACCGCCGTCATCGCCTCGGTGCCGAGGCTGCCGACCATCACGTGGTCGACCAGTCCCACGGCGTTGGAGATACCGCTCTGTATCATAATAGGAACGGCGAGCGTCAGCGCCCGCCGAAAAACGGATTGTCGATTCATATATTTCCTCTGAGAATTTGCGGTTTCTGTCATTATTATGATACTACGCGCATATCTGCTTGTCCAGTGTTTTACGACAATTTGCCCGCAATCGTCCTGCGAATCCTTTGACATCCCGCCGCCGGACTGCTATAATGAGAGCATCAAGAACTGAGGAGTGATCTCATGGAGAAAGTATATGATTTTTTGAAGCAGGCCGGTACCTATTACCTCGCCACCGTCGACGGTGATCAGCCCCGGGTGCGTCCCTTCGGCACGGTGAATATCTTTGAGGGCCGCCTGTATATCCAGACGGGCAGGGTGAAGCCCGTCGCCCGACAGCTTTACGCAAATCCGAAGGCCGAGGTCTGCGCCTTTTTGGATGGCATATGGCTGCGTGTCAGCGGCGAGCTGATCGAGGATGACCGTACGGAAGCGCGCAAGTCGATGCTCGACGCCTATCCTCAGCTTCGCGCGATGTATGACGAGAACGACGGCAATACCGCTGTGTTTTATTTCCAAAACGCTGCGGCGACCTTCAGTTCCTTTACCGCTCCGCCCGAGGTCATCACCTTCTGATCCTATGATGAACTGTTGAAACAGACAGATATTCAGAAACGCAATATGATACAATATGTATGAAAAGCGCTCCTTTGCGAAAACTAACGCAAAGGAGTGTTTTTTATGGTTCATTTGAACGGAACTATACTATTTGAAAATCGTCCGCGGATCATTTCCTCCGCCTGTGCCGTCGGCAAGAAGGAGGGCGAAGGCCCTCTCAGGGAGGACTTTGACCGCATCATCTATGACAGCTATGTCGGATGTCAGACCTTTGAGCAGGGCGAGAGCGAGCTGATGCGCATTGCAGCCGGGATGGCGCTGCAGAAGGGCGGTCTGCAGGCGTCTGACGTTGATCTTGCTTTTTGCGGCGACCTGCTCAACCAGTGCGTGGCCTCCAGCTTTGCGATGCGTGACAGCCGTATCCCTTATGCGGGGATCTACGGCGCGTGTTCCACGATGGCGCTGGGGCTGATTCTCTCCGGGATCGCGGTGGATTCCGGCGCTGCCGGACGCGCGATGTGCGCCGCCTCGTCCCATTACTGCACCGCCGAGCGGCAGTATCGCTTTCCGCTGGAGTACGGCTCTCAGCGCCCGCCGACAGCCCAGTGGACGGTCACCGGCGCGGGCGCCTGTATCCTCGAGCCTGACAGCGAGAGGCTCGGCAGGCATATCCATGATGCAGAGTATGGCAGGATCCGTTCCGTTACGGCGAACACCGGCACCGGTCATGATTCGGAGAACTCCCAATCGCTCTCCGGAAAGAAAGAATCAGGCAGCATGGAAGCCTCCGCAGACGCCGGACGCAGGATACCCAACACCGACATGCCCTATCTGCGCGCCGCCTGCATCGGCGTCATCAACGACATGGCCGTCACCGACCAGAACAACATGGGCGCCGCCATGGCACCTGCTGCGGCGGACACCATAGCGCGGTTTTTTGCGGCGACGAACACGGATGTGTATGACTATGACGCTGTCTTTACCGGCGACCTCGGGCGTGTGGGATCGCGCTTGCTGTATGACCTGATGCTGGAAAAGGGGATCGATCTCGCTCCGCGGCATAAGGACTGCGGCGTGATGATCTTCTCAGAGGATCAGGACGTCCATGCCGGCGGTTCAGGCTGCGGCTGCTGTGCGTCGGTGCTGTGCGGACATATCCTGCGCAATATGTGCGCCCGGAGGCTGCGCAACATCCTGTTCATCGCGACAGGCGCTCTGCTCAGCCCGACCACCGTCCTGCAAAAGCAGACGATCCCCTCTGTTGCGCATCTTGTCAATATTCGCATGGAGGATGCATGATTTCACCTTCTGTTCTCCATCGGGAACAGCGTCAGCTGATTGTCGTCGTAGCAGACGCCGAGGAAGATTTCCTTTGCATTTTGATAGCCCTGCTTATGCAGTTCTTTGGTCAGCCATTCGTCGCTGAGCCCTTTGCGTTTCAGATTGTCGTCCATCACTCTGCCGTCCAGGATGATCTCGGTGCCGATGTGTTCGGGCTTTGGATTCAGCTCTATGTCCTCTGGATTCAGCGGGCGCTTGGTACTGATCGGCAGGATCGACAGCTTGCCGTTGTATTCAAAGATAGCTGTCTGGATGTCGTTCAAATTGAAGTAACCATCCTGACGGCACAGGAGCATGAATTCGCTCAGCTCCAGTTTCGCCTTCTTCATGTTCTCGCGGAAGAGCTTGCCGTCGTTCAGGATGATGGTCGGCGTACCGTTGACGAACTTTCTTGAGCGCGTGATTTTTCGCGTGACGACGCTCAGCGCGACCGTCACCGCGCCGAACACCAGCATCGAGATCGTCGGCTTCCACCAAGGCTTGTCCAGCGTGGTGGCGAGCTCCGCGGCGATGGAGCCGATGGTGATGCCGGTGATGTAATCGAAGAACTCGAGCTGCGCCACCTGCTTGTGACCGATGACCTTCGCGATGATGAATAACATCGCTGCCGAGAATACCGACGCGAGGAGGACCTGCAGGACTTCCATATTCTTCACCTCACGGTTATTGTGGGTGAAAGCAGGCAGATTATACCGGCTTAATCACCCCGCAGGCGATCTTTTCTCCCGCGTCTCCCGACGGCTGGGTATGAAAGTCATCCGGCCCCGCGTGGATGACCACCGTCCTGCCGATGATGTCCTTGATGCGAAAGCGATCTGTCCTGACGCTCATATACGCGTTCCCTTTGTTTGATAACAGCGGCGGCAGATCGCCCGCATGGGACGGATGAGGGAGGCTATCCGGATTATAATGACCGCCGGTATCGGCAAAGCCCGCGCCGTCACAGCTGTTGCCCTCGTGGATATGAAAGCCGTAGAAGCCCGTACCGTTCTGCGGCAGGCCGCTGACCTTGGCCGTTACCAGTACGCCGTTTCGTTCCTGATAGAACAGTACCTCGCCGCGTACATGCAGATAAGGTTCACGGCTCGTGATGATCGCCCGCGCATTCGGCCTTCTGTTATTTTGCATAAAAAAACACCTCTTTCACTATCCTATGCGCATCGTGAAAGA
>Ga0310690_10004324_pt1 | contig 20243 bp, 13 predicted proteins | sample AusTroGonzalo_MG_2_FD_207661 | JGI IMG/M metagenome (GOLD analysis project Ga0310690, IMG submission 207661) | Bovine rumen microbial communities from tropical cattle in Woodstock, Queensland, Australia - Gonzalo_04 (v2) (version 2) | ecosystem: Host-associated > Mammals > Digestive system >...
GACGATGGCGGAGCTGAAGTGGGTGAGGAGCGGCTACATGTTCATGGGCTGGTCGCAGGCGCAGAGCTCCACGACGGTGAAGTACGCCGACGGCTTGAACGTCTACAACCTCTCTCCGAACGACGGGGAGGAGCTGCACGTCTGGGGCGTCTGGAAGAAGGCGGAGACCGGCGCGTATCTCCTCAGGCTCCACCGTAACAACTCCGAGCGCGACGGCGCGACCGCCGGACGGCAGCTGAAGCTCAACACGAACCGCAAGCTCCCGACGGTGAAGGAACTCAACTGGGCGCGCACCGACGCGACCTTCAAGGGCTGGGCTACGACTGCGAAGAACGCCACGGCAGGCAAGGTTACTTACAAGGACGGCGCGACGGTCAAGAACCTCGTCTCGACGCCCGGCGACACCGTACACCTCTACGCCGTCTGGCAGTGATCGCATCTTTGATGTGAGAGACGGGTTCCGAGCTTGCGAGATAACTGCGCGAAAAGGCCGATGAAGTCCGCTTTTGAGTCGACCGAGAGGGGTCAAAATGCATTGGGTGCACTCGCGAAAGTGCACCCATGCACTTTCGCTATCATAAGGGCGAGGGCGTCAAAAAGACGAGGTGGAGTCCGCAGAGTGGTACTGCATGGCGACGAAGTTGGGGAATGAACAGGCGATTGCCGAATTGCGCAAACAGGGGTGGACTGTCATTTAACTTCCTTCCCCCCTTGCCTTCGCACATCATTTGCGGTATAATATCCGCAAAACATGACAAGCAATGACGAATACGTGCTGCAGCTTCTCGTCGAACGCGGGTTCCTCACCCACGACCAGGTAGAAGCTGCGGCCAAATCGATGAGGGCCGAGAACGAGACGACTCTGGACGTGCTCGTCTCCGGCGGAGTCATCGGCGAGGACGAGGTGCTCGGCACCGTGGCGGACCAGTTCGGACTCAAGTACTGCCACATAAATGCCGACGTGATCAACGCCGAAATCGTCAAGGAGATACCAGCCGACATCGCCAGAAAGTACGGTATCGTGCCGGTGGTCGCAGACGAGGACTCGATAACGGTCGCGCTCTCGGATCCGATGGGCTACGACGCGATCGACTCGCTCAGGTATGTGTTGCACGGACGCGATGTCGAGGCCGTAGTTTCTCCGCGCGCGGAGGTGCAGTCCGCCATGGCGAAGCTCTACGCCGGCACTGGCGACGCCGACGTCCAGACGCGAGACGAAATGGGTCTGGGCGACGAGGAGGCGACCGGCGACGACGCGCCCGTCATCAAGCTCGCGACGATGCTTATCACGACGGCCATCAAGATGAAGGCGTCGGATATCCACCTTGAGCCGATGGAGAAGGAGTTCCGCGTCAGGTACCGCGTCGACGGCGCCCTAAGGAAGATGGACTCGCCTCCGAAGCGCCTCCAGCAGGCGATCATCTCCCGCATCAAGATCATGTCGAAGATGAAGATATCCGAGAAGCGCATTCCGCAGGACGGGCGCATACAGATATCTGTGAATGGCAAGGACCTCGACCTCCGCGTCAGCTCGGTGCCGACGAACCACGGCGAGTCCATCGTCATGCGAATCCTCGACAAGTCGAACCTGTCGCTGGGCCTTCCGCAGCTGGGCTTCCTCACCGACGACCAGGCGACGTTCGAGCGTCTCATCAAGCTTCCTGACGGCGTGGTGCTGGTGACGGGGCCGACGGGTTCCGGCAAGACGACGACGCTCTACGCCTGCCTCGGGCAGATCAACACTCCCGACAAGAAGCTCATCACCGTCGAGGACCCGGTCGAATACCAGATGTCGGGCATCAACCAGGTGCAGGTCAACAAGGACGTCGGTCTAGACTTCTCTGCGGCGCTGCGCTCGATTCTGCGTCAGGCGCCCAACATCGTCATGATCGGCGAGATCCGCGACGCAGAGACCGCCGACATCGCGATGGAGGCGGCCCTCACCGGCCATCTCGTGTTCTCGACTTTGCACACCAACGACGCGCCTTCCGCAGTCACGCGACTTCTCGACATCGGCGTCAAGCCGTTCCTCGTCGCCTCGGCTTTGCGCGCGGCAATGGCGCAGCGCCTTGTCAGGGCGATCTGCGAGAAGTGCAAGAAGCAGTACACGCCGACGGAGCGCGACCTGAAGATGCTCGGCTCCATAGCCAAGACGATACCCGAGACGATGTACACCGGCGCGGGATGCGACAAGTGCGGACGCAGCGGATACAAGGGACGGAAGGGCATCTTCGAGATATTCAAGGTGGACGACACCATCCAGCGCCTCATCTTCGACCACGCTCCGGCGACGCTCCTCAGGCAGAGGGCCCGCGAGATGGGCATGCGCACGCTGCGCGAGGACGGGATGCTGAAGGTGGCGAGCGGCATGACGTCGCTCTCGGAGGTGCTCAGAGTCACGATGGGCGACGCCGACTGATTGATTGCATCGGCGGGCCTGCGCGTCCGCCGGGAAAAGCCGAAAGGAAGAAGACCATGGAAGTTTCAATGGAAGAGCTGTTGCAGGCGACGATAGACGAAGGAGGCTCTGACCTCCACATCCGCGCGTACATGCCGCCGGAGCTGCGCGTGCACGGCGAACTGATGCCGCTGACAGACGAGACGCTTACGGAGGAGGACTCTCATAGGCTGGTGCAGGAGATCGCCACCGAGGAGCAGATGGCCGAGGTCGAGGCGAATGGCGGCGCGGACTTCGCGCTCGCGCACCCGGACGGGACGCGCTTCCGCGTGTCCGTGTTCAAAGAACGCAAACGTTACGGCGCGGTGCTGCGTCAGATTCCGTCGACGCTGCTCACGATGGAGCAGATCGGTCTGCCGCCAGTCGTCAAGGAGCTTCTCTTCAAACCGCGCGGCCTGATCCTCGTCACGGGTCCGACCGGCTCAGGCAAGTCCACGACGCTTGCGTCGATGCTTGACGTCATCAACCAGGAGCGCGGCGTCCACATCATCACGATTGAAGACCCGATCGAATTCTACCACACCTCGAAGAAGTCCCTCATCACCCAGCGCGAAGTCGGCGACGACGTGCCGAGCTTCGCCGAGGCCATACGCCGCGCGCTCCGTCAGGACCCGGACGTAATCCTCGTCGGCGAAATGCGCGACCTCGAGACCATCGGCGCGGCGATCACCGCCGCCGAAACAGGCCACCTCGTGTTCGGTACGCTGCACACCACCGGCGCAGCCGAGACGATCGATCGAATCGTCGACGCGTTCCCGACAAACCAGCAGGAGCAGGTCAGAACCCAGCTGGCCGCGGGTCTTCAGGCCGTCATATCGCAGATACTTCTGCCGAAGCTTGACGACAACGGCGAGGTGCACGGGCGCATCGCCGCGTTCGAGATAATGACGTCCACCGACGCCATCCGCTCGCGCATACGCGACAACAAGACCAACATGATTAAGTCCGACCTCCAGACCGGAGCCAAGTTCGGCATGATGACGCTAGATGCGTGTCTTCTCAACCACTACCGCAACGGACACATCTCTTACGAGGAACTGATAACCAAGTCCCAGGATCCAGACAGCGTCGTCCAGAAGCTCAAAGAGGAGATGGGAGAGTGACGATGCTCGACCCGATACTCCAGATCCTCGTCCAGAACGGATATTTGGACGAACAGGGCGCGCAGGACCTACAGGACCTTGCGAAGACCGAGGCTAAGACCATCCGGCAGACCGTCATCGACCAGGAGATACTCACGGAAGACGACCTCCTCGCGTGCATGGCCGCATATCAGGACTCCGAGGCAATCGACCTCGGCGGCATGACCATAGACTCCGAGGTGACGGAGGCGATACCGGCATCGACCGCCAGGATGTACAACGTCTTCCCGGTCGACTCGGACGATTCGTCCGTGACGCTGGCAACATTCGACCTGGTGGACCCGCGCATCTCCGACGAGATGCTCTTCACTCTCTCGAAGGAGGTGAAGTTCGTCTTCGCCCGCGAGAAGGACGTGATGGACAGAATCGCCCAGTATTACGGCGACTCCAACGATTCCGTCGCGGACATGATCAAGTCGCTCGGCGAAGGCATGAGCGACGACGAGGACCTGGCCGGCGCCAACGTGAACGACATCGCGTCGATGGAGTCCGCCGCGAACTCCTCCGCGATAATCCGCTTCGTCAACCTTGTCCTGTACCAGGGCGTCGTCGACCGCGCCTCCGACATCCACGTCGAGCCATTCGAGAACGACTTCAAGATACGCTATCGCGTCGACGGCGCGCTCTACGAGATGAAGGCACCCGACGTCAAGATGGCGCCTGCCATCATTTCACGTATCAAGATACTCTCGAACCTCAACATTTCCGAACGCCGCGTTCCGCAGGACGGACGAATTGCCCTAACCGTGGCGGGCAAGCCCGTCGACCTCCGCGTGTCGTGCCTTCCGACTGCGCACGGCGAATCCGTCGTCATGCGAATCCTCGATCAGTCCGCGACATCGCTCGACCTCGAGAACGTCGGCTTGCCAGAGGACGTCTACGAGCAGATTACGATGGACGTTGAGAAGCCCAACGGCATATTCATCGTGACGGGGCCTACGGGCTCCGGCAAGACAACGACGCTCTACTCTATCCTCCGCAGGATTAACCAGATAGACACCAAGCTCCTCACGGCCGAGGAGCCTGTCGAATACAACGTTGACGGGATTGTCCAGGTTCCGATCGACCCGAAGGTCGGCAACACCTTCGCCAAAGTGCTCCGCGCCTTTTTGCGACAGGACCCTGACGTGATGATGATCGGCGAGATCCGCGACCTCGAAACGGCGGAAATCGCAATTCAGGCCGCGCTTACCGGGCACTTCGTGTTCTCGACCCTGCACACGAACGACGCCGCAGGCGCCGTCACGCGCTTTGTCGATATGAATGTCGCGCCGTACCTCCTGTCATCGACGCTTGAGGGTGTTCTGGGGCAGCGTCTTGTCAGAACCTGCTGCCGCGAATGCAAGGTCGGCTACGACCCGGACGACGAAACGCTGGACCGCATCGAGCTCACGCGCGACGACATAGGCGATCGGCAGTTCTACTTCGGTAAAGGCTGCAAGGTGTGCAATGGAACTGGCTACAAAGGACGCAAGGCCGTTGTAGAGTATCTGCGCATATCGAATCCTCTTAGAGAGCTGATCAACAACCGTGCTCCGACGCTCATTCTGCGTGAGAAGGCCCGTGAGCTCGGCATGCGCACGATGCGCGAACACGGCATCCAGTCCATACTCGACGGCTATACGACCGTCGACGAGGTGTTGCGCTACACTTGATGTCGTTGGCGCTTCAGATTCTGCGCGTCGCCGCCGTCATCGCGCTCCTGTGCCTTGCGGCTGCGCTTGCCGCGCCTCCGGGTCGGATCCCGTTGGCGTTGCGCGGCATCCGGCGCATCATGAGCCGTGACGCGGGGCTCGGGGATTCTGGCGCATCCGGCGGAGCGGCGGCTCCTGTGCGCCGCGCGCTTGCGCTTCTTTGCGTGCTCGCCGCTGCTGTGCTCGCCGTTGTCTGACATGGATATGGTTGACATCCTTGGCGTAAAGGCGAAAGTCGCCCGCACGTTCGCCGAGCGCGCGAAAGGGCTCATAGGAGCAAAAGACCTCGCACCTGGCGAGGGGATGCTGATTCTCCGCTGCAACTGCATACACACGTTCTTCATGCGCTTTACGATAGACGCGACGTTCCTTGACTGTGAGGATCGCATCGTGAAGGTGGTTCGCGGCATTCGGCCTTGGCATCCCTTCGTCTGGGGCGGCTGGCGCGCCGTCAAGGTTCTGGAGACTAAGTCTGCGCCGTCGTCGGCAGGGACGGATTGTGGCGCGATTCGGCAAGATATGGTATAATACACACATGTCCTTGAAAGGGTTAATCACGACTGTTTCCGCAACGGCAATTTTGGTTGCCGCATTTGCCGCCGAAGTCGCGCCTGCCGCGGCCAAGTCTGCGGCGTCCGCTTCCGCGGGGATCGTAGGTGCCGCGAAGGGAATCGTCCGTTACGCCGAGGCGTCTGATCCCGTTGCCGCCGATCCAGTGGCGGATGAATCTTTATCGGAGGACCAGATCGTCACAGAGCCCGCAGTCATAGATATGCAGGCGGTTGCGGAGGCTGCGGCTGCTGCCAAGGCGGTTGAGGAGGCGAGGCTGGACGCTTCCGCCAAGGCGAAGGCGGAGGATGAGCTAAAGGAGGAGGAGAAGTTGGCTCGCCGCCGCATATCGACGCGCGTGTTCCGTCTGGATTACGCCAACGCCGAGGAGGTGGCTGCAAGGTTTAACGCGACGTGGAGCGGAGAATTCGGCACGACTTGGAAGGTCTCAAGGATAGCGCAGGCTTTCCCAGAGGCGAACTCGGTCATGGTGACGGCTCCCGCGATGATATTGGACGCATGCGAGGAAGTTGTCAGGGAGGTTGACGTCGAGGTTCCTCAGGTCTACATCGAGGCGCGCTTCATAGAGCTTTCCAACAACGCTTCGCACAAGCTGGGCATCGACTGGCAGATGCTCGACGGCATGAAGGGTTCGCTTGCGCTAGACGCCGGCATCAACCAGCGCAAGATGACGGGCGTTTCCACCTATAACAGCGCGGACGGCACATACACGATGTCGAGCGACGGCGGCGGCACAAGGTCCACGGCCAACCTCTCCTACATCAACGGGACGATCGGCATGAGCGAGCTCTATGTCATACTGAGGGCCATTGAGTCGTCGGAGGACGCCCGCACGTTCTCCAATCCCAAGATCATAGTTTCGTCCGGCAAGAAGGCGACTGTCGACATGACGACGAAGTATCCGAACGTCAAGCTGTCCGCAAAGCGCACGACGAACTCCGGCGGCGACTCCCTCGACCTGGACATGCAGATGGCGGAGATTCCCGGCGAGGACAAGATGATGTTCGCTAAGGAGGCGTTCTTCAGCTGGGGCATCTCGCTTGACGTGACGCCCAGGATATCGACCAACGGGCTGATCAATGTCCAGATAGTCCCGACGATTTCCTCTCGTTCTGACTGGGTGGTGTCCGGGACGGTCGATGAAGATTCCGACTCTGGGACAATATCCGCGAAGTATCCCGTCATCGATGTGCAGCGCCTTGTCACGGAGTTCAACATGGCGAGCGGGGCGACGGCCGTGATCGGCGGTCTCTCCCTCACCGTGGAGACGCAGAAGGACAGCGGCATACCGTGGCTCAGGGATTTGTGGTGGATCGGTCCGAGGCTCTTTGGCTCCAAGATACGCGTCAAGGAGCAGCGCGAGATCATCGTGTTCGTCACAGTGGGCATAGTCGATCCGAAGAACATCAAGAAGGACGCGGGCCTGCCCAAGAACGCCGTCCTCGGGCGCCAGTACACTGACGACATCCGCCGTGAGCCGGGCGACCGCGTGCGCCAGCGCGCGGAGGGCATGAAGTCCCTGGACTTCCGCTCGCTTGAGGAGCAGTACGCGGATCCACGCCGCACGAACCGCGTCACGAAGACGAGCTGGTCGATTGGTGACATGCCGCTTCCATTTACAAAGGATCCAAACTACAAACACGAAAACAAAGAAAGGCAGTAAATGAAGCTGAAGCTCCTGATGGCCGCGTTCACGGCGGCCGTTGCAGTGGCCGTACAGGCCGACAAGGTGACGCTGAAGTCCGGATCGTTCCTCACTGGCGTAGCTGGAGACATCGCGGGCGATGAACTCAAGTTCAAGTCCGACGACCTTGGCGACATAAAGATCAAGCTGGAGAACATAGCGTCCCTAGAAGCGGCGAACAAGCATGTCATCGTCTACAACGACAAGACGCGAGAGGAGAAGGAGCTTGTCGTCGACGAGGGCGCCCTCATGAAGGACGGCGAGAAGCTCGACATGTCCAAGGTCAAGACCATCGACCCTGAGGCCGAAGCTTGGCACGGCAGCGTCAACCTCTCCGCGTCTATGGCGCGCGGGAACACCGTCAGTGAGTCCGCCACGCTGCTTGCGGACGCTGCCCGCCGTTGGGAGTACAACCGCTTCACCTCGTCACTCGGCTACTATTTTGCGCAGAGCGGCGACTCCAAGGAGACTAAGCAGAAGACGGCGAGCCGCTTCGAGGTTACTGGGCAGGATGACGTCTTTTTCTTGGGCGACGGGCTCTACACCTACGTGAACGGCAAGTATGAATTTGACAAGATCATGCTTCTCGACCATCGCGTTCGCCTCGGCACAGGCCTTGGCTACCAGTGGCTCGAGGGCGTGGACTTCGGCGCTGGCAAGGTCAGCTTTAATCAGGAGCTCGGCTTCTCCTGGGTTGACGAGAAGTACAAGCACCGCGACAGCGACGACTATGCGACGCTCCGCTACGCCCATCACTTCGACTGGGCCGTCGGCTTCTTTGACAACTTCGACGTCACGCACAACTTCGAGTACCTGCCGGACCTCGAGGACATGGGCGACAACTATCTGATCGACGCGGACGCAGGATTCACCTACATGTTCCTGCCCAGCTGGCAGATCATCGGCAAGGTCGAGTGGGACTACTCCCGCCGCACAGCGCCTGGCGTGAAGCATAGCGACCTCCGCTATATGCTCGGCGTAGGCTACAAGTGGTAATGGAGAGGTGGCCGGGTGAGGGTCGCGATAGCCTATCCTCCTCTTGAGAGCGAGAAGGGCGTCCCCCTCCTCACCCAGAACCGCCAGTTCCAGTGGTTCTCGCGCCCGACTTATATCTTCCCCGTCGTTCCCGCGACTGCGGCGACGATGCTGAAGAAGGCCGGGCACGAGATTCTCTTTCTCGACGGAATCGCGGCGGAGCTTTCGCCCGCCGAGTTCGAGCGCAGACTTTCGGAGTTTCGACCCGAACTGGTCGTGCTAGAGACCAAAACTCCTGTGGTGAAACGCCATTGGGCGTGGATTCGCGAAAAGGCGAAGAGCGGTCTGCTCCCCGCATCCTGCAGGACTGCGCTCGTTGGCGACCACGTCACGGCCATGCCGGAGGAGTCGATGTCCGAGTGCCCCGTCGACTTGATTCTGACGGGCGGAGACTGGGACTTCCTTCTTCTGAACGTTGTGGAGTCCGGCTTTGACCCGGCGAAGTTCGAGCCGGGCATTTGGTACCGCGAGGGAGGCGAGGTCAAGAACACCGGACGTTTCCGTCTGAACCATGACCTCAACTCCGCTCCGTGGATAGACCGCGACCTCGTCCGATGGGAGCTCTACTCCCGAAAGAACGGAAACTTCAAGCGTACTCCAGGAACCTACATAATGGCTGGTCGCGACTGCTGGCACGCCAAATGCACCTTCTGCAGCTGGACGACGCTGTACCCGACCTACCGCACTCGTGACGCCGTGGACGTCGTGGACGAGATAGAGACGCTCGTCTCGAAGTACGGCGTGAGGGAGATCATGGACGATTCGGGGTCGTTCCCGGCAGGACAGTGGCTCTCAAAGTTCTGCGAGGAGATGATCCGCCGAGGCCTGAACAAGAAGGTGCGGATAGACTGCAACATGCGCTTCGGACGCCTCGGCTACGAGGACTACAGGCTCATGCGCAGGGCCGGATTCAGATTGGTGCTCTTCGGCGTTGAGTCCGCGAACCAGGCGACGCTAGACCGCTTTGTCAAGGCGCTGAAGGTGGAGGACGTGGAAAAGGGTGCGGCCTGGGCGTCGAAGGCCGGGCTTGACGTGCATTTAACATTTATGTTCGGGCACGCCTGGGAGGGGCCAGACGAAATCGCAAACACGGTGAAACTGGCCCGAAGGCTCTTGGCGAACGGACATGCCGCTACATTGCAGTGCACGCTGACGATTCCGTATCCCGGCACGTCTCTCTTCAGTGAGTTGAGGGAGAGCGATGGACTGACGACGCTCGACTGGGACGAATACGACCAGCGCAAGGCGATAACCAAGACGCCTCTTGTTTCGGAAGAGGACATCAAGAGAGCGATCCGCGACGTCTACCGTGGATTTCTCCAGCCGCGCGCGCTCTGGCACATGGTCCGGCGCAACCTCTTCGACCTCGGCTTCTACTGGCGAGGCCTCAAGTATCTGCGCGGCCATCTGCTGGACTTCTCCGGCTGACGGAGGCTTTGTCGCCTGCGACGGGAAAACGAGTGTGCCGGACAGGATGAAAGGATCCAACATGGCTAACGACGAGACACTTGGCGAATTTGCATGGCATCGCCCTGACGGCGTCGCGATGTCGCAGCACCTCGACTTCACGGCCGAAGCGACTGCGGCAGTGGGCGCGGAGAACGTCGCGCTGCTGAGGGACATAGACCTCGCGATGAACGAGAAAGGGCGTCTGCCGCGTTGCCTCGAAATGACCGAGGACGAAGCGCGAAGGCTTGCAGCGGAGTCCGGTGTGCCGGAGGATAGGTATTTCAGGTATCTCGCGTTCCTCTACGAGATAGAGTACCGCAAGGCGCGGGGGCCCGCGTTGTGGGAACGCAGGTCCGGCGTTGTGCCGTGCCCAGACTTTCTGGAGCCGACGGCGTGGCAGATTCGCATGTCCCGTATGCCGCTCTACACTGTGTTGGGCAGGGTATGGAACTGGTCGCTCATAGCAGTGGTCAGCGGAATGTTCCCTTTTGTGATATTGCCTGTGTGCGGAGTGTCGTTTCTGGGAGGTAAGCGCATCAACGAAGTCGCGCTCTGCATCATGGGGCTGTGGTGCGGCGCCATAGTGTCTGGAGCGGTTTGCTACATCTCCTGCCGACTCATGCGTAGCCCGAAATGCCGGAAAAGCCGGGCTTAGCTTTTGCAACAAGTCCGCATTTTTTGGTATAATAAAGACGAAATGAATCCGTCTCCGCAGATTAAGGCTGCGTTTTGTCCGCGTCCCATAGACGCGAACAAGCGTTCTGTCGGCACCGTAACGGTGGTCGGCGGTTCCGTGCATTATCTGCATGCGCCGGTGATCGCGGCGCTTGGCGCACGTGCGGCAGGAGCCGGACTCGTGCAGCTCGTAGTGCCGGACGCTTCGCGCATCGCGGCGGGCGCGCTGGTTCCGGAGGCCACATTCACGAAGCTCGTCGCGACCTGCGTTCCGCCTAGGGCGGATGTGACCGTCGTTGGCATGGGGCTCGGTTCGGGCGTCGGCGTTCAGCTGCTTGTGTCGCGGCTTCTCTCGGGCAGTTGCGGACGCTTTGTGCTGGATGCGGATGCGCTTGCGGTTCTTGCGGACTGGTACGGGAAAAACGACGGATACGACCCTGCGGCCGGACAGGAACTTGTGATCACCCCGCACGAAGGCGAGGCGGCGCGGCTGCTCGGATGGAGACGCGAGAAGGTCGCTGGCGACAGACCGGCGGCGGCGAAGGCGATGGCGGAGCGATACGGCGCGACGGTTGTCCTCAAGGGAGCGCATACGCTTGTCGTGTCGTCCGACTGCGCGCGCGTCTACGAAAACGGCAGCGGCAATCCTTTCATGGCGCTCGGCGGCATGGGCGACCTGCTGTCCGGTGTGCTGGGTGCGAGGTGGGCGTATCTCAAGGGCGACCCGTTCGTCGCCGCTGCGTCGTCGGTGTGGCTCCACGGCGCGGCTAGTGACGGGCTCGTGGCGTCGGGCGGCGATCCGTCGATCGTCAACACCGCCGCCGCTATAGGGTCGATGCGCGTTCGGCTGGACGCAGGCGTAATCTAAACGAGATAAAGAGGGGAAGGTCAAATGGTCAACTACAAGGAACTGCTGGCGAGACTAGGCGAGACTAACGAATCTCTGGGACTGCTGACGATGCAGGCCACGAGCACGACGTCGAAGATCATCGCCGCATTGCCGGGCAGACTGAAGGCGCTGTTTTCGGCAGAGCATGGATTCTTCGGCAACGTGGTCGCGGGCGAGAGGACCGCGAGCGCATGGCATCCTTTCTGGAACCTGCCCATACATTCGCTCTACGGCGAGCACCGCAAGCCGACTAAGGAGATGCTCGATGGGCTCGGCCGAATCGTCATCGATCTCTGCGACATAGGCGTCCGGTGCTATACGTACCTCGCGACGTTGAAGAACATGCTCGAGGCCTGTGCGGAGGCCGGCTTGCCGGTCACTGTCCTAGACAGGCAGGTTCCTATGGGCAGCGTCATGGACGGCCCTATGCGCCGCCCCGCATACGCGAGTTTCGTAGCGCCGATCAACGTCCCGTTCTGCCACGGCATGACCCCGGGGGAATGCGCGGTGTGGATTCGGAACACCGAAGACCTGGATCTTGACCTTACGGTGGTCAAGCTCGACGGATGGAGTCACCGCATGCACGATCCGTGGCCGAACTTCGTGCCGCCCAGTCCATCCATAAGGAGCTGGGACTGCGCGGTGGCGTATCCTATGACAGTCTTCACCGAGGCGTACCCGGCTATCGACTGCGATAGAGACGGCCCACTGGCGTTCCGTGTCATCGGCGCTCCGTGGATGGACGTGAAAGGGCTCATAAAGGACCTTGCCAGCGGCCTCGACACATGCGGAATCGCCATGCGCCCGTATCGTTATACGCCGAGGGGTGGACAGTATGCCGGATTCAACCTGAACGGAATACTCTTTTCGGTTTCGCGTCCCGTCGGATACTATCCGGTCACCGCAAGCGTCCTTATATTCACGGCGCTCCTGCAGCACCACGGTGCAAAGGTGATGGTCGGTGGACGCCCCGAATGGATGGATAAGCTCTTTGGCTCGTCTGATATCCGCGACACGCTGAGAAGCGGCGATCTCGGCGCACTCTTCCAAGGCTGGATTGACGGCCAAGATGAGTACCTCAAGACCAAGGTTGACCTCTACGGCAAGTGATTCCCGCGTCGGCGGCATGTCAAAAGCGGAAAGTGACAGGAGCGGTATGAGGCGCATCAAGTTTCTGGGTGTCCTCGCGGCGGTTGCCGTGCTTGTCGGATGCGTTGGAACTGGTGCAAAGGAAGACGGAAAGGCGGCGGAGACGTGCGCGCCATTGCGCGTGGCGGTCTTTGTCGGCGACGGCGCGCGTAGCATCGGCGCGTTCCGCTGGGTTGAAATCGCGACGCTTGCCGAGAACACAGTCGCGACGCCAGTAGACGGCGAGGCGATACGCGCCGGAGTGCTTGATGCGGCCGACGTCCTCATCATGCCCGGAGGTAGCGCACATATCGAGGCGAACGACCTTGGCGAAGAGGGGCGTGAGAAGGTCAAGTTGTTCATACGCGGAGGCGGTGGCTACATCGGCACGTGCGCCGGATTTTACCTGATGACACAGCCGAGGCCCGGCGTGCGTAAGAACTACCTCGGTCTGCTTCCGTTCGTTGACACTAAGGACGGCGGCAACGGTCAAGCGGAGCTGATGTTCGAATTCAACGACAACGCGGTGAAGTTCGCCGGAATCACGAAGGGCAAGAAGAAGATCAGATACAGCGGCGGTCCGGTTCCCGTCCATACTGAGAGCGAGGTCGATGGAGCGAAGGCCGTGGTCGTCGCGACGTACGCATGCGACTACAATCCGAGAAACACGCGGAGCATTTCGAAAGCCGGCCATCCTGCCGTTGTCGCCGAAGAGTTCGGCAAGGGGCGGATGTTCGTATTCACCTGCCACCCCGAAATCGACGTTGACGACCATGCGTGTATAGAGGGCGCGTTCCGCTATGTGACGGGACGTGAGATACGGTGGCGCTATCCGCAGAGGAAGCCCGGACAGCTTGCAGTCGGCTTTATATGCGATGATTCCTTTGGCCCCGAGACGGCGCGTTTCGTTCAGAGGCTTTTGCGCGATGGCGAGTTCGACATGATTCCGGTCAATGCGTCGCAGATCGGTGAGGGAGCGCTGCGCCATCTTGACGCCGTCCTCCTTCCGTCGGTCGCAGCCGTCGGCAACCCGAAGAACGGCATTTATGGCACCAATGCAGAGCGTACAAGGGCGTTTGTCGCGCGCGGCGGGCGCATTGTCGCGTGGGGCAACGCGGCAGAGCGGGCGAAGTCGAGCGGAATAGACGGCATCGTGACCGTGGCTGATGCGGAGGCCGCGCTCGCGGAACTTCGTGCGTTTGTCGCATCGGATGTTCCCGCTTCCGAACCGTTCCCTGCAAAAGTTGCGAAGCCCGTCAAGGCCGCAGTGTTCGCAGGTGACGGATGCTCGATGGGGAATATTCCGCAGATACTGGAAATGTCGTCCGAATACGAGGTCACCGTCGTTGGGGCGAAAGAAATCTCCTCCGGTGCCCTTGCGGACTGCGACGTGCTCTACATGCCTGGCGGCTATTCGTCGATAGCATACCAGACGCTCGGAGAGGGTGGGCGCAGGGCGATCGTCGATTTCGTCAGAGGTGGCGGATTCTACTACGGCGTGTGCGGTGGCGCGTTTCTCGTCTCCCAGACGAAGATGAAGCCCGGCGAAGTTGGGATGTTAGCGGGCGACACTCCGTTTCTGGGCCTTGTCCCGTTCAAGGAGGATCTTCCGCACCACTATCGTGGAAAGGCTCCCGTTAACATACGCCTTGCCGAAGAGGGAAGGTCGATATTCCCGAAGTCTGGCAAGACGCGCACCGTATGGTATTCTGGCGGACCGGCGTTCATCGCCGCTGACGAAGTGGAGGATTCGGAATTTGAGGTCTTTGCGCGATACGACAGCCGCGTTGTCAGCACGCTTAGCCCGAAGCCTACGCCGGACATGAACGGCAAGGCTGCGATAGTCGGCGGACGTGTCGGCAAGGGCAAAGTGTATGCGCAGTGTCCGCATCCCGAGGCTCACGAGCGCACTGTTGACATGGTGCGCGATGCGTTCGCATGGCTCGCCGGAGTGCGCCCGACAGGCGTCTTGCCGCACCGCGTCAGGGGTTCCAGTTCCGTCCTCGTGGTAATGGGCTTTAGGGCGGGGATGAACGCTGCAGTGAGGTTCGTCCTCAAGACGCTCCTTCACGACAGGCGCTTCGACTGTCGCATTGTCAACACGATGGACAACAACGAGCTTGCGCACTCCGACACCGTAGTCTTGTGCCTTTTCGACAAGAATAGCTGGACGCCGGAGCTGAAGGCGTTTGTCGCGAATGGCGGCAAGGTTGTTGTGGTTGCTGAGACTGAGAAGAAGAGGAACCTCGCCGCAAATTTTGGCGGCGCGACCATAGTCGATTCCTACAAAAAGGTCATTGACGCGATTAACAGGTAGCGCGGGCCATCCCTAAGCCACCGCTGACGTTGACGACATTCCCGCCGACCGCAGGGCTGTTTGTGAGATACAAGTGGTTGGTATGTGCCGTGTTCGCCGTCATTCCCCGTTCGGGTGATTGCGGGCGTTCAGCGGAATATGGTAGAATAACACCATGAAAATACAAGTTCTAGTTTCTGCTCTTCTTGCGGTCTGCGTCACTGCCGTGTGTGCCGCTGGCAATTCCGACGACCCCGTGCTAAAGGACGCCTTCGCCGGGAGATTCAGGATCGGCGCGGCCATCAGCGGCGGCGTATGGGAGGGGCGGCGCGTTCGCGAGCGCTTGACGGTTGAGCGCCATTTCGATTCCATCACGGCGGAGAACGAGATGAAGCCAGAATCGCTTCAGCCTCGCGAGGGGGAGTTCCGCTTCGAGAGGTCCGACCGATTTGTCGAGTTCGGCGAGAAGAACAAGATGAAGATCATCGGACACTGCCTCGTCTGGCACAACCAGATGCCGCGCTGGTTCTTCGTCGGCAACGATGGCAGGGAAGTGGATCGCGAGACGTTGATCGCCAGGATGAGGACGCATATCAAGACCGTCGTCGGCAGGTACAGGAGCCGTGTGCACGGATGGGACGTGGTCAACGAGGCGTTCGATGACAGGGGAAGACTGCACGATTCGCCGTGGTTGAGGATAATCGGGTCGGACTTCGTCGAGCTTGCGTTCCTGTTTGCGCACGAGGCGGACCCTGACGCGGAGCTTTACTACAACGACTTCGGGATGGCGTCGTCCGGCAAGCGCCGCGGCGTGGTGAGAATGGTGCGCGATTTCAGGAACAAGGGAGTGCGCATCGACGGCGTCGGGATGCAGACGCACGTAAGCCTGACCAATCCGTCGCTTTCGGAATGGGAGTCGTCTCTTGAGGCGTTTGCCGCAGAGGGAGTGAAGGTGATGGTGACGGAGATGGACGTAAGCGTCCTTCCGAGCGCATGGGGTTTGACGGCCGAGATCACGACTAGACACGACTACGACGAGAAGTACAACCCGTGGAAAGACGGAAAGCTCCCCGACGAGGTGCAGGAGAAACTTGCCAGCCGATACGAGGAGTTCTTCGGCGTGCTGCTGAGGCATTCGGACGTAGTGGATCGTGTGACGCTCTGGGGCGTCGAGGACGGCGGCAGCTGGCTTAACGGATTTCCCGTCAGAGGCCGCACGGACTATCCGCTCTTCTTCGGGCGCGACGGAAAGATGAAGCCGTGCGCGAAGAGGGCGGCGGAAGCTGCGCGCAAGATCGCCCCTGCCGCGAAAGGCCGAGACGCAGGGCGCGTTGCGCGCTTCAGGCGCTTTGAGCTTTCGGCGGAGAACCCTAAGACACTCGCCAAGACGACTCCTGGAACCTTCGCCAACCCAATTTTCCCCGGAATGGCGCCGGACCCTTCGCTCACGCGCAAGGGCCACGACTACTACCTCGCCAACAGCTCGTTCAGCTACTATCCTGGAATTCCCGTGTGGCATTCGACGGACCTTGTAAACTGGGACTTCTGCGGATACTGCGCGTCGCGTCCAAGCCAACTGCGACTTAGGGACGGCGTGGGCCTTTCGGCGGGAGTTTTCGCGCCGGACATCAAATACAATCCCCACAACGACACGTTCTATCTCATCGTCACCGTCATAGGCGACAGGGGGAACGTCATATACAAGACAAAGGACCCGCGTCTTGGCTGGAGCGAGCCGATTAAGGTTCCCGTCGGTGGCATCGACCCGAGCATGTACTTCGCGGACGACAAGACTGCGTGGATACTTAACAACGACGATGCGCCGGACAACAAGCCAGAGTATCCGGGACATCGCACGGTGCGGATGAGGAAATACGACCTGATTAAGGACGAGGTTGTGCCCGGCACCGAGCGGATAATCATAAACAAAGGAGTCCGCCCCGAGGAGAAGCCGATATGGTGCGAAGGCCCGCATCTCTACAAGATAGACGGACGGTACTACGTAATGACAGCAGAAGGCGGAACTGGGGGCTGGCATTCGGAGGTCATTTGGCATTCGGAGAACGTTGAAGGCCCGTACAAGCCGAGTCCGGTCAATCCGATTCTCACCCAGCGCGACATAAAGGATGCGGAGGTGACGTGCGCGGGACACGCGGACATCATAGACACCCCAGAAGGCGAATGGTGGGCGGTGTTCTTGGGTGTCCTGCCGTATCGTGTCGAGGGTCGCGACTGGTGTCCGACGGGACGCAGCACGTTCCTTCTCCCTGTGAAATGGATAGGCTCCGGCGAATCGCGGCAGCCCGTAATCCTCGAAAAAGGGGTGAAGGTTCCCATGGTTCTCGATGCGCCTAAGGTCGGGCCAGATGCCTGCCGCGAGACCTATCCTCAGTCCGTCGCGTCCGCTGTGGAGCGGGACGATTTCAAGACTCCGACGGTTGATCCGATGTGGTTCCAGATCAGAACGCCGCAGGAGACATGGTACCGTTCCGCAGTAAACGGAAGGCCGGGATTAGAGCTTGAGGCGAGGCCTGTTTCCATTTACGACAAGGGCAATCCGAGTATGCTGTGCCGTTGGGTGAAGGGTAGTGTTTTCTCCGCTTCCGTTGCCGTGAAGTTCGATGCAAAGGGGCCTGATGAACTTGCTGGGCTGGTCCTCTACCAGAACGAGGAGTGCAACTACGTGCTCGGCATCACGGCAGGAGCCGACGGCAAGCCGAGTGTGGCGCTAATCAAGAGCGACAAAGGCGGCAGGAATCTCGTCGCGTCTGCCGTGCTGGCGGAGGTAGGCCCGGTGGTGCTCAAGGCCGAGGCGAAGAACGAGGTCGTCAAGTTCTCCTGGAGCGGAGACGGAAAGCGCTGGAATGCCATTGGCGGCGACGAGGACGCGAAGATACTGACTACGGACCATGCCGGCGGTTTCGTCGGAACCGCCGTAGGCCTCTATGCGACGAGCAAGGCTGAAAAATAGCCCTCTCATGGCAATCCTTATCCTTGCCCCGTATCATCCATTCGGATAATGGCGTCCTACCCCGCTTCTGTGGTACAATAATCGCGAAACAAAAAAAAGGAGGTTCTTCCATGTTGCCAAAGTCATATTCCAACAAATGTCTGTGCCTGTCTCTGTGTGCAGCTTTCGCAGTCTGTTTTGCAACTGCCGTTGCAGATACCAACAAGTGGGACAATGCTGGCGGCGACAACCGCCTTGCGAACGGCGACAACTGGTATCTCGTGTCGGATCCGAATGAGCGCCGCGTTCCTACCAGCGTCGACGAAGTGGAATTCTCACATGGAACTGAGAGATATGCGGTGTTAAAAGAAGGCGAGACGTTCAACGCCAATACTTTCTATGTCGGACACAACAGCAGCAATTATCCCGTAATTGACATCACTAACGGCACGTTGAATGTCGCCAACATAATCACCTTGGGCCGCTACGGCAACAAGGCTGAGATGAACGTCTATGGCGGCGATATCAACGCTCGGGAAATCACCGTTGGCAACTGGGGATCGCACGACTACAACAAGTTGAACGTCTACGGCGGCAACATCACCATTAGCGGCGGCAACTGGCCGGGTGCGCTGAATCTCGGCAAGCAGACCGAGTCGCGCGGCGACGTGCTCATCAAGGGCGGCACGGTCACGGTGCAGCAAACTGTCAACGTCGGGTTCTCCAATCTGGCGAACCAGGGCGGGCCTTCGGCGGACTACAATAGTTCGCTCGTCATCGACGGCGGCGAGCTTGCCGTCACGGCTGGCAATGTCGAAGTCGCCAATGCCGATGGAGCTGGCATCAACGGCGGCGGGTATGTGCGCGTCGCGAACGGAACTCTCGGCGTCACGAACAGCCTGAACATCACCGTCTCCTCCAACGGCTGGGGCCAGGTCGACATTTTGCCGGGCGGCACGCTTGTCGTAGGCGACACGATCCGCGTCGGCAACAACACGTATGCGCAGCATGCCGTCCTCAATGTCGCAGGCGGAACGGTTGACGTCAAGTCGCTCTCCGTGGCCCGTGAGTGTGACGGCTATGTCTACGTGACGGACGGCGGTACGATCTACGCCGAGACGATCGACAAAGCGCAGGGCGCTCCGTCCACCGCGCATCCGTACTTCTACTTCGATGACGCGAACATCGTTGCCAAGTCCGGCTACGAATGGACTTTCGCGTCCTCGGCGGGAATCACGCTTGGCGCCGGAGGCCTGACCTTCGATACGGCGGGATACAGCCCGAAGATTCAGGCGTTCACCGCGATCGACGGTATCGGCGGACTCACGAAGAAGGGCGAAGGCAGGCTGGAACTGGTCGCCAACTCATTCGGATTCGCCGGCGACTACAAAGCCCACGGCGTCATCAGCGTCGAAAAAGGCACGCTCAAGATGCCGTCCGGCCAGACGTTCTACGTTGAAGGCACGGACGTCGCCGAAGGCGCAACCCTCGACCTCAACGGTTCCACTCTTGTCATCGTCACGAAGTCGATCGAGGATGCCATGTGGATGAATGCGACGGGCGACCGCGATGCGACGAATCCCGCGAACTGGCGCACGATGGTCAAGTACTACGGCGAAGACGGACAGGAGGTCGAGGCAATCCGCGCCACGCTTGACGGCGTCCTGCCGGCAGCCACGAGCGACGTGCGCATCCCGATCGATTCGGACTATCCGACGAATCTCGATCCCGCGAGCGTCAAGAGCGTGACTTACGTCTCTTCGCGCGACATGTCGCTCATCCGCGACTTCGCTGCCACCTACGACAACTACACGGCTCCTTCGCTGGCGCTTTCGGGCGACGTGAAGGTCCTAAACAGCATAAATGGACTTTTGAATTCCGCCGTCGGTTGGTACGATCCGAGCGACGTGTCGACTCGGGTGCTTAATGGCGACGGAACGGTCAATGGCCTCGTCAACAAGGGCACTCTTGGCTCCGCACTTGACTTTGTGCCGATGGGCGGTACGTCAGCAGAGCAGACAATGCCGATAATCGAAAGGGCTGATGGTTGGAAGTTGGACGGTATCTCCTTTGCAACCACAAATCGTGGTTTCAAGACATCGTATACCTCGTCTCTTGCTGGTGACAAAACGCTTGTTTGCGTTGATCGTTACGTGGATGGCGAATGGTATCCATTCCTTGCCAATGGTAACGACGCGCACGAATGGGTTGGCGTTAGCTTGCTGTGGGGCTCCCTCTTCCGCTATTATGCTGGAAATGATTGGGGCGAAGTC
>Ga0310690_10004325_pt1 | contig 20237 bp, 23 predicted proteins | sample AusTroGonzalo_MG_2_FD_207661 | JGI IMG/M metagenome (GOLD analysis project Ga0310690, IMG submission 207661) | Bovine rumen microbial communities from tropical cattle in Woodstock, Queensland, Australia - Gonzalo_04 (v2) (version 2) | ecosystem: Host-associated > Mammals > Digestive system >...
ACGGTGGATTTGCGTGTGCAAGCGGTTATGATGGAACCGATACGACTACAGGCGCAAAAATGTATGGATCAAATTCAAACTATTATGTATTCTGCAGTGATGGTGGCGTAAGAATGCAGGCAACTTCAAGCAACTATTTTTATATTACATCCAATTCGTCACATGTTAAAGTTAGCATTACTACTGATTCCGACCGCAGAGTTAAAAACTCTTTTGATTATGATATAAGTAAATTTGAAGATTTTTATATGGCTTTACGACCCCTGCGATTTAAATATAACGACATAGAAGCAGACCGATATCATTTTGGGTTTATTGCCCAAGAAGTAGAAAGTGCATTGTGCAGTAGTAACCTGTCGATAGAAGATTTTGCTGCTTTGGCAAAGACTCCGGTACAAAGTATTGGCGAAGACGGTATTGACGATTACCATTATGGGTTGGGCTATAGTGAATTTGTTGCGCTAAACACCCATATGATCCAAAAATTATATAGAGAAGTGGAGAGCCTGCGGGCACAAGTTCAAGAATTACAGGAGGCAGTATAAATGAATAAAAAGGATATTTTACAGCGACTCGAAGCTGTTTGTAACACGTTGGATAATGGTATTACTGTGAGCGGTGTTAAGAACGCTGCAAATCTTGCTGGTTGTTATACGGTGCTACAGGAAGTAATAGTTGCACTAAATAATTGCAAAATCGTTGAACTAGACAAAGAAGAAATAAAAAGCGAAGAATGATATAGTCTTTATTTGGTGATATATGACAAATACTGATCATTTGAAGGGTGGTGATATATATAGACCCTTGTGAACTGAACCCTTATGTACTGCCCACTATTGATTTCGTGGGCGGTGCAACAGAAAAATTGTCTTTTAATACATTCTTCCGTAAAAATAAAGAGCCATTTAGTCTTTCCGGATGTACCGCCCAGTTTTCTGTGATTAGTTTTACAAATAAAAATGGAGAGCCTATTATTTCAAAAGCAATGGGTACTACTAGCGGAAATGGTAATGTGTTAACGGTAGATTTAATTTCGTCTGATACACTTGAAATGTGTGGCAAATATATCTATCAAATAACTATTAAAGATGGTTCAAATAATACCGAAATTCCTAAACAAGGTTTGATGTATATCACAAATAATATTGATAAGAATTTTCTTCGTACCAGCTGATAATATGCTGGTTTTTTGTTGACCGGAAGGAGGGTTAAATGAATACTACATATTTTTTAAATCTGGTTGCTGGCAATGTTTTTAAAACAAAAACCAGTCCTGCTATTCCTACAAACTATTACATTGGATTGAGCACTACGACTCCAAGCAATACCAGTAGCGGTATTAGCGGTGTAACTGAACCGGCTACCAGTAGCGGATATTCCCGTATCCAGTTGTCCAGTCTTAGTTCGCCGGTAAACGGCGTTATTACAAACAGCGCGGATATTAACTGGCCGGAGTCAACAGCAAACTGGGGAACGATCACTCATTATGTCGTTTTTGATAACGCTACCAGAGCAAGCGGGAACACCCTTTTCTATGCTCCACTGTCTACTCCTCGTACAGTAGAGGCTGGAACGATCATGTCGATCAGATCTGGTGCTTTGAACATAACCGTAACTAATAAAACAAACTGATAATAAGGGGTTGGTTAAATGGCCAAAGAGTTTGATGTTTATTTTGACAAAACGACCTCTTATGATATCGAATTGGAAAGCAAAGAACACGTTTATAATATTTTCTTAGGGCACGACTCTAAGCAGGTTGATATTTTCATCGAATCTTTACCGCTACATACTGTTGTCGAACCGACAGAAGATATTTATCTGATAATCGATTCCAACGGAGTCGAGGTTGACGTGTATGGTTCGCTGACGCTCGATCCTAATTATATTTGTCTGGATAGCTCGGCCAGTACAATGGCCCATAAATATGAAAGTAATCTCGCAAATGATATTTGCTTTGGAATCGACATTGATAGTAGTTCGACATGGTATATGGTGCCCGAAGAATCAGGTATAGAAATAGGCGCAAACGCCGCATTTGTCGTAAGACGACTGCGGTATCTCTATGATCTTGACGATAGTGTTCTGCGGTCTTTTGAAACACAGAAGCTTGAAGATTTGACCTATATTATTATCCCAGTTTAATTGAACGGAGGTGAAATGTGTGTTTTATATCAAGCTTGACGAAGACAGAAATCTTGTTACTACGATGTGGGAACCGATATATCGCGGCGACCATATGAACCAGAAGATCATTTATCTTATTCCGACCATGGTCGACGACATAGATGTGGCCGACGCCGATGTTTATCTGAACACGCTGCGAGTCGAAGACGGCGAACCGGACATAATCATATTGGAAAGACTGGAAGATCTTTATAAAGATTCTTATTATCAGTACACCTTCCCCGTTACCAGTCGTTTGTCAAGAAAGGCTGGTGAAATCATAACCTGGATGCACATCTCCTCCGGAGTATTTCCAGATTCACAGGTGGCTAAGACCGGAGAGAATACCTTGTATATTCTGGAGTCCAAGGATATGGACGAGTTCATTAATGCTTATGCCGGCGGTGATGACGGTTCCGGCGTTGATGAGGTACTGACCGCGCTGCATCAGTTGAACGAGAATATAGAAGCCATTGTTTATGCTAAGGCTGACAATATTATGTTTGATAAAGACAATAGTACAATTAGACTTGTGGCCAACGGTGAGCCTATTGGCGATACGGTCTTTGTGAACACTTCTACTGGCAGACTGATCACAGACATCAGACTGACGGCTAATGGCGAAATGTTGGTGTTCTTCGATGACGATTCTATACTTAACCTTGGTGTTGTTGTGGGTACGGATGGTAAGATTTATATTCCTCACATTGATGAGCATAATGTTCTGACGTTTACTATCGGGACAGAGACGGAAGATATTCCTGATCCTGTTGCTCTTAATGCTTCCGAGGAGTGGGGCAATATTGGTGAGTAGGATTAATGCTTTTAGAAAGGAGGGTGATTATTATGGCTAGTGTGCTTTTTAGAGTTGGTACTCGTGAGCAGTATGATGCTTTAGAGTCATATGATAGTAATACTCTATATTTTCTTATTGACACTCAAGAACTGTTTAAAGGTGATGTGTTATTTGGCATTGGCGCTGAAGCAACCGAAAATACAGCTGGATTGCTTTCTGCTGAAGATAAAGCTGCGCTGGACGCCCTGATTCTCAACGATCCAGGGCATATCGAAGTTGGTGACAGCTCTATTACAATGATCGAAAGCGGTAATACGAAGACCATTAATGTCGCCCTTTCCGAAGAATCAGATAACCAAATCGGTTTGCAGCCCGACGGTTTATATGTTCCTCAAAGTGGTATTACAGAGTTTAGAATAGGTAATATGGGACAACCGATTATAAATGGTATGGTTAATGTTCCGCTTGCCGGACTGCAAGAGCCCGGCGTTATATTTTCCAGTCGGGCGGAAAACAAGATTTTTGTTGGTGCGAATGGTACCGCAGAGGTTTATTCGCTGAACGTAAATAGATTGACTCAAACCCCCGGAGATACTCTTATTATTGACGGGAACTTCTGATTATTTAGAAAGGAGATATTATGACAGAAAAGACGCTTAATGGTATTTTTAAGCTTCGTGGTGATACACTGTCGAATTGGTCTACCAACAATCCGACTTTAGCCGAAAGAGAGATGGCTATCGTTGTCGTTCCCGCTAATTCGGGAACCGGATTAAACGAACCAGCTGTCCTGCTTAAAGTCGGCGACGGCGAGACAGCGTTCAACAGTCTTGCGTTTGTGTCTGCTATTGCTGCCGACGTAAGTCCTTGGGCGAAGGCCGCCACAAAGCCTACATATAATGCAAACGAAATCGTTGATCTGGACGAGTATATCAGTGGCGAGATCCAAGATACCAATACAACTTATAAGCTGGAGCAGGACACCAATAACGGGCGCGTCCTTAAACTGTCTTATAAGAACGTTGGTGATTCCAGTTGGACGCTGGCAGATACAGTCACAATCCCCGATTATGACGACACCGCTCTGGCGGGCCGTGTTACTTCTCTGGAGTCGGCTTTGGCCGACAAGCAGGCTAAGATCACTGCTACTGGTATTCTCAAAGGGGATGGCGCAGGTGGCGTTACTGCTGCGACAGCGGGCACTGACTATCAGGCTCCCCTGCCCTCGCAGAGTGGCAACAGCGGTAAGTTCCTGACGACCAACGGCTCTGCCATGAGCTGGGCTACGGTAGACGCTTTGCCTTCGCAGAGTGGTAACAGCGGTAAGTTCCTGACTACAAACGGTACTACTGCCAGCTGGTCTGCTGTTCCCGAAGTTAGCGTTTCCAAGAAAGCTACAGCTAACACCGGCTATATTTCTTCCTATCAGGTGACGGTTGACGGTTCTCCTGTGGGCGTGGACATCGATATACCAAAAGATTATTTGGTAAAATCTGCTAGTGTAGGTACGGTCAGTACAGCTAATACGCCTTATACCGGTGCAGCGGTTGGTGATAAGTATATTGATTTTGTGATCAATACACGGGATAGTTCCGGTTCTACGGGCGATGAACACCTATATATTCCTGTTAACGATTTAATGGCCGCTATTAGCGCAGGCAACGGTATCAATATTAGTTCTGCTAATGCGATCTCCATTAAGATCGATAGCACAAATGCCAATGGTTTGGCAACTACTAGCAGCGGCCTTAAACTTGGATTGGCTTCTGGTTCTGCTGCTGGCGCAATGAGTTCTAGCGATTATACTAAGCTTTCTGGTGTGTCGACGGGCGCTAATAAAGTAGAGGCGTCCAATACGAATGGCAACATCAAGATCGATAACGTTGAGACTACGGTGTATTCTCTTCCTAGCACGGTCTTGCATTCGACTGATACCTTTATTTTTGACGGCGGCACAGCGAGTTCGAGCTAAGTGTTGTGTTGACACTTTTCAACGTATTTTTTCGTGCGAAATCGGCACTTTTCAATGTGCTTTTTCGTGATATAAAGGGCGGGGTTATTCCCCGCCCTTAACGTAAATAAGGAAGCTCTCCCCGCTATCTGGTTTATGGTAGCGGGATTTTTATAAAAGGGATTTACTTTTGCCGGTGAGGGTGTCGAGTCGGCTTAGGTATTTTAAAAGAAAGAGAGTGATGCTTTTATGACTGATCGCACTATAAATGCGACATTTATACCTCGCCGCGATACGGCGGCAAACTGGGAATCTGAGAACCCGGTTTTAAGAGAGGGAGAATATATATCTGTAACTACGAACGCAGGGGCAATTAGACACAAGGTAGGTGACGGTGTTAAGACCTATAATCAGTTACCGTTTATAGACGAGCCGCTTTATAATGCGATGTCTGATAAGGCCGATAAGGTGTCGAGCCCTACAAGCGGAAACTTCGCGGCTTTGGATTCTAACGGTAATCTGACGGACAGTGGTCATAAACACAGCGACTATTTAACGTCTCATCAAGATATTAGTGGCAAACAAGATCTGATTACTGCCGAAGGTATTTTGGAGGGCGATGGAGAGGGTAATATTAGTGCAGCCGATACTGTCTCGGTAAGCACCATATCTAATCCGTCGTCTAACGGAACATATGTTTTACAAAATACTGTTTCAGGTGGAACGAGTACATTATCTTGGGCTAGTGGTAGTGCAAGTAGTGGAACTGTAACAAGTGTTGGAGTTAGTAATGATACAAATGGTGGATTATCTGTAAGTGGTAGTCCTATTACAAATTCGGGCACTATTACTATTGGTCATAGTAATGTTTTAACTAATGCTCAAACTACTGAAGCAGTTTATCCTATAAAAATAGATAAGAATGGACATATTAGTAGTTATGGTAGTGCGGTAACGATTCCTGATGTGAGTGGAAAAATAGACACAGCAGGAACAGGTTTATCAAAATCAGGTACTACACTTAATCATAGTAATTCTGTAACAGCACAAACCACTCAAGCCGTTTATCCTATTACTATTGATGCACAGGGACATATTAATAGTTATGGCACCGCTGTAGCAGTCCCCACAAATATTCCTAAACAGGGTACCTGGTACGGCACTTGTTCGACAACAGCTTCAACCGCACAAAAAGATGTTACCTGTTCTGGATTTGAATTGACTGCAGGAAATATTATTGGTGTGCTATTTACCACGGCTAATACTGCGGCGACACCTACTTTGAATGTCAATTCTACCACTACAAAATCGATTTATATTGGTAATTCTGCTCCAAACTCAACAGATAACGTATTGAAGTGGTCGGCTAATACCATGGTCTATTTTGTTTATGATGGTACATATTATAGGTATATTACCAGTGTATCAGCAGGGGCTGTGGTGCCTTCCAGGGGTGCTAATACTTGGTATGGCACAAGTAGTACGGGTGCGACAACTCAAGCAAAAACTTCTACAATAGATAATTTTGTTTTAACAAAGGGCGCAGTAGTTTGTATTACATTTTCAACTGCTAACACTTACACATCCGCGAAAATTACTTTAAATATCAATAGTACCGGTGCGAAAGATGTTTATTATAACAACGCGGTCACATCTTCTACAAACACATTGCTTTGGAACGCCGGAGAAACAATAACTTTTGTTTATTCAGGAAGTTATTACTATTTTGTTAGCAGGTCAGTATTTTCGGTTGCAAGTGCGACAACGGGTATTTCTGTTGCCGATCACTCTACAACAACTATTTACGGTGTTGGTTCAAGTACTACAACAGCTTCAAAGGCGACTGGTGCAAATGGTTCTGCTCCAACATTAGGCACTGCTATTTCGGTTCCTAATGTAACTTCGGCTGGCTCTGCGTCTAACTGGGTATTTGAAGATGTTACGGTTCCAAAAGCTGCAACAAGTGCAACTACTGTACCTATTAAAAATACAAACGCTACTTCAATACCGAATGTAACTGCTGTTGGTTCGGGCTCTTTTGGTGCGACAGTTACAAATCATGTACTTTCTTTTTCGCATACGCACACCGCCCCTACTCTTGGAACAGCAATTTCAGTAACAGGTGTTCAGTCAAGCACAACGTCCGTTACCGGTGTAAGCGGAAGTGTTACGGGTTCTCATGTAAAGAGCGGCGGGAACGGTACTGCCCCTACTTTGGGAACGGCGATTAGTGTACCAAATGTAACAAGTGTCGGTAGCGCCTCTACTTGGAGTTTTTCAGATGTTACTGTTCCTATTAAAAATTCAAGCAGTACAACGGTTGTTACAAGTAAAACTCACAGTGTTACTGATAATGGTCACACCCACGCATTGGAATAAGGGGGGATAAGAAATGTCAGTAAATTATATAGATCAAATTACAGATACAGCAGGAACTACACACTATATAGCTGAAGGTGTAGATACTAGAATATTTACAGCCAAATGTACTACAGCGGCGGCAACTGCTGATAAAGTAGCAACTTTAGATGATGATACTGGTTTTAGTTTGACTGCAGGTGTAAAAGTTGCAGTTACTTTTACTTATGGAAATTCTGCAACAACACCTACTTTAAATGTAAATAGTAGTGGTGCAAAAACAATAGTTATACCTTCGTCAGAAACAGTTTATATAACAGGTAATGGTATTACTTATAATACTTGGGGTGCATATGAAACAGTATTATTTACTTATACTGGTACATATTGGGTAAATGAAGGCTCTGGTTTAAGTATTTATAAGGCATACTCATTAGCAAACAGTAATGCTTTACCTTCACAAAGTGGAAATTCGGGAAAATATCTTACTACAAACGGTAGTGCTGTTAGCTGGGCCTCTGTAGACGCCCTGCCCTCTCAGTCCGGCAACTCTGGCAAATACCTTACGACTAATGGTAGTGCAGCAAGTTGGGGATCTATAGATAGTGCTGTTAGTACGGCTATGGGAAATAAAATCACTTATGGTACTCAAGATTTAACACCCGGAGTCAGCCAATTAGACACTGGCGTTCTTTATTTTGTGTACGAGTAAGAAGGTGAGCAATTGGTTGAAAGGACATATTTGGGGATACAAAAATCTCCGGTTACTTTAACAAATATATTAAGCAACGGTGCTCTTGCTCCAAGTGCTGGCGGTGCGGCAGCTAATGGCTGGCAAAAAAATACAACATATTATACATATACTAATGAAAACGGATATTTAAAGGTTCAATTAACAAGCACATATAATTCTGATGCTGAAGATAGTGGATCATGGTATAACGCATATCAAACATTTACAACAATTTCCGGTAACACAGCAGCAACAAAACAGGTTGTATATTTTAGGGCAAAAATAAAGGTTGGGGCGGGTACTGTTTTGCCCCCAACAATTTTTTATTATCATGCATCTGGTTCTTGGACATCAATGGATATACGCGGCTTGGACGAAGACGGGTGGAGCCTGGTAAGTGGATATGATACTACTTATGATTCAAGTACTGGTACTACAAAAAGTTTTTCAAGAGTTGGTTTTGGGTTTCAACATTCAAGATCTGTACATGATGGTTATTATGAAGAATTTTGTATTAAAGAGTTCATGGTGATTAACTTAACTAATGATTTTGGTGCCGGAAATGAACCCAGCTGGAGATGGTGTGATCGAAATATATCTTTTTTTGAGGGCACTAAAACAACAAATAGCGCATATGTATATTTAAAAAATCTTATTCCAGATAGTAGTGTAGAGCAGGGCAACTGGACATATGGACAATATAGTACAAGTGAAAAACTATATGGTTCCCGCTCTCAATATTTTCCTGCAGGTGCCGGTAAGACCCAACAAATAGCCATATCTACTATGCCTATTGTTGGACATAAATATTATGGTAGACATTATTTAAAAACAAATGGTGAAGTTACTGCCGTAGACTGTCGATTTGAATGGTTTGCAGGTGATGGAGAAGGTTTAAATTACGTGTTTGGGTGGAATCGAGGAAATTATCCTGATTGGACAATGGAATCAAGTATTGTTGAAGTTTCAGCCGTAAATGGTTCCAGTTATGTATGTCGTTCGTTTGTTGTTCAAGGTAGTAATAATTTATGGGCAGATGGATTGATGATAATTGATTTAACCGAAGCCTTTGGTGCCGGAAACGAACCTAACAAGAATTGGTGTGATAATAATATACCTTATTTTGATGGATATACATATATTGAGGGGCCAACTGCTCGCAATTGGAGTAGAGCAAAAAATATATATATCGGTATTAATAATGTTGCTCGTAAAATAATTAAGGGTTATATAGGTGTTAATGGAGTTGCTAGAAAAATATATGGCCGCGAATTGAGAAAATATGGGGTTGGCAGTATAGGTACTGCACGTTCAAATATGGCTTCAACAACCGTGGGGAATTATGCTATTTTTGCAGGAGGTACAACTGGCTCATCAAGCAAAAAGGTTACTACAGTATCTGCCTCAGACCTAATAGCCGATAACTCTACCCTTACGCTAGATACAGCAAGATCACATCCTGTTGGTGTTTCGTTTAATAATTACGCTATGATAGCAGGTGGTACCAGCGGTGCATTATTGTATCCCATACAAACAGGAATTGAAATATATAATTCGAGCTTGGTTAAACAATCAACAATAAACATGGATGTTCGCAGGGCTGCTTTAGCTGGCGGCGTTGTGGGTTCTTATGCTGTTTTTTCTGGTGGATCTAATAACACTACAAGCCAAAATGATCTTTATAAGATAGAAGCTTTTGATACAAGTTTTGTAAAAGTATCTACTACTATTGATAATTTAAATAAAGATAGTGATTATTATGGAACAGAAGGCTTAACAGCAGTTAGCTCTGGAAACTATATTGTATTTGCGGGAGGAGTAGGTGGCAATTCCGGCGGCGCTCGATATGATGTAGAAGCTTATAATAGTTTATTACAAAAAACTACGTGCGCTAATATGTCTTTTCCGGTCGGTTATCTTTCGGGAGCATATTTTAAGGGTAATTATATTTTTGCGGGTGGCGCATTTAGAACCACTGATAGTAGTGGTCAAACAAGTGATTATATTAATATTTACAACTCATCATTAGTTAAACAAACATCTATATTGTTGCCTCGTCCCGCAAACCTAATGGGTTGCGCGGTTATTGATGATTATCTTGTTTTTGCGGGCGGAAGACATGGTTATCGATATACTTATAACGATTCAATACGCCTCAGTGGGGCTATGGGTGTTACTAATGTTATAAACGTATATAATCAATCTTTAATATTATGTGATACCTGGTCTTTATCTGGAAATGGAACCAGTAATAATTGTCGCAGTTCTATGGGTGCAACCAGTCTGAATAATTATGTAATGTTTGCCGGAGGCTCTGGTTATTCTGCTGCACTTGATGTTTTTGTTTTAGATTAAAAAGGAGAAATAAATGGAAACAGTATATTTAAAATTATATGATCCGACCGATAATTATATTGCACCTTCTGGTGAATATATGGATGCAGCAAAAGTATATGAACACTTTCCTGCTGCAACCAGTTTTACTTACGTCGTACATACTGATGCGGGCGGAGAAATGATGATAGGTTTTTATTCTCTGTCTAGTCTTAGAGCCAAATATAATATTGACGGCTTTTTGAGTGATATTGAAGCTGTACAAGCTATTGAAGATGCTATGAATGCGGAGCGCGAACAACAGGACGCTGAAATGAAAGAGGTGGCAGAAAGGGTTACTCCCGAAGAACGTATTGCAGCAGCTTTGGAGTTTCAGACGCTTACTAGTTTGCCAAATATAGAATAGGAGGGCGTCAAATGAACTATGAAACTATTTTAAAAAATTTTCAACGTGGATTGTGGACATCGCAAATGGTTCATATTGCCGTTAACAAGGGTGTTATTACTGAAGAACAATATGAAAGTATCATTGAAAATAGGCCAATTAGTGTTGGCACCTTAACAGAAGTTATAGATGAATTAAATGAGATTTTAGACGGTGCTGAAGCCGCGATGATAGAAGGGGTGGAGAGTATTGCATAGTAATACTTTGGTTCGGGCCAGTGAGATAACAAAATGGCTATTTTAACAAAAAACGGACAGGTTCTCACTCTTGGCGGCAATCCAATAAACAGCCCGTCTGGCGGCGGAGGAGGGACTATTTCCCTCCAGACAAAGTCGGTGACACCAACAGAAAGTGCTCAAGTTGTTACTGCTGATTCCGGATATGATGGTTTGGAAGAGGTCGACGTTGAGGCGATCTCTTCTTCTTATGTGGGCAGTAGTATTTCTCGCAGGTCGAGTAGTGATCTTACGGCCTCTGGCGCAACGATTACAGTCCCAGCAGGTTATTATGGGTCTCAGGTGTCTAAATCGGTTGATTTAATGACATTACCAACAGCTGCCGCTTCAAGCGCAACATCTGGATATACGTCTAAAGCAACTATTGGACGTAGCACGTCTAATCAATATATCAACATTCCGCCCGGCTATAATGCAGCCGGCGCTTATTATTTGATCAGCGCTATAGCTAATATGACGCTTCCTACGGCGACATCCTCTACTTCGTCCGGCACTTCAAAGGCTACGATATCCAGAAGTACTGCAGACCAGTATATCAACATTCCGACCGGCTATAACGAGACGGCTGCTTATTATAAAGTGAGCGCTGTTCCTAACGGTACAGCGACCGCACCTTCAACAATTTCCGGAACGGCTGCGACTGTTTCGGCGGGAACCAACACCATCACTCTTACAAAGACAGTGTCGGTCACACCCTCTATTTCGGTTGCCGGATATATCAGTTCTGGAACGGCTGGTAATGCTTCGGTCTCTTTGACGGCAAACGTTACCACAAAAGCGGCTGCAACTTATTATCCATCCACTTCGGACCAAACTATTTCTGCAAGTCAGTATTTAACTGGCGCGCAAACAATAAAAGGGGTTACAACCACAAATTTAATTGCTGCGAATATTAAAAAGAATGTTGTAATAGAAGTCGGAGATACTAATGATAGTGATAGAATTCTTAGTATTACTGGTTCATATGAGGGTTCGGGCGGTGGAAGTAATCTTCAAGTAGGAACAGCCACCACAACTCCATCAAGTGCCTCCTCGTCAATTAGTTTTACTGGTTTATCTGGAGAACCCACTTCATTTGTTGTAACTTCTATGTCTGATTTAGCTACGGGATCTTCTCCTTGGAAAACCGCATCAGTTGTATATGATGGAACAAATGTAATTGGACAAGTAATTACTAACACAAGTAATGCTCAAGTAACTTATGATAGCTCAGGATTTTCTAAAAGTTATAGTAATGGTACCTTAACAATTACTGGTACTTCTACAAATTTCCAGGCTAATCAATATAAACTAGTTTATACATATGGAGGCTCTTCTGGTAATATTGGTACTGATGATGTACAAGTTGGTAGTGGAGCCACTTCAATTACATTTACAGGACTCAGTGATGAACCTAGTTATTTTAGCTGTATTTTTAAAAGTAATTTTTCGACATCAAGTGGTTATCAACGTGTTATTACAGTTGTATATGATGGCACCTCTACTTATGGTCTTGCTATGGATAGTGGTGCAAAAGCTGCTACAAATTGGTCATATACTTATAATAATGGTTCTTTAACAATTAGCTCCTCTGGTACTAATGCTGGTGGCTATTTTCATCAACCTGGTTATTATCAATTAACATATGCTACTGGTGAAGTTACTGAACTTACTGCTGAGCCGCTTTCTGTTACAGAAAATGGTACATATACTGCTCCTAAAGGAAAAGCTTATACTCCTGTTACAGTTAATGTTTCTGGTGGCGGTAGTTCTGTTCAAACTGACACTAAGACAACAACAGCATCTTCTGATTATCCAGTCAGCCTTTCCTTTACTAGTATGAAGGGTCAACCGAAGATGTTTTGTTTGCGTTTGAATGCACAAGTCTCTTCTTCTGGCAATACAACCTATTATTATATTGTGGATATTACGTCGCATGGATCAACTACCCACGGAAACTGTTTTCGTGTTGGCAGTACCCGAAGAGTAGATAATATTACTAGTGGATATTCGTGGAGTTATTCGGGAACTACGCTGACGATAACTTCAAGTGCTGCTAGTCGAAGTGCAAGCCCAGGTGCGTTTTATAGTGGTTCGTACGAACTGATGTATGTTTATTAAATAGAAAAACAATAATTATATTTTTTTTAGAAGCGACCCTTTAAAAAATGGGGCCGCTTCTTTCCTATAAAAATAAAGGAGGTGGTCGTAATCGCTAATACTACAAACTACGGTTTATATGTTACAGATGATAATACCGAAACCTTCCAATCATGGCGTGAAGCTATGAACGGTACTACTAATTCTAATATGACTAAAATTGATAACGTTTTAGCAGCGCGCACTAAGATTTATACCGGTTATTGTACTGTTAGTGCTGCTACTACAGAAAAAACGGTCACGCTAGATGATACTACTGGTTTTAGTTTGGCGGCCGGGGTTATGGTTGTTGTACGCTTTACTTATGGTAATTCGGCGACAACGCCCACTTTAAATGTTAATAGTACTGGCGCGAAAAATATTGTTATTTCTAGTGGTGTTACTTCATATATGCCTGGTGGTGGTACTACTTTTAATACTTGGGGAGCAAGAGAAACTATATTGTTTACTTATACAGGTTCTTCAGGATATTGGACACATATTCCGTCTGGTTATTTAGGATATTTAGCTTATGATTTGGCCAACGGAAAAGCCGATGCGTCTCATCAGCATGGTAATATTCAAAATAACGGAACGCTACAAACGTCTGATATTACTATTGCTAACGGAGATAAGTTGGTAATTACTGATTCTGATGATAGTGCTAAAGTAGCAAGAGCAAGTATTTCTTTTGATGGAAGTACTACAACACAATATCTTTCCAAAAAAGGTACCTGGGAAAATACTCCTACAATACCTTCTGCGTCCACAACTACCCCATCAATGGATGGCCCCGCCTCTTATGGTTCAGGAACAACTTGGGCAAGAGCCGATCATGTGCATCCTACCGATACATCTCGTGCTGCGCTTGCCTCACCCACTTTTACCGGGACACCAAAAGCGCCGACAGCTACCACTGGAACAAACACAACTCAAATAGCTACAACGGCCTTTGTTCAAAATACATTGAACGCAAAGATAACTTATGGAACATCTGATATGACGCCAGGTCAAAGTGCTTTGGCTACTGGCGATATTTATTTAATGTATGAGCAACAGTAAGGGGTGAATTTTATTGGGAAAAAAGATATTTGTACAATCACCCCAAGGGCTAGTTCAAGTAAAAAGACCCTATATTGGGTATAATAATGTTGCTCAAAAAATTAAAAAAGGATATATTGGCGTTAATAATGTAGCACAACAGTTTTATGGAAATGTTGAATTTGTTTGGGAAAAACGACAAACTAGTGCGACGGGTACGCTAATCGGATATGTTACTAGTGATAACCCACTAGCTTATCCTATGAATGGAAAGGCCAGCGATAATTATTATTATATAATGGTAGATCGCGAGCATACTATTACTTATACCGGTGATTATACGGATGAAATAGTTTATATGGTCGAAGACAGTAATTATTATAGACTATTAACCTTAACCTCTAGTGGCACCTTAAACATAGATAAACAAACCGAATGTGAAATATGGGCCTGTGGAGCCGGTGGTAATGGTGCAAATATTGATAATAATCAGCGTGGTGGCGGTGGCGGCTATGCTGATAGTACAACTGCTGAAATACAAATGTTAAATGTTGTAATTGGCGCTGCAGGTAGCGGTTCTAATGCTATTGGCGGGGATACTACAGTTTCAACAATGGGAACAATAGTTGAAAGAAGCACAAATACAAATTTGGGAAACTACTCATTAATTAGTGGTTCCTTTAAAGCGTCTAGTCATGAATCTTATTTCCAGGGTATTGTTGGTAGTGGAGAAAACGCAACCACTACAACCACCAATTATTATAGTGCTAATAGTAGTACCATAGCAGTTTTTTCTTATTCATTAGGATTTACATTACCCTCTAATGCTGTTGTTACCAGGGTTTATTGTAAAGTAAGTGGACATGCAGAAAGTTCGTCTCAAGAAAATGAATACATGTGTGTACAATTAATGAGCGGAGAAACTGCTCTTTGTGATGAATATAACTTTAAGGCTGTAGGAACCACAAATACAATTATTACTCTTGAAGCAACAACCCTTCCTTCGATTGCGCAGTTGTCTTCCATGAAGCTTAATTGTAGACTTGGCTATTATGGCGGAGCAATTAATGGCGCAACTTGTTATGTCGAATACAGAGAAACACAAGGAAGCGGTGGTTCTAATGATATTTTGGGTGGCAATAAAACAGCACAAGGTACAACCTCATTAGGAGACGGTGGTTCTGGCGGCGGCGCTGGTGCAAAAGACAATGTTGTAGGAAACGGTGACAGTCTTTCTAAGTATCCATTTAATAGCGGATATTTTGTTTATCCATATTGTGATGGTGGCAGCGGCGGCGGATCGTCTTCTGGTACTTATTACGTAGGAGGAACTGGTGGCATAAACGGAAGTAACGGTTTTAGCCGCAAATCTTATTCTGGTGCTTCGGTTCCAAGAAGCCCCGCCGGCGGTCATTATGGAGGCGAAGGTGGTGGCGGTTTAAACGAAGGAATGGGCGGCGGCGACGCAACAGGATATGGTTCTGGCGGCGGTGGATGTGGTCGTTATATACTAGGTAGTGGTGCCGGCGGTACCGGATATCAGGGTGTTTGTTTTATTAGATATCCGTTATTCGAAGGAGAAACTTTTGAAAAATATCCATTACCTCCCGAATACACGGAATTAGAATATGTAACATCTAACGGTAATCAATGTGTAAATACTGGTTTTGTTCTTACAAACAATTATATTGTTGAATGTGATTTTGCTTTAACCGGTACATCTTCTTCAGTTGGATATATTTTAGATTCTTATTATTATAACAATGGGGTTCCTATATCCTTTTCAAAAAGTTCAAGTAATGTTTTCCAGATTTCTGCGAACGATACTACCACAAGTTTTTCTACAACGGTTAATACCACTAGAAGAAAACTATCCTTAACGCCAACGTCTGTCACTTTAACTACTAATAATACAAGTGAAACAAAGGCTATTACAACAACTACACAAACAGTATCAACAACACTATTTGCTAGATGGTATACCGGAAACGATTATACAGGATATAGTTCAATGAGATTATACGGATTTCGTTGTTTTTGGAATAACGTTTTGTTTAGAGACCTAATTCCTGTTAAAAACTCGTCTAATGTAGCAGGATTATATGACAAAATAAGTAAAACGTTTTTTAAATCAACAACAGGAACGGAGTTGGCGGCCGGGCCGGTTGTATCATAATGTATATGAAGGAGAAAAAATGGGAAAATATGCTGTTATTAAACATAATATGGTTGAAAATATTATTGTATTGAATGAAGGTCAAATAGAAGAGTTTGAGGGTATATTAGGCGCTGAAATAATCGATGCTATTCCTTTTGGACTTTGTATTGGTGATATGCGGGTTGGTGAAAACTGGACGCGTAATTTAAATGGGGTTCAAACTATTCTTGAACCCCTCGATCCCGATCAGCAAACAGATTATAAGAATTTACGAGACGATCTTGAATATAAAACAGAAATTATAAACGCACTTGAAGAAGCGTTTGTAGAGGGGGTAGAAAGCATTGGATAATAGTATTTTTGTTGAAGCTATGTATAATTATGGTCGCGAAAAAGCTCTTGAGCTAAGAGAAGCTGCGCCCGAACTAACTGATACTGAAGTAATTGATCAGGAAATCTTTATTCCCACGTGGCATGAAGGGCCGCAAATTGCAGGCGCTCCTGTTCAGTACGAAGGACAAGTCTACCGCGTGCTTCCTCCCGGCCACGATAGCACCGGAAATCCCGGGTGGAATCCAGCTGCGGTTCCTGCTTTGTTTGGGGTATGTCATACAAAAGATCCGTACAAAGCTAAGCCTTGGGTCGATCCGTATGGCCAGAGTGGCGTATATACTTTGGGCGATTGTTACATTGATGATGAAGGCATTGTTTATCGCCAGATATTTGATGGCGATAATGTTTATAATGCGGCAGCAGTGCCGGATAGATGGGAACAAGTTGATCTTAGTATTGTTTAAATGAATAATACATTGATACAGAGGGGGGTGGCAGATGTCGTTATCTGCAATATGTTTTGGCGGCGGTACGGCGCTGATTGTATTGCTGTCACTGATACAAATATCGCCTATTAATATTAACCCCTGGTCTGCTATTGGTCAGGCGATAAACAAAAATCTTGTAGATAGCATATCCAGACTCGAAGAAGACGTAGTTGCACTTAGGGCGGATATCAAAGAGCAGGCGGCGGTTAATTGTAGGGCACGAATATTACGCTTCGGCGAAGAAGTGGTTCGCGGCGATCGTCATAGCAAGGAGCATTTTGACCAAACCTTGCGTGACATCGCCTTTTATAATGCCTATTGCGACGACCATAAAGATTTTGAAAACAAGGTCACTGAATTGACCTCACAAAAAATCGAAACGATTTATATGGAAAGACTTGATAAAAATGATTTTTTATAAAGGAGTGGAGTTTATATGACCGATACTATTATTAATCTGATTGTTGAAATTATCTTTGCACTGTTTGTTGTTGGCTGCCTTTATTTTCTTAGTCTGGCCGGTAAGCGTCTGCAGGCCGAAATTGAAGATGGCGACGCTACTCAGTTTGAAAAAATCATTTATAAGTTTGTCAGAGCAGCTGAACAGATGCTGAAAAAAGACGATCCTGATGGTACAAAGAGAAAAGAATATGTAATCGACAGACTCCGCGAACTTGGTGTTGAGATTACTAATGAAATTGAAGCTCTGATCGAGGCTGCCGTTTATGATCTTAATATCGAAATAACTCAGATGGACGACCTTTTCTTTATCGCTGATATAGATCCTGGTGATGAAATTGAAGAAGAGCAAATTGTGGAATAAACTTTTCAACCAGGCCATCCCCTTCTTTGTGTTTATATATATGGCTCTTACTGTTCTTTGGATAAGCGCTGAATATGTGCTAGCGTTTATTAATCATACGCCTGTTGGCGAGCTGACGGTAACGTTGGCAAACGGGGTTGTAGTATCTATCATCACTTTGGCCGCTAGTAGTGGTTTTGATCATTGGCTGCAAGACCATTATAAAGTGGACAATGATGGGAATCCAATAAAGAATGAAGAGAGTGTGGCCGAAGAAGAAACAGTGGTTAAAGATGATTTTGAGGCGGAGGCAGAAGATGAGTCAGAAGAATAAAACCGTTGGTGAAGGCGTCAAGTTCGAGCGCATCCGTCGCATTACAGGCTATTTGGTTGGCTCTACTGACCGCTTCAACAACGCCAAGAGGCGAGAAGAAAAGGATCGTGTTAAGCACGGAACGGATTGAGGGTGATGCATAGTGTCAGGGACTGGTAATCCCGAGTTCCCCCTTATGCGATGATCTGCTCGTAGAGCGCGAGCAGCATAATCTAAAGAAAGCTCAATAGATGTATGGGTTGGCCGGAGGTGGAAACTTCGGCCCTGATCCACCGAAAAGCGGGGGAATCCCCCGCTATTTTTGATAATAAAAGGAGAAAAATAAATATGGCAAAAGTTGGTCTATCTTCCCCCTGGGTAATGTTCTATCACGAAGTTGATGCGTTTTTCAAATCCGATCCTGAGGTGGCGGTTGTATATGACGAGGACAAGAATATTCTTAATCTTTATGTTGATAATGCAACTAAGGCTGAAGCTTTGGCAGAGCTGCTTCCCGTAGAAAAGAAGTATGGCAGCGTGACTCTTTATATCACCGTTATTCCCAGCAACAAAGCAGTTATTCCTAGCGCCACCAAGTTGGCAAGCAAAGAAGGTTTGATTGTTGAGGCTTTGAGGGGCAATAATTCTGTTGCTTATATGTATAAGAATCATATGATCTTCAACAACAGCATTACCTATATTGTATTTAAGCCCGAGGTCATCCAGTATTTCACAGATTCTCTGGGCGACGCACACGGCGTTTGTTCTACTTTGAATCAGGAGATTGCCAAAGATATCTTCGGCGAGGCAGACGGTCTCTTTTTCTGTACCGATTTGGTCGAAGGTATACCTAATATTTGACGTATTTTAGAGGGATTTTACTTTCCCTCATTTCAACATAAGCCCTGCTATCGCTCACAATTCTAGGCCGTATAACGGCCTTTATTTTATTTGCGAATGGTTTTATATGGGCAGATTATAAAAAACTTACCTTATTTTCGCTAGTAAGTGTAAAAATTTGATACTTGGAGGTGAAAACTACGAATTCGCCTATTGAATACGAGCAAACCGATAGTCGCTGGCGTAACATTATGTATTCCCCTATTGGCAATCGTGCCGACACAATTGGTAATAGCGGTTGCGGCCCAACATGTGCGGCCATGGTAGTGGCAACGCTTCGAGACAGAACGGTTACTCCTAAAGAAGCTGCCTCTTGGGCTATTGCCAAGGGACATGTTTCGCCATATGACGGTACATATTGGAGCTTTTTTGAAGCTTACATGGCCGTCAATAAGATTCCGTGTCGACGAACTGATAACGTTGATATGGCTATCGACGCTCTAAAAAGAAATTATATGGTTATTACGTCCGTCGGCAGAGGCATTTGGACTTCCGGCGGTCATTTTATTTTGGCCTACGGAATCGTGGGCAATAAGATAAAAATTCACGATCCTAACAGCGAAGCCAGTTATAGAGAGTTGGCCAATTTGACCAATTATCGTAACGAAGCAGTACAGTTTTGGATTATACCGGAGGCATGGATGGTACAAATAAAAAATTTACAGGTCAAGAGCCTAGATAATAACGCAAATATCAGCGTTAACGCAGTAGAAATCGATGGTACAAACTATGTAAAGCTGAGAGATATGGAGAAGCTGACGTCGGTAAAGATTGGCAACGAAGGCGCAGTGCCCACTATCAAAAACGATTCAGTCAAAGACTTGTCTGTAAAGGATCTAGACAAGAAGCAGAACGTTACCGTAGCTGCTGTAAATGTTGCGGGCACAAATTACGTAAAGTTGCGGGATTTAGAGAAGCTGGCTCCCGTTGATATTGGCAACGAAGGGGCCGTTCCTACTATCAAAGCTAACCTGAAAAAGGTTTGAGTATATAGAAGTAAAGGGTGATTGCTTGAGTAGACATAAGAAACTTGTAAACAACACAAACATTCCACAGGAAAAGATC
>Ga0310690_10004326_pt1 | contig 20236 bp, 23 predicted proteins | sample AusTroGonzalo_MG_2_FD_207661 | JGI IMG/M metagenome (GOLD analysis project Ga0310690, IMG submission 207661) | Bovine rumen microbial communities from tropical cattle in Woodstock, Queensland, Australia - Gonzalo_04 (v2) (version 2) | ecosystem: Host-associated > Mammals > Digestive system >...
AGGCAAGGCGCACAAGGCGTTCACGCCTGCGCTACCGCGCCCCCCGCTTCGACAACCGCCGCAGGGCCGTAGGAGCGTTCGCGCCCTCTACAGAGCAGAAAGTCCAATCCCACGTCTCAGCCGTCAGGCGCGTCCGCTCGTTCCTCCCCGTCTCCTCCGTCACCGTGGAGGTCGCGCAGTTCGACGCCCAATGGATAAAGAACCCCGGCCTTACCGGCACGGACTACCAGCACGACGAACAGTTCGGCTTCTGGAACGTACGCGAATACGTCCTCTACCGGGACGGACATACGTGTCAGTGCTGCCACGGCAAGAGCAGGGACAAAATCCTGAACGTACATCACATCGAAAGCCGGAAGACCGGTGGCGACTCACCCTCAAACCTCGTCACGCTCTGCGAGACCTGTCACAAGGCTTACCACAAAGGTGAGGTAAGGCTTGACATCAGGCGCAGCTTCACATCCCTTCGTGACGCGGCCGCGATGAACGTCAAGCGATGGGCGGTCTACAACCGACTGAAGGCAGAGCTTACGATTCCGGTACGCCTCGCTTACGGTTACAAGACCAAATGCGTCCGCATAGAGAACGGACTTGAGAAGTCACACACCGTTGATGCCCGCTGCATAAGCGGCCATCTGACAGCGGAGCCGATTGATACGGTCTGGCACATCCGGAAGCTACGCCGCCACAACCGCAAGGTAATGAAGTCGAACCTGCTGAAAGGCGGCCGATGGAAACGCAACCAGGCGCCGTACGAAATCAAAGGCTTCCGCCTTTTCGATGCGGTAAGATACAACTCCCTTCATGCCTATGTTCACGGCAGACGTACCACCGGATACTTCGTCATCAAAGATGCCGAAGGTAACACGCTCTCCAGCTCCGTCAGCTGCAAAAGCCTGGAGCTGATAAGACATAATAACGCCCGCCTGTGCTTCGCACATGACGGGGCCCGTTTAATTCCTCCCCCGGCTAAAGCAGGGGGTATCCTTAAACCCATATCATGATTACGTTCCTCATCCTGACGCTCGTCACCTTCGGCATAGCCGCTGCGATACTCGCCGGGCTGCCGGAGAAGACAGCCCACGGGAGGCGCCGGACACGGATACGCCTGCTTCGCAGACGTTTCATGACGACGACTTACCGGCTGCGCGAGACGATAATAAAGGACGTCTCCGAAGACGTGAAGGCCTTCGGCAGGCCAACCGACGACTACGGGTCGGAATACTCCCTCTCCTTCTCCGAAGAAATAAACGAATACATACGTATTCCAAGGGTAGGAGAAGACTACGAAAACCTCCGAACCCTGACATATTTCAGGAACGAATACGGAAGGATAGTAATCATCATCTATACCGATTCGCAGGTCCTCGCGGACGGAAACCTCGGAAATGACGGATGGTTCGAGATCTTCGACCTCATGGAAGCCGTACGCGACGGACTCTCAGCGGGAGAGCTCTCCATAGATAACGGCACCGTCCTGCCGGCAATACGTATTTCAGAAACAGAAAACAAAGAACACACATGAAAGTCATTACAGCAAGCGGCCAGAGCGTCTGGCTGCACATACTCAACGACTGCGACGAGAACAAAGGCGGCTACTGGGTTGAGGTATACCTGGAGGAAGCCATGGACGAACACTGGGACGGCTTCTGCATACATGCCGAAGACGTGAAGACCGGCACCGAAGCGGAAGCCGAGCGACTCGCCCGGGAATACGTCCAGGAAAACTATTTCACCGAAGCCCACGACCGTGACAAGTACCTTGTCATAAAGAGCCTTTTCGCGCTGCTAAAACGCCGCACGGGAACAATGATCCAGATAGGATGGTGCGGAGACGAGCCGTTCTACGCAACGAAGCTCCGCAACGACACCGGCACGGCGATACTCATCCACTGGGAATTCAACGGAGACTTCACAAAGGCATATGTCATCCCCGAGAATGAATTCTACTCTAAGGGTAGACTCTATGAAATCATCGAATGCTTCGAGGGAGACAAATACACGAACTCGTACTTCCCCATAACCATGGAAAGGGATTGAAAACAACAAAATTCTTGACTAAAACAAGGGAATTGTAAGCCCCACCTACCCGCCGGAATCACCGCCGAGGTTATAGTAGTCAAACAGTATGTTGGTCTAAATACACACAGTTATGTACCTCAACTGCGCTGATGTCGAAAGACGGCGGGTTTTTTTATCAAAGCAAAAACAATATGAAAGAAAACATATTCCTTCTGGAGGCGCTCGCCGTCAACAGATACCTGTCGGGACACCCGGAAATAACAGAAATCATCTCACATAAGTACGGCAGCATGCGCGCCTTCATAAAAAAACACCACCACGGAAATCTTCTTGAGGGCGTGAGGACCCTTGCTCCATTCCGGGACCGGGATTATCTCCTCAGGGAGCCAAGTATTCAATGGGCAAGAGAAGAGATGCAGAGGCTCGAAGCGGCCGGAGCCCAGGCCGTCCCGATATGGGACACGGATTATCCGACGCTCCTGGAGGACTGCCCTGACGCACCGCCGGTGCTCTTCATAAAGAGTGCGACGCCAGTGCATAAACTCACCAGGATGCGCTTCTTCTCCCTTACCGGCACGCGTGACATGTCCCCTTACGGCAGGGAGTGCGTGAACACCTTCCTTAGGTACATATCCGGACAGAAAAACGCATTCGCCGTCGTATCCGGACTCTCCGTGGGGACGGATACCTGCCTCCATCAGGGCGCCCTGGAGATGGGAATCAACACCGTCGCCGTATTGCCTACGGGGCTTGACGCGGTGTATCCCAGTGCGAACAAAGCCCTTGCTGAAAGAATCGCCTCGACGCCGGGCTGTGCCCTGCTGAGCTGTTTCCCTACGCAGACGCTTCCGGAGCCAACGAATATGATACGCCGTAACCACGTGATCGCGGGGATGGCACTGGAGACATACGTCACCGAGACCAAACACGCCGGCGGAGCGGCCATCACCGCAAGACTCGCCAGACAATACGACAGGAAGGTCTACGCCTTCCCCGGAAGGATAGACGATGAACGCTCACGGGGATGCAACGAACTGATCCGTGAAAAGACGGCAAGGCTCTTCCTCGGTTAGCAATAAAACAACTCTTAAAACAATCAACAAAACCATACACCAATGAAAATCAAAAACATCTACGACAAGATCCGCCACGACATGCTCGATTTCGCCTCAGCACTGCTCGCGGCAAACGGGGAATCCATAAGCATCGACGGTGACGTTAACCTCGAATACGGTGGAAACACCTACGACGACTATGCCGTATCCCTGATGATGGGACCCCATCATATAGACCGCGTGGAACGCGGGGAATACGGAGCCATCACAGTATGGCCTTCGGCTGACGCGCCGAGGGGAAACAACCTGTGCGACTACTCCATGCAGGAGATAATCAACATCCTCTCCGCCATGGAGAAGAACGCCGAGAATGAACCCCGCCAGGAGTACTTCGAAATCACCTCCGTATCCCGCGACGACCTGCGAAAACACGGGTTCAACGTCAACGAAGTCGACGACGATACGATGCGAAAGCTCGCATCGAAGATGGCCTCCGACTACTGCGAGCAGCTCTTCTGGAGCAGCATGGAGATAATCGCCGGATACCTCGACATCCCGCAGGAGAAGGACTTCCTATCGGCGGAGGACATAGAGTCCCTGGAAGACGTAGCCGTAGCTCCGGAAGGGAGCGAGGATTACATCGAGGGATTCTGTACAGAGGAAAACCGTTCCGGGGCCAAGCTAGGAGGAGAATACAAGAGATACACCCTGCATGCGGAGAAAGAAGGGGACGGCGACCCCGTCCTTATCCGGAAAGACGGCGGAGAAAACCGCCTGTACGACTTCTTCACGGAAAAAGAAATCGATTTCGAAGGAAAAGATTCCATCCGGATTGATGACGTCGCCTGGTAAAAAATACTTAAAAATCAAATAAACCTTAAAAATCAAATAATATGTTAATAATCACTCTTTTCATCCTCATGGCGATATTCTTAACAAAGTTCTTTTGGGCACAAATGACCCTCAAAGAAGAAAGTAAAATCAGCCTCTACATCAGTATCGCATCCATGATAACAACCCTGGCTATTGTGACGGCAATGAGCCTGCAGAAGCCGAACGACGTCTATACGGTTGAGCAGGCGGTACTGAAAGATACCGAACCGACAGTGGAAAACCTCAACGGCTCGTTCCACGTATGGTTCTGGACACCGTCGGAACAAAGCTCCGAAAAGGCCGTCCTCGTAGGATACACCACGGACGGAGACATATACACAGAATTCACCGAATCAGAACCGAAAGTGGAACTGGTGTACGGAAGGTACCAGAAGTACTCCCCGATCATGAAACTCTTACTTTGGCCGGGCAGCAACAGGAAAGACAAACTGATGTACATAACCATCTACAAGAACGCCGACACGAAGACCCGTGTAAAACCGGAAAGTCCAACAAGGCAATAAACACGTAACGCCATGCTCACAATCATACTGATCATCTTCGCAGGCCTTGCGGCCATATCCTATCTGAAGGAGACAAAAACAAAGAAAAACGAGGAACAGACGACAACGAAGGAATACGCGACGCTGTGCAAGGCCCTGATGCTCATCTGTCTCGTGCTAGCCGGATCCTCGGCCATCTACAGGACTATCCTCAACGAAAGGACCAACGCCTGGTACACGCAGGAGCAGCGGCTCTACGAGCACATGACCCCCACGGTTTACCCGCAGGACGGGGCGACGGACGTCTGCGCCTGGGTATACAAGTCAGACAATCCGGAAGACATAACGATGGTGGAATACACCTTCAACGGCGAAGTAAACATCATCGAAGCACAGAACGAACCGATAATCGAAACGGTCTACGGATTCTTCCGTCCGGAAACGGACTTGCAGAGGCTCGTCATGTGGCCCAGAATGCAGACCAGTCCGAAACTCATCATGATAAACATATTCCAAAATACCCAAGACGAATGAAAGAGCAAAAATACTTTTCCGTCCCGGTAGTCCTCAGGGAGGTCTACGAGACGAACTTCATCGTACGCGCCTCCAACGAGGCCGAGGCAAGAAAGAAGATCCGCGAGGACGTCGAGAGCGGAGCGGGGTACGTCTTCGACCGCGCCACCGACAACTGCATCCACCGCGACATCCACCCGAGGAAAGGATCCCCCGTCGAGGCTTCCTCTCTTCCTGAGGAGATAAGGAAAGATGCGGAAGACATCAACATCTGGTACAGATGACAAAACGAACAGAGATCATGAAAAACACACTCAAGGAAGGAACCTACGTACGGTTCACGGCTAACAAACTCTTCGGAGATACCAACTTCAAGGTCGTCGGCATCATCCCTCCGGGAGAGGCGACAGACAACGGAGAACGCAACGCCTCGAAGGTGAACCTCTACCGCTGCGTGAAGGCAGGGGACCCCTACGGCCAGAAATACCTCTTCCTGGAATCCCAGCTCACGGTAATCTGAGCTGAGGAAGAATATCTACTGAAGAAAAAATAGTAGGCAAGGTGAGCACACGAATAATTAAAATAACAATAACGCAAGTTAAATCTTTGAAAATTAAATTAAATTTTCTAATTTGCACGCAAAACGAATAAAGCCCATGTCAAGAATAAGCCGGGAAGAACCATCGGAGACCCAGTTCGAAGCGCAGATGCTCAGAGAGCTGCGGGAAGAAAAACACCAGGCGCGTGAGCCGGGGCGCTGGGAATACGCCTTGAAAGTACTGAAGGACAGGGGCTTCAAGCCTGTCGAGGATGCCGCAAACCGCTGCATCAGCTTCGCCTATGGCCGGGGAACAGTAAAGGTATATCCGTATACCGGATGGTTCACCGGCAAGGGCGTCAAGGACGGCCGCGGTATAAGGAACCTCATGAAGCAAATATCCTGACAACCCATATCATGAATACCCAACCCAACCAACGAATAGAAAACAACGCGCAAGGCGCAGGGGAAAAGTCTTTCCTCCGCTGCCCCGGGAAAGACTGCGACTTCGCCATGTCCTGCGGCATGTGGATATCCAACGGGCGGCAGTTGCCGCTGGGACACAAGGACATAGAAAGCCCTGGAAACATGTGCGGCACCTCCCGTATGGAAGCATACAAGCCCGTGGACTTCGTAGACCAATAAAGACAGAAAACCGATAATTATTCGTATCTTGCCATGATTGACAAAAGGAATGACGAACTGGCGCGGTGCTTCGGCCCCTGGCTTTCCGGCGAAGCCGGCACGGCCGTACTAGGGTACTACATGATGGACCGATCAAGCCGGTACAACCTTGAAATAATCAATATAATAGCCAATGAAAACAGAACAGAAATATACCAGCGAATCCCACAGGAGGTATTCGGAGGCTTTGTCGCAGGAGGTAGAGCAAATGTCCAGGCATCCGTTGTCGCGAGAGCAGGCGAAAGCCCAGTGCGACAGGATAGAGGAGGCCTCCAAGACGAAGAAATAGACAACCGGCTCGCGGTATGGAGCCGCCAGGAAGCGCTCCTCGAAACATGGGCCAACTCCGAAGGTCTTTGGCACACCGACGCACTGAAAGACCTGGAATCCCTATACGGGGAAGAGATAGCCCACGGCACCGAAGCCCACGTCTTCATGCACACCGACGGCATCCATGCCGTAAAAGCCATCTCCTGCATGTTCAACCCGCAGGAGACTCTCGACCGCATAGCGCTCACAAACCATAAGTTTCCCCAGACGGGCCTCGTACTCACCGGCCTCGGCAGGGGAGAAGAAGGCGAACTGGTGTTCATCGTCGAGCAGCCGTTCATCCACGGCACGCACATGGACGAAGGCGAGTGCTCCATCCCCGCCCTGGAAGACTTCGAACCAGTCCCCGGAAGGGAAGACAACCCCATGTACGCCACTCCCCACATACTCGTGGGGGACCTCCATGACCGGAACGTACTGCGTACGCCCGGAGGGCTCCCGGCTGTCATCGACTGCAACATATACCTCAACACCCCCGACCTGGGCATGGGAGGGAAGTGGGTGATACCGCCCGTCTCCGCAGGATACGAGCAGGTGAACGACGTCCTGAAGGCCCTGGCGAAGATCACCCCCATAACGGTATCCAGGAAAGAATTCCTGCGCGTCGTGGGGCCTCACGTGGAGAACCTCGAAGAAGTCATCTCGAAGCAGTGCTGGGGAACCGTGAACATACCCACCCGCGACGGCGGACGGACGGACCTCCTCTTCGAGCGGGATCCCGAATCCCCGCTACATATTCTCTGGAGCGTCCCGGAACGCACAAGCATACTCACGCAGTGGGACCACCGGTTCAGCACGGAGGAGCAGGAGACCCTCGCCCACGGAAAGACCGTGAGGAAGAGCGACACCGCCTACCGGTTCAGCCTCGACAGGGGACGGGTGATCGAGGACACGCAGATGATACTGCGGCTCAGCGAAAAGAATAATCGCCCGAAAGGCATGCGGCCTTAACGGCTGCACCTTCCCCGCCACGCCAAACAGAGCAGCCCAGCATCATGAAGACAATCCACATCCCCACCCTCAGCGGAAGTGCGCTCAAGACGATAGCGCTATGCGCCATGATACTCGACCACACAGCGACGATCCTGCACGAGGGAGACCCCGCCTTCGCGGAGCCTCTCTTCCACGCCGGAGGCGTACCCGTGAGCGCAGCCCTCATCCTGAACGCCGCGGGCCGCCTGGCCTTCCCGCTGTTCGCGTTCCTGCTCGTCGAGGGATACAGGCATACGTCGTCCAGACACAAATATGCCCTGCGCCTTGCGGCCTTCGCATTCATATCCGAGGTGCCATGGGACCTCGCATGGAACGGCACGCCGCTCTTCGGCACGCAGAACGTCATGTTCACGCTGCTTCTCGGCTTCGCCGGCATCACGGTACTGGAGGAATACAGGGAGCGGCCGCTCATCCGGTGCGCCGGGGTGTTCATTATCCTCGTCCTCTCCTGGGCCCTGCGCACTGACTTCGGAGCCCCGGGATGCGCATTCATCATGCTGCTGCACCTGCTCCGGGGCGCCCCGCTTCCCGGGGCGCTGCTGAGCGCCGCCGTCCTTCCCGCAGGGGCGCTTGCCGCTACGGCATTCATACCCGCAGCGCTGTACGACGGCACCCGTGGGTTCATACGGACGACGCCGCTGAAATACCTCTTCTACGCCGTCTATCCCGCGCACCTGCTCGTCATCTGGCTGCTGCGCTTCCAGCCTTTCGCAAACTGACAGAATCTTATCCAAACCATATGGCCAACAAGTACAAATTCAACCCAGCCACGGACGTGAAATGGACGGACCTCGGACTCCCATCCGGGACCCTCTGGGCCGCCCGTCCCGTGGAGCAGTTCATGACATTCGCCGACGCCCAGGAGGCCTTCGGGGAGAACCTCCCCTCGGAGGCGCAGACCTCGGAGCTGATAAAGAACTGCCGTTTCACCCGCGCCGCGAACGGCATCAGCGTCATGGGACCGAACGGCAACATGATCTACCTGCCGGTGCTCGGCTACCGCAAGCGGCGCGCGCTGATCACGTTCAACTACATAGGCAAGGGCCACGAGATGCTCTGGTGCGGAACGCTACGCTCGGGCCGCGGCCAGGCGCTCTTCACGAGCAAGGACAGCGCCACGCTCATCCGCGACGAAGCTACGATGCTCTGCCCGGTGCTCCCCTGCAGGAAGCCGGACCCGTCTCCCGCTGAAAAGCCCGCTCCGGCCGCCACATCAAAAAAGCAGGAAAGAAACCAGAAACAGCAACCCCCCGCGCCGCCCAGGCAACGCACGGCCCCCGCTCCGGCCCGGACCATGTCCGACCTGGGAGAGGTGCTCTCCGCCGCGCTGCGGGAGAAACAACAAAAGGAAGCGGCTGACGCCGCAAAGGAGACACCCTCAGGGGACATTCTCGTCCCTCCGCAGGAACCCGTCGTCCCTTCCCTTTTTCCAAAGGCCGAGGAACCCGTAAAAAAGGCTCCAGGGGAGCCGTCGAGCCCGGAAGTGAAGGAATCATCCGCCGGGACTCCTGAGCCCCTTCCCGTGACGAAAAAAGACATGGGAAGGAAAGTGGCCGTGGCCACTCCGAAGGCGAAGCCCTTCAACGAATACACACTCAAGGACTGGATGCCTTATTTCAAGGACATCCATTTCCTGACGAGGGGGTTCGGATTCGAGTACGACGGCACAGAAAGCCGCCTGATGGAAAAGTTCGGAGAACCGAAGATGACCATCGTCCGGTGGATGCGGGGAAAGGGTGCGCTCGTACAGAAAGTAAAGGAGGTCGACGGCAAGGAGATGCACCGCCTGTGCTGGGTGTCCGACATGGAACCCACGCCGGTGTTCATCCAGCTGTTCATGAAGGACACCTACAAGAAAGACGAAACCAGGAAGCCCGCTGACACGCCGCAACAGAGCGTTCCGGAACAAAAACCGGAACCTGCCGAAACGGCAGAGGCGAAGGAGAAGCCTGCGGCTGCGGAGAAGTCCGAAGCCCGGCCGGCCGCCCCGGCTGCGCCCGGACTGCCGGACAACGAAAAGCTCCTTTCCGCATGGAAGGGCCTTGCCGACGAATACGACACTATGCCGAGGCTTCGGGAATACATCCTCTCTACGGAACCCGAGATAGAGAGGTTCCCGCTGCACAACCTGGTGAGGCTCATCTGCCTCACTGCAAACGAAACACAGAAGTCATGGATGGCCGCCCGTTACCAGGCGCCATTCGCGGAGAAAATCGCCGCCGTGGTGAATATCCCCTGCGACCGGGTGAACGTCCTTTTCACCGTGAAGACGCCAACGGAACTCGAAGTGCTCAAGGCATGGGCGGATACGCCATACGCCGCGATGACGGAACTCCCAGCAGTGAAAATCAACGACGGTGCCATCGAAATATCTCCCGCCTTCCGTGACAGGAACGAATACGGCTCCTTCCTGAAGACGCAGCTTCCCCTCGCAAGGACACGGCTCACGCTCATACTCAAGCATCCCGTGTCCATCACCCCGTCGCTGCTCCCCGCGATGAATTCCGAGAACGACCCTCCGGCAGGGGAGGCGGAGCCAACCGCACCGGAACCCCGTCCCGAACCGCAGAAGCGGCCACTGGAGTTCTTCACCGACAAGGAGCTCCGGGACGAACTCGAAGCCCGCGGCTGGAAACCCGTCGGCAGGGAACTGCACCAGATATCAGTAGCGAAGATGTACAACAGAAACTGACACTTAAAAAGTATGAGAGTAAAAGAAGAAGAGACTTTCAACCGGTTCCGTGACGCCGCGACGCTCATCTGGAAGCTCAGCTCCGTCGAAGGCGGAACCGAGATACGGGCGGCGGACCAGGACAACTACTTCAGCAAGACCGCCGCATGGCTCGTCCGCAACGGCTATGTCTCCGCGACACGCAACCCCAAGACCGGAAGCAAGGTCTACGTGTGGCTCCGCCCCGGCTACAAACCCACGGCGGACATCGTCCATGCCATCGTCCGTGCGAACGCATACGGAAAGAAAAAATACACCGATGCCGAAATCCAGCGGATAGAGTCCTACCAGGACGACATAATCTCCATCTATGCACGCACGGCCAAGGGGAACAGCACCACCTTCCGGGGAGAACTCGTGAACAACCGCTTCCACATCATCGTCCGCACACTATACTCCTTCGGCATCCTCGGAAAGACCAAGATGAGCGACCAGCAGTACCTCTACAGCTGGAACCGCGACGACGTCGACCCGGACTTCGCCCTCGCCGAACGCGTCTACCAGTACATGTCGGACAAGTACGACAAGCCCTTGAAGGAGCAGCAATACGCTGCCCAGAAGAAAAACCTCCCGGCGTCCGAAGACAAACCCGCACACGCCCTCAAAGAAAACGAAGACATGCCCGAAGACGGGCCGCTCTTCGCAGACGATTCCATGGAGTCCATAACCGAAGGATTCAAGAAACAAGCGAACATCCATCGTGAACTCTTCGCCTCGAAAGCCAAGGAAAAGCCGAAGGCCCGCAGGGAAGAAGAAGCCCTCGAACGGGTAAATTACGCCAAGGCCCACAACCAGACGCTCTTCCCGCCCCACAGGGGCGAAGAGCCAAGGGCCGAAGTGGTCGAAGGGAGCAAGAAAAGGAACCCGCGCCTTGCACGCTTCTCATCCCCGGAGATATGGGCTGAGATGCAAAGCAGGGGATACATCATCAAGGACAGCAAATACGTAAAGCCGGTTATCACCTATGAAGAGATGGACTGACACCACTGTGCTTCACAGCTTCCCGAGCTTCTCGAAAAGACGCGAAATGACCGCATCCCTCTCCGAGATCAGTTTCTCCTTTTCAAGCAGCAACTCATAAATCCGCTGATCATGCCCACGGCCGACATTAACACCCTTGGAGTTCTTTATCATCACACCGTCACCGGATGCGAAGTCCGCGGCGCTCCCGGCACCCATGTTCACAGTAACGCCGGCACCCTTGAAAATCATCTCGCCTGTGCCGAAAAAGAACCATCTCAGCGACAGGTCGTCACAGACCCGCAGGATACGCAGGAGGTTATCCGAAGAAATAGGCTTGCCGCTGCAAAACCGGGAAACCGTAGCCGAAGATATGCCGGCCAGCTCCGCGAGCCGCGCCTGAGTCAGACCCTTGAAGGAGAGGTATTCAACCAAACGCCCGTGCATGGCTTACATATCTGAAATAAATTTTATATTTGCAATCATCTAATTACAAAACAGCAACACAGTACTAACAAAGATAAACAATTATGACTAAAAATGAAATTCTTGCACGGCTCGAAGCCTGTGCCGAAAAGAACGACAGAAAAGAACTGTTCGAAGGACTCAGGGGCCTCCTGAAGGCCAAAACCGCCGCCGACGGCCTGAAGACCAACACGACTCCCGAGGAAAACCACAAAAGGTTCCTGGGTAACGCCCTCAACGACTCGATCATGCACGCCGCCCTCCTGGTCGCATCCAAGGGGACGGAATCCGAGATAACCAACGAGGAGCTCGACCTGCTCCTTCGCTGAGTTTTTATTTCTACCATTGCCAACGGGCCGGTCGGGGACTCCTCCCCGGCCGGCCCTTATCATTTTGAACTAGTTGCCACGAAAGGCCCACCCAACCCCTCCACGCACAAAATCCCACACACCCCGAAACTGTGAACTTAAATTAAGGGGCGAACCCGAAGGCCCGCCCCCAAAAAATCACATGAATCAACAGACTATTCCAAAAATGAAGTAATCTGATCCAAATACATTCTTTATAAGTTCCTGACAGATTTATTTATTACCTCCAGGAAGTCCCTGTACTGCGGTAAAAGGTCCTTTTCCAGCATCGCGACAAAATAATCCTTCATCGTGACTCCTTTCAGCATACAATGATGCTTGAGGACACAATAATGCTTCCTTGGCAGATAGAGATTAACATGCACATCTTTCGTCCGTCCAGCCATGGGTGCATTCTTCTTACCCTTCTTCCGGCCGCCCCTCGTATGTGTTCCGCTTTCCGTAAACTCCTCGGCTACGACTTCGGGCACCTCATCCACGAACGACCCTTCAGGGGGCTCAAAAAAGGGCTCCTCTGACACCTCGGTCTGCCGGGGCCCCTCCTCCCTTTCCTCTTTCCTCGGGGATTGGGTATTTCCCAAATCTATACCCATCTCAACAAGGTCTTCATCAATTGAAGTCATTACTTCATTTTTTTCATTCATGATGCAAATATTTTGTGCAAATATATTGAAAATTTATTACAACCACAAATCCATAGAACCATACAACCATAAAACCTTAGAACCATATATCATAAAATCATTGTATCCAACGGTACGATGAACTCTACCCCTAATTTTTAGTTTACAAGGTGTGCGGTTGCGACACAACCGCAAAAATGCCCTTTTTGGTACGCATGTGTGTGGTTGTGCTACAACCCCTACACAAGCGCATCCGGGCATTCACCTTGCTTTTTCCGTGTTTTTGAACTTCAAAACCCCGGAAAAAGAACACCCTTCCCGGGACCGGTCTTACATCAGACAGTCCACGGTTCGGGTGAGTTCCGGACCTCCGCAGTCGGTCCGGCCTGGCAGGGGCCGCGGTCCTTCGTTACCTCAGGACAGGAGGCTCCGCATCTTTCCCGGGAGCATCCAGGATACCATGAACTTACTTCCACTCTTGAAAATATTTTGTACTATGTAACAAATGTTTGTCTTTTTGTTAAATTATACTAAATTTGCAAAAAAGTAAAGGGCTTCAAGACCGAATGATTTGAAACTCAACAAGACTGAATAACAGGATGTTCAAGGACGAGGAAACCAAGAAACGGTATTTCAGGGACGCCAACAAGAATATTGTCCGTCTACGGATGAACAACGCCCAGTGGACGTTGCTTGAAAACATGATGCACCGGGAGGGCTGGAACAACCGTCCGCGATTCATCAAGCATAGGCTCTTCGGCAACGACCCGCAGCTTGCACTTGAGGAGATGATCCGAGAAGGAGACGCCTGGATGATAGAGAACCTCCTTATCAACGAAGTCCGCAATCTGGCCAAGAGCTTCGAGTTTATCAGGGCGGAATACATCAAAGAGATGAGAACCGTGGACTTCGGAAAGTATGAAGCGGGGGAGAAGATCCTGAAGGGTACGCGCCGTACCTTCGACCGGCTCAGCCGCAAAACCGAGGACATCTTCGGATATCTCAGGCTCATTGCAGAGGTCCTTCATATAGACTCTTACTTCAACAGGGAGTCCGATTCCATGGAACATGATCCGGACAAGGCCACTGTGAAGCAGATGGAAGAATATAACAAGACGGTTGGCATCGAGAGTATCATCTACGGCGAGGAGACTTTCGATTCGGACAGCTTATAGAAACAAACAACTTAGGGTAAATACAAGCCATGCAGCAGGTAAGCATATCAGGAGTACTTAACAGCGACAGCGAGCAGTGTACCGACGTATCCGGACGCACTTATCTGAGGTTCACCGTCAGGTGCGAATCCCGCGACAAGTTATCCAGGAAATACCACACGTATTACACATGTTTCTGTTATATAGGCGGTGTCAAGGATTTGAAGAAAGATGACCAGGTGTTTGTCACGGGCAAGCAGTCCGTCGGCATCAAATACGACAAAAACAACTCGCCATATCCCTATATCACCGTAATGGTATATCAGATATCGCAGGGCCTGAAGGCGAACAGCAAGACCAAAGGAAACAGATAACAGCCATGTCATTGGAGAGGATACTTGTATACTACGCAATCATGAGCCTGGCGAGCTACCCGCTCGTCATCCCGGGACTTGTGTTTATATACAAGAAGACCGACTGGTTCAAGAAAATAGACTTCGCAATAGACCGGCTGCTCGGAATCGATAAGGACAGCTCGGGCAAGAGCAAGAGTCCTAAAGCGGAAGACGAGGCGGACAAGCCGGCCGAGACGAAGGCTCCGGAAACGGAGACCGGGGTAACACGGATAAACATCAAGATCGGCGACAGGTACTTTTGTCACCTCAGCTCAACCGGTCGACTCAACAGAAACTACCTTGTCAACTGGTACTGCGAAAACGAATTTGTAGGAAAGGTCGATGAAGACTCCGTTTTTCACGCCCTTAAGGCCGGAACCACCAAGGTCTTCTGCTCCGGAGACGGCATCATGGATGACGGCATGGATTGCATATATGAAATCTCCGTGCACCCGAGAAACTCCGGATGGTTTGCCGACCGGATAATAAACTGTGTCATCTCAAAGGCAAAGAAACAGGATGTCCTTGCGGAACTGTCCGCAAGGAAACTCCGAAGGGTATCGGACGATACGCTCTGTTACCTGTACGGGAAAGATGAAACGGACAGGGGCCTCTCTGTTCAGTTCAATGCATCCGGAGAACTCGCAAGGGCCGCATTCTATGTAGACAAGACGCTTATCGAGACGGATGCGGTCTCACTGTCCGGAGAGCTTGACGACAGGATGGAGAAAGTGGAGCTGGAAGGCAGCAATACCAGACTCTGGGTACACAAGAGAATCAACGACGGAATGGTTGAAGTGGACGCTTACGCGTTCCTTGCCGCATACAAAAACAAATACGACGTCCTATGTATTGGAAGAAGCTGGAGGGAATCGGGAGAGGAACTGGAGTTCCTGCAGAATATCAACCTTGCCACAGGCCTGTTCGCCGAGTGCGTACCGGACTACAATCCTGAAAAGCTGACGGCGAAGATACCCGCCGAACTGGTCGAGCCCGTCAACGGTCCATCCGTAAGCAGTCCAAGGCCTGAAAACATCGAAGATGACAAGCCGGAATTCATACCGGGTAACGAAGACTCTCCTGTTGTTGAGGATAACCCTGTGTCACAGGAAATAGACGAATCAGCTGACGTGGATTTCATCCTGCAACAAGAAAAGCAGGAATCCATACCGATTGAGGAGCGATCCTCTGAAGACAATACCCACTCCGAGGTCGTTAAAGACCGGCCGGAGGACAACCCGCAAGACGAGAGGATAGACAATGGATATCCGGTAAGCTGCGAACCGGTATCCGAGGAGGAGCAGAAGGAAAACGAAGAACGCGCATATGTCGAAGACTACAACCGCGAAGCGGATTTCTTCGACGAGGACATTGATATATAACAAGGTAAATCAATAACAAGCTATGAACAAATTCTTATTCGTCGATACGCTCACTACGGGCATGAACCCGGAGCGCTGCGCCATCTACAGGCTTGGAGCCCTGTATGTCGAGGACGGTGTGGAAAAGAAGGCCCTTGACATCAAAGTCAGGCCTTACAACAATGCGAGGATCTCGCAGCAGAGTCTGTGGATAGGAGGGGAGACACGCTCCACCCTCATTCACTACCCGTCCGAAGACTCTGCCTTCGGCGACCTGCTGTCGTTCCTCAATGCGGTCGTGGATGTGCGCAACTCCCGTGACAAGATATACATCGGCGGATACAACTGCTCCGCCTTCGACATACCGTTTCTCCGCGAATGGTTCATACGCATGGACAATCAGCAGTTCAGGAACTACTTCAACGTCCAGTCCCTGGACATGATGAACATCGCCGCCATGGCGCTCATCAGCAAACGGGAGAGCCTTCCTGACTTCCAGATGCAGAGCGTTGCGTCATACCTCGGCATACACACCATCGAGGAAGAGAAGTACGACTGCCTGCAGAACGCCCGCACCGCGCTGAAGATCTACCGCAAGCTCCAGACGGCCTTCGGCCTGGGCATATGCCAGGACGAATCCGAAACCGAAGATGTGACAAGAAACTACTAAGACTAACAAGTAAAGGAGATGATCTGCGATATACGTCCGCCCCACGCACACCCCGCCGCCGCCGTCCGATATAACGAGAAGAAGATGTTCGAGGATGAGGAGGAGCTGAAGCGCACCCTTGAAGAGAAGGAGCGCCGGGAGGACGTACGCGAATTCGAATCAGGCCGTGTCCTCGCTGCGGAGAACATACCGGAAGGCAGAACGCTCGTCGAAGAGTTCAACCGCTGTGCGGAAGTGGCCATGAAGACCACATCCCGCGGACCGGTGGTGAAGAACACCTCTTTCCATATGTCCGTCAACCCCTCGGAACTGGACCCGAAGATGGACGACGACACTGCGGTGCAATTCATGAAGGACCTCATGGAGAGGTTGGGATACGGTGGGCAACCATATAAGATTTACAAGCATACGGACATCGAGCGCATGCACTATCACATAGTCTCCACGCGCATCGGCCCCGACGGGAAGAAGATTCCCGACTCTTATGAGCGCTACAAGCTCCGGGAGGCCCTGAAGGAACTCTCGAAGATATACGGCTTCAGCCTCGAAGACACCGCCTACGACAAGTCGAAGTCCGAACGCAAGGGGGCCAGGACAGGCGGTCCATCAGAAACCCCTGCGCAAGAGTCTCAGGACGAGAAGAAGAAAGAGGCCTCCGAGGAGCCGGAAAAAAAGTACGTTCCGCGCTTCATGCGCAATTCCCGGACTCCGGTGAAGGAGCAGCTTCAGAACATCGTGGAAGACGCTATGAAATGGCATTTCTCGACCTTCGAGCAGTTCCAGGCGATGATGATGCGCCGCTACAGCGTCCTCGTGGAGATAGAGAAAGGTGAAAAGGGGCTGGAATCCGAAAACCACTTGGTTTTCTCCGGCGTAGGCTTTCCGTGCAGGCTCCAGATGACGCCCATGAGGGACAACATCCTGGGGAACATAAGCAAAGATAAGCTTGCCGAGAAGTGCTCTACGGAAAACATGTCCGTACGGCGCTCCCAGAAGGCGCGCATCGCGAACGTCGCACGAGGCGCCGCGGTGCTCGCGGACAACTATGACAAATTCACAGAGCTTATGTTCCGAAAGGGCATAGACGTGGTCATCTCCTGGAACAGGGACAACGAGCCTTTCGGAGTCACATACATCGACCGGGCGACACGCTGCATATGGAAGGGAAGCGAAACGGAAGTGCCGCTCGACTGGCTAAGGGCTACCGCACAGCAGAAAGGATGGATTCTCAAGAAAGACCCCATACAGGAGGCGATAGACAAGCGGGTACAGATGCCCTCGCGCAGCGCCTACCTGGATACCGCTCAGAAGGCTCAGCCTTCGGCAGGTGCGGAGGCCGGTACGGACAGGCAGAAGGCCATCGGCAGCACGCAGGGTGGAAAGAAGATATCCAAGGGCGCCGTCGCGGACCGCTCCGCGGGATCTACCCTGCGCAATAAGAAAGACGACATCTGGGACGACAAGCAGAAACCCGACAAGGACGAAGGCAGGACCTCCGAACACCTGTCGCAGGGTAACTAACACATACTACAGAGACACGGAATACAGCTTATGGCAAGGGACGAAAAGAGCGACAGCTTCGCAACTACCACGATGGCGGTGGCCATCGTGCTGACGATGCTGACCTGCTACTATCAGATGGCCCCGACACTCGCGGCCTCCGGCGTCTCGTTCCCGACCGCCAACAAAGTGATGCTCTTCCTCTCCGGGATGCTCGTAAACACATGGACGGTACGCCTCACCATCCTCCTGATGTGTGCGGCATCCGCCGGAATGAAGAACTACAGGAAGGTGGACGTGTCGCTCGCACAGGCGATCATATGGCCGGCCGTAGGCACGGCGATGATGCTCCTTCCCACGCAGGAACTGGGGTTCCTGTATGTGCTCACGTGCATATCAGGCATGTCCGTGAGCATGTGGGCGTACAGCCTGCCGTTCAGGCGTGTGAAAGGCGGCTATGCGCCGGAAGAAGATTCGTTCCTCCAGACTGACGAACTCATAGAGACGGAATACTCGGTGAACATCCCTTACCATTACTTTTACAAAGGCAAGAGACACAATGCATATATAAACGTGGTGGCGCCTTTCAGGGCCTCTCTCGTGATGGGAGTGCCGGGTTCCGGTAAGTCCTTCGCCATATACAACAAGTTCCTCGAGGACCAGATACGTCGCGGTTATACGATGTTCATCTATGACTACAAGTTCCCCGACCTCACCGAAGAGGTGCTTACGGAAATCTGTTACCAGACGAAACACGAGGGACTCGCGGAAAAGGTCAAGACACGTCCGAAACTCTACATCATCAACTTCGACGACCCGTCGAAGAGCAACCGCTGCAACCCCATCCACCATAAGTACATAACCGACCCGGCGGATACCACGGAAATCGCGGACACGCTCTTCAAGAACATAAACAAGGGAAAGAGCTCCAAGGATAACGACTTCTTCACGGAGAGTGCGAAGGTTTACCTGGACGCACTTACCTATTTCTTGGCGAATTACGACCCCGAAGCAGTGTACGAAGGCAAGCACGTAAAGGACTCCAGAGGTAACTTCGCCAAGAAGGGCTGTTACTGTACCTTTCCGCACCTTATCGAGCTCATGGCACAGAACTACAAGAAGGTCTTCAAAATCCTTGAGTACACCGAAGGCCTGGAGGCCAAGATATCACCGTTCAAGACCGCCCTCGAAGAGGAGGCGGGCGAGCAGCTCGCCGGACAAATCGCCTCAGCGCAGATACCGCTCGGACGGTTCGTATCGCCGGTGCTCTACTGGGTGATGACCGGAGACGACTTCACCCTGGACCTCAACAACCCAGAAGCCCCGAAGATACTGTGCATCGGAAACAACCCCAACCGCCAGAACATCTACGGCTCTGCCATAGCCCTGTACACCATGCAGATGTTCAAGCTCATGAACCAGAAGGGCAAGCTCCCCAGCACCATCATCCTCGACGAGGTGCCGACCATCTTCATCAAGGGCCTCGACAACCTCATCGCCACGGCGCGAAGCAACAAGGTAGGAGTGGTACTCGGGGCTCAGGACTTCAGCCAGATAGAGCGCGACTACGGCAGGGAAGAGGCGAAGGTCATATACGGCACCATCGGAAACAAGATTACCGGCCAGGTGGACAGCGAGACCGCGGAGCAGTTCTCGAAGATGCTCGGAAAGGAATTCAAGGAACGCAAGGAACTCACCGTCAGCGACGACTCGGATTCCACCCGCATATCGTATAACCTCGAAGAACTCATGCCGCCGTCGAAGATCGGCACTCTTTCCCAGGGACAGTTCCTCGGACGCCTCGCGGACAACTTCGACACGCCTATCGCACAGAAACTCTTCTGCGGCACCGTGGATGTAGATATGGACCGCGCAAAGCGCAAGAAGGGCATGAAACAACGCGTACCGTACGTAACGGATTTCTTCAAGGGCCAGAAGCCGCTGATGGACGAACAGTCGAAGACACGCCTCGAAAACCTCTATACGGAGTATAAGGGCGACGAAAAGAAACTGTACGAGATATTCCTGCGAGAAAAGATGGACGAGAAGATCAATGAGAATTTCTTCCAAATCAAACACGATATGGAAGAACTTGTAGATAAGGAATATGATCGTGTAATGAGCCTCATAGAACACGAGAGGACCATAGAAAGAGCAAGAAACATATAATAGCGTATAAGAATTATGATAACCTTGATTACAAACATCTTCGCGGTGCTGCTGACGCTCCTGCCGCTTGATATCCAGAAAAGCACACCCGAACAGCTCTGGGACATCATTAGTGAAACTGAAGACACATGCTGTACGCAGGTTATGCTTCCGTCGGCATACGACCGGGACATGAGCCTTGACATCAACATTAATGAGGAAAAACTGTTTATCACGGCGATCTTCTCGCTGCTGATACTGCTCTTCGTCCTGGTGATAAACGCCCTCATAAAGAACTCCCTGAACAGAACCATGGCCTTCGACCTGGCGAAGTACCTAAGGCAAGACTG
>Ga0310690_10004327_pt1 | contig 20235 bp, 19 predicted proteins | sample AusTroGonzalo_MG_2_FD_207661 | JGI IMG/M metagenome (GOLD analysis project Ga0310690, IMG submission 207661) | Bovine rumen microbial communities from tropical cattle in Woodstock, Queensland, Australia - Gonzalo_04 (v2) (version 2) | ecosystem: Host-associated > Mammals > Digestive system >...
ACCGTGTCGAGCAAAAGACCGACTACGAGAAGCTCATCCTTGACATCGAAACAGATGGCTCAATCAATCCGAAAGACGCTATGACGGAAGCTGCTAAGATCCTCATCTATCACCTCATGCTGTTCTCCGACGAACGCATCACCCTGATGGATGAACAGAAGACAGTGTCGGAAGACTTTGACGAAGGCTCACTGCACATTCGTCAGCTCCTGAAGACCAAGCTCGTCGATATGGATCTTTCAGTTCGCGCTCTGAACTGCCTCAAAGCAGCCGAAGTCGAGACTATCGGTGAACTCGTCGCCCTTAACAAAGCCGACCTGCTCAAGTTCCGTAACTTCGGTAAGAAGTCACTCACAGAGCTTGAAGAATTGGTCAGAAGCAAGGGACTCGAATTTGGAATGAATATCAGTAAATATAAATTAGATAAGGAATAATAGAGATGAGACACAATAAGAAAATCAATCATTTAGGAAGAAAAGCCGCTCACCGTGAGTCGATGCTCGCCAACATGGCTTCATCACTGATCCTTGAGAAACGCATCATCACAACAACGGCTAAGGCAAAGGCATTGCGCCTCTACGTCGAACCGATGATCACCCGTTCCAAAGACGACTCAACAAACTCACGCCGTGTTGTTTTCGCACAGTTGCAGAACAAATACGCTGTCACAGAGTTGTTCCGCGAGGTGAGCCAGAAAGTGGCCAACCGTCCAGGCGGCTACACACGTATCATCAAACTCGGTCTCCGCGCAGGTGACAACGCCGATATGTGCATGATGGAACTCGTTGACTACAACGATGTCTATACCAACGGCAAGAAAGCTGCCAAAGCAACCAAGACAACACGTCGTGGTGGCAAGAAAAAAGCAGCAGAAGCAGCTCCAGCAGCAGAAACTCCAGCTGAAGAAGCTCCGAAAGCCGAATAATTTAGCTATTATATAGTAGCAATTAGTAGAGACGGTTCACGAACCGCCTCTACTTTTTTATTCTCCGTGTACGATTTTTTATTCTGCGTGTACAAAATTTTATTGTACGTGTAAATCGTTTTAGTCTCCGTGTATTTTGTTTTTGCATTAAAAATTAATACTATTTTTGCCGCCGTTTTAGACGAGCATCTATTACACTATATATATTCCCTTTTTTATTTATTCATGTTTACTTTTTTGTTAATTGTTTAATATTCAAACGATTTGCTAATTTAAATCTGATTGAAATGAAAAAGATTAAAGCAAAAACAAAGGCCTTTATCATGGTCGCGGCAATGGTATTGATGATGCTGTTGCCGACAAAAATGAACGCTCAGACCAAAATGGATGGATTCTTTGCAAACTCCGACAATAACAATTACGTTGACCGCTCCTCTGGTGATTTTGTAGTAACTAATCAACAGTTCGGTAACAATGACGCTCCTCTTGGAAACGGAGTGATAATAATGATTGTGGCTGGCGCCAGCTATGTCGCAATAAGAAGAAAAAAGGAGGACAGATTATGAAAAAGCTTAACGTACTAGTATTGTTGTTGTCATTTCTGGTGACAATGACACAATGTAAAAAAGATTTGCAAGTACAATCGGTAGTTGCCGATGACGCAGTGTTTATCCATGTTGATGTGCATGACGGTTCCAAAGTCAACGTGAATACAGCCAATGGCCTCGTGACTTTTGAAAATGACGATGTACTTCATGTCGTAAATAATGGAAAGTATGTCGGTAGCTTGCGACACAATGGTAGCGGTTTTGAGGGTTCTATCACTGGAGCCGTCATTGACCAACCATTATATTTCTATTTCTTTGGAAATCAGGAAGTTGAAAAGCTTACATTAGGCAAGACATCATGCACAGTGTCGATAGCAGACCAAAGTTCAAATCTTCCTGTTATCTCTTGTGGATGTTCACAGCAGGTGTATGTTGGTGAGGGGGCATATTCAGTATTCTTATATAATAAATGTGCATTGGTGAAGTTTGATGTCAAGTCTGATACAGAAGAATCAGTGTGCCTCATCGGCATGAACAACAGAGTCAGCATCGATTTTGGCGATAATAGCTTCAGATATGATAAAGAAGGCGAGGGTATCATAAAATTATCTGCCGGATCAGGTGAAAAATGGGCTATTTTGTTTCCACAGAATGAATTGGCAGAAGGTGAGTCGGCATCGCTGTTTTCAGAAGATGAGAAATATGTTGGCGTTCGTCCGGCTATTCCGGCTATCGAGGCTAATGATTTTTTGAAAGACGCAATAAATCTTGTACTTGTATATAACAGCAAAAACGACGGAAAATTCAGCGCAAGCAGATCGAAGATGGTGACATTCTCACCTGGCAACTTGCAATATGTTCACGATGGCTCAAAGTGCTCATGGAAGTTCGCCGATCATCAGTATGATGTCATTGGAATGGGTCAAAGTGGTACTGCCAGTCAGGATGTTAGTAGAGATTTGTATGGCTGGGGCACAGGCGATAATCCATGTAATGTTTCTGAAAAAGACAGTGATTACAGCACTTTTGTCGATTGGGGAAAAGTTATTGGCTCAAAAGATGGCAAAGATTCATGGCGTACACTAACTGGTACAGAATGGGACTACATAGTTTATCGTCGTAAGGCATCGACGGTAAATGGAACTGACAACGCACGCTACACAAAAGCTGTGGTCAATGGTGTAAAAGGAATGATTCTGTTCCCTGATGTTTATGTGCATCCGTATGATGTTACACAGCCGGAGGGTATAAATTATACAACTAGCAACCAGTCGTGGAATGTTAATGTTTATTCAGTTGATGATTGGACAAAGATGGAGTCGGCTGGAGCTATTTTCCTGCCTGCAGCAGGTGAACGTAAAGGAACATCTGTCGCCAATGTTGGGGAGACTGGTCGTTACTGGTCGAGTTACACGGAGGACGACACACACGCATTTAATTTGTTCTTTACGGATTATCGTCCTTATCCTACTGATAAAATTCGCCGTAGTGGAGGTTTTTCTGTTAGATTAGTGCACGAATAGAAAAATTTCTTATCTTTGCAGCTTGGAAAATATTGTTTAAAAAGTTAAAAAGATGAGTAGAATAGAAAAAATCCATGCCCGCCAGATTCTGGATTCTCGCGGCAATCCTACAGTTGAAGTCGATGTCATAACCGAAGACGGTATCCTCGGTAGAGCAGCAGTTCCGTCAGGCGCATCAACAGGTGTGCACGAAGCAGTGGAGCTTCGCGATGGTGACAAGACTAAATTTATGGGCAAGAGCGTATATAAGGCAGTTGACCATGTGAACAACGAACTTGCAAAAGCCATTGAAGGCTATGAGGTTACAGACCAGAACGCCATCGACGCCAAGATGATTGAACTCGACGGCACAAAGAATAAAGGCAACTTCGGCGCCAACGCCATCCTCGGCGTATCACTCGCTTGCGCAAAAGCTGGTGCTATCTACACCGACCAGCCTCTGTATCGTTATATCGGCGGTGTCAGCGCAAACACTTTGCCAATACCTATGATGAACATCCTCAATGGTGGTTCACATGCAGACAATAGCGTTGATTTCCAGGAGTTTATGATTATGCCAGTGGGCGCCAAGTCATTCCATCAGGCTATTCAGATGGGTTCGGAGATCTTCCATAACCTCAAAAACGTGTTGAAAGCTGCTGGTTATTCAACAAACGTCGGCGACGAAGGCGGTTTTGCACCTAACCTCAAGTCAAATGACGAGGGTATCGAGGTGATTCTCAAAGCTATCGAAAAAGCTGGCTACCGTCCTGGTGAAGACGTGTTCATCGCTCTCGATGCCGCTTCTTCAGAGTATTATCTGCCAGAAGAGAAAGTTTATCATCTGCATAAATCGACAGGTGAGAAATTGAATGCAAAAGACATGGTTGAGTTCTGGAACAACTGGGTGAAGAAATATCCTATCATCTCTATCGAAGACGGTATGGCCGAAGACGATTGGGATGGCTGGAAACTCATGACCGACACCATGGGCAACAAGATTCAGCTCGTGGGTGACGACCTCTTCGTAACTAACGTTGAGCGTCTCAAGATGGGTATCGATAAGAAAGTTGCTAATTCTATCTTAGTGAAAGTCAACCAGATAGGTTCACTGACTGAGACTATCGCCGCTGTCAACTTGGCTTATCGTAACCAATATACAGCCGTTATGAGCCACCGCTCAGGCGAGACAGAGGACACCACCATTGCCGACCTCGCAGTCGCCTTGAATACTGGTGAGATCAAGACAGGTTCTGCCTCACGTACCGACCGTATCTGCAAGTACAATCAGTTGATGAGAATTGAGGAAGAGCTTGGTGATATGGCTTACTATCCTGGTAAGAATCACAAATTTACGAAGTAATCGTCTTTGAAGTTTACAAAGTACAATTGCTTTTGAGCACGAGTCACTGCGGTGTAGAACCAGCGTAAGTCGCTGACCTGCAGTGGCTCGTCTTCTTTTATATAAGGTGCGTCGATAAACACATTGGGCCATTGTCCGCCTTGTGTTTTATGGCACGTGAGCGCGTAACCGAATTTCACTTGTAATGCGTTGAAATATGGGTTTTTGCGCATCTCTTTGTATCTCTCGCGTTTGTTGGGAATGTCGATATAATCCTCCTCAACGGCGCGATAGAATTTTTCTGATTCTTCAGGCGTTAGGGCAGGGGAGTCGCTAGTCAATGTCTCTAGCAAAATCTTTACAGAAAGATTTGGTTCTTCCTGATAATCAGTGAGTTGTATGTCAACATCGGCAAAATGGAAGCCGTACATCTCTTCTGTGTTGTTGATACGCATCAGCTCAATCATGTCGCCGTTGGCTATGAAACTTATCTTTTGGTCTTCGTCGGTCCAGAAATAGTTGTTTTTCACCACCATGAGTTTGTCGCCAGTTGAAATCTCGCCGTCTTCCTGCAGGATGCGTGCACGGATGGCTTGATTGTACATGTTGGCGCGTTTGTTGCTCTTGCAGATTATTACAGCATCGTTGGTGTTTTTGCCGTTGAAATTCTGCCATAATAATTCCTCAAACTCTTGAGGTTCAATGCGATGTATATCATGGAAACCGTTGACATTGAATAGTGGTAGTTCAATCTGCGCCGCCATTAAGGGCCTTAATGGCGTTAATGGCCTTAAGGTCTGGCGCAATTGTGTGGCATTCCACAAAATCCCTGATTCTTCTTCTTGTCGCATGACTTCTGTAAGTTCATACGATGCAACAGTTAGGTTGAAACTATGTTTCAGCACGTTGATGTCATTGGCGGGGCTGTTTTCTAATCCTACAGGTGGCAGCTGTGCGTTGTCGCCAATGAGCAGAAGTCTGCAGTTTTCGCCACTGAATACATAGTTTATCAAGTCGTCTAAAAGTGAGCGTCCGTTGGCATAGTCGTCGGCAATCATGGAGCACTCGTCAACGATGAAAACGGTGTTTTTCGACTTGTTTTCGGCTCTTGTCATTCGCAGAGAGCCGTCGGTAAACTGTTGGAAACGGTATATTTTTCTATGGATGGTAGAAGAAGTCCTCCCCGTATAGCCGCTCAGTACCTTCGCGGCTCGTCCCGTCGGTGCCATAAGCTGGTAGCGCATGCCAATTTGAGGAAGCGCCTTCACCAATGTGGTTACTAACGTGGTCTTTCCGGTACCTGCATATCCTTGTAAAAGATAAGTGGGATTTGGTTTTTCAGATAGAATAAAAGCTGCAAGATGATATAATACCGTACGCTGGCCTTCGGTTGGAACAAAACCAAACGATTTTGTCAAGATACTATACAAATCTTGCCTCGTCATGTTAGAATGGATAACCGATACCAAAGTTCCAAACAATGTCTTTCCATTGCAACTTGCTCACTCTCCAGCGATGTGCCTCATCAAATGCTGGGTCGCACAAAGGAGCAGCAAAATCCAAACGAATCAGGAAGAATGAGAAGTCGAAACGGAGACCTAAACCGGCATCAAAAGCAAGCTGTTTGTAAAATTTGTCGAACTTGAACTGGCCTCCAGGGAATGACTCGTTGTTCGACAAAGTCCAGATATTTCCCATATCTGCGAAAATTGCACCTTTTATAAAGCTGTAGATAGGATATCTGTATTCAATATTTGTTTCTAACTGCAAATCGCCAATATGCTCAATGTCGTATCCATATGGATTGTTGAACTCACCAGGACCGAGAGTACGGAACTGCCATCCGCGCATTCCGTTGGCACCACCAGCATAAAAACTCCTTTCAAACGGAAGGTCGATAGAATTGCCGTAGGCTATACCTTGACCATAAAACATTCGCCATGCCAAAGAAGTTTTGTTCATGAAATAATGGTAATACCTGAAATCAATAATAAATTTGACATATTGTGCATATCGTATCCCTATGATTTCGTGATAGTTATCTTTCTCTGTGATAAGCGGAGTTTTGTTGAATAGCGATAATAGGTTGCCGGATGTCTCGACATCGAATTTTATATAAAAGAAATCATTGCTGATCTTTTTCACGTTCTGGTTACTGAAAATCAACGAGTAGTTCAAACCAAAAATCAAGTGGTCGGTATATTGGTCTTTAATACGCTGATTTTTTTCAAAATCAAGGACGTAAGCGAATAATTCTGAAGGTAACACCTTGACAGTGTTTAAGTTAATAGGTGTCAAGTAATGTTCAAGGGTATTTGTCGATCTCCAGTTGTAACCATACGATGCAGTCATGATATAGCGCATGTAAAGCGGCCTGATTTGCATGTTGTAACCGGTCAAAAGCATTGTGTTTGGCTGGTATTCACTGACAAATCGGCGCAATTTGATAGGGCTGAGGAATCGTGGGAAAGTGATACTTGCCTCGACACCAAACTCCTTTGTGTTGAACATGCCTTCCTGAATGTATTCCTTATTGACACGTTGTGCCTGAATACCGCCTCTGACAGATATTCGCAACACCTCGGAACCCCTGAAAATATTGTTGTTTCGGTATGAAATGCTTCCTAAAGCGCCTAAATCACCACCCGAATTGGTGCCTTCAACCTGAATGTTGTAATGGTGTATCTTGCCCTTTTGCAGCGTGACGTTGCAGTTCAACAACTTTACCGAGTCGTTGTTGCTCGGAACTGTATCGAAACTTATGTTGCTGAGACTGTATAACTTAAGACTACCCAACGCCCTATAGGTCTGAGTGACCCTTTTTTGACTGAATTTGTCACCGGGACGAATCAGTATGACCTGGTTGAAAGTTTTTAGATTAACTTTCGGATTTTGCTCGTAGATATAGTTGAATGCTGAGAACGATACAGTGTCATTTTTTGCCGTGCTTGCAGTATGAATATTGTAATCTGGATACACAAACACCTTGTTAATCAGGAACTTATCGTGTTTTTCGCCATCTATTCGCAGAGTGATGTCGGCTTTCTTCTGCATCAGATTAGTATCAACTTCATAAACGATATAATCTTTGGTGAAAAAGAAATAACCATTGTCCCGCAGATGTGAGGTAATCAATTCACGGTCTTTATACAACGCGAAAAAGTTGTAATTATCGCCTTCTGTTAACTGAAAATCATCGTTAATGTCATTTACGAGCCTTGCAATGGCGGTATCGTTGATTTTGTAGTTGATGTTCCTTACTGTATAAGGCTTGGCTGGCGTAATCTTATATGTTACCCTCGCTCTTATCTTTCTCTTGCTTATCGATGGCGTCACTTTCGACTTGAAAAATCCGACATTGTCGAGATAATCCTCCATCTGCCGTTTTGAGTTGTTGGTGTGCACATCGCTGATATACACTGGCTCAACGCCGAAATTCCTATTTATCCACCTGTAGAATTTTTTGTTTGATTTTTTCTCGGTTTTGTAATAAACCCACACTCTTGGCAACCATCCAAAGAGGTTTTTGTTAGGTTTCTGGATAATATAATTGGAAATTTCCGATCTTGAGATATCGTATTTTATCGAGTCGTTGATGACAATATTTTCAACCAATATGGATTTTCCTTCAGGAACGTATTTCCTGATGGCGCAGCTTGATAAAATCAAGACTACAATCAAAACCGATATTGATTTTAATATCCTCATATGACTTCAGCTACGGTGAAATTGCTACCTCCAATGAAAACTACATCGTCGAAATGCGCATTATTAAGTGCTGAATTGTACGCTTGTTGTACCGATTCATAGACATTGCCTCTTAAACCGACTTCTAAGGCTTTTGCAGCCAATATGTTAGCGTCTAAACCACGAGGAATGTCGGCTTTGCAGAAATAATAATCGGCGTAGTGTGGCAAAAGATTCAAGATGCCGTCGATATCCTTGTCGTTGACGCATCCCAAAACGAAATGTAACTTCCTGAAAGTCATATCACTGAGCTGCATCACAATCTCTTTCACTCCACCGACGTTATGGCCTGTATCGGCAATCACAAGAGGTTGGCGGCTCAATATTTGCCATCTGCCCATCAGATTGGTGTTTTTAACCACAAATTCGAGACCGTTTATTATGTCTTTTTTGTCGATATTGAACTTTTCTTTAAGGATTTCGACAGCACAAATCACTGTGGCGAGGTTCTTTTTCTGATAGTAACCGAGTAGTGGGAACTCCACCGCTTCGATGTATAACTCGCTGTCTTTCCAGATGTCAAATTTCTGATAATCAAGCGATTCGATATGTATTTTGTCGCAGTCGATGATTTGGTCGGCAAAGAAAATAGGAGAGTGGCATTCTTGTGCTTTCTTGATGAATACATCTTTTGTTTCGGGCTGTGTCTCACCAATAACCACAGGAGTGTTCGGTTTGATGATGCCAGCTTTTTCAACGGCAATCTCTGCCAATGTGTTGCCCAACATCGCCACATGATCCAAGGAAATATTGGTGATTACGCTGAGTTCCGGCTTGATGATATTTGTCGAATCCAGTCGGCCGCCGAGTCCCACCTCGATGATGGCAATATCAACTTTTTCTTTGGCGAAATAGTCGAATGCCATGCCTGTCGCCATCTCAAAGAACGAAAGCTGCATCTCTTCGAACTTCTCTTTGTTGTTGCCGATGAAGTCGATAACACTCTGTTCGTCAATCATTTTTCCGTTTATACGAATTCTCTCGCGGAAGTCGAGTAGGTGAGGAGAGGTGTATAAACCAGTCTTGTATCCGCATTCCTGGAATATGGATGCAAGAGTATGCGACACCGTGCCTTTGCCGTTGGTGCCTGCGACGTGCACGGTCTTAAACTTATTTTGCGGATTGCCTAGAAAATCAAGCAGTTCCGCTATGTTGCCGAGGTCTGGCTTATATGCCTTCGCTCCGATTTTTTGATACATTGGAAATTTGTTGAACATCCAATTTGTCGTATCAGCGTAGTTCATTGTCGTATGATAAATTTATATGTTATCGTTCCTTTTTGTAATTCTGCAGCATCTTTGTCGGGTGCGAAAACCGATGCTTTTGCTGCGTTGAGCGCTGTCTCGCGCATTCTCGTGTTGGCAATGTTGGTGCCTTTGCCTATTTGTGTACGTTGCACGCGTCCGTCGCGATCCACCCATATGTCAACGACTATGGTGCCTTCCTCATTGAAGTCGGAGCTGGGGCGTTGGAGGCTTTTTGCGTTACGTCCTCCGAGGTCATACGACGGTCCTCCGCCGCTGCCACCCTGTCCTTGATAGTTGGCGATTTCCTGTCCTCCGTTAACGATGCCTTGGTCACCAGGTGTTTCTGTTATGCCTTCCGACGAAGTGTTTTCTACAATTTTTACTGGTTTAAACAACGCTCTTTCGTTGACTTTCTGCTCTTCTTTCTTAGGCTGAGGCTCCTCTATGGCGGGGGCTTCCTCAGTGTTTTGTGTCACCGCCGGCTCTTCTGATTCAGGCGTATGCACCACGGGCTTGACCACTTCAGCAGGTTTGACTTGTTGTTGGGCTCCCATGCCTTCGTTGTACATGCCTAAATTCACCTCAACGCCAGCCTCACCTGGCAATGGCAGCGGTGTGGTTAGTGCCATGATGATAAGCAAAACCACCACAAGGGCGTGTAAAGCCACTGTGACACCTATTGCGATTGCTTTATTTCTGTTCTGTCGTGTCATTTCTTAGTCGATGTTGCAAGCAAAACCTTATGGTTCTGATGTGTCTCGTTGTTGATGTTGTTCACTGCGTCGATGACATTGACCACATATTGCACCGGCACTGTCTTGTCGGAGCGCACCACCACGGTGCCTTCGCTGCCGCCGTTGGCCTTGTTAAGTTCTAGCAAAATCTCTGCTTGTAATTGATTCTCAGTGACTTGGCGCTCTCCGATATAATAATCGTTTTTCTCGTTGATATACACGGTGACGGTCTGTTTTGCCATGGTGCGGCTGTTGCTCTGTGGAAGCAACAGCTTGATGGCGTTAGGTGCCACCAGCGTCGAGGTCAGCATGAAGAAGATAAGCAGCAGGAACACGAGGTCGGACATCGACGACGAGTTGAACTCCACTCTTCTCTGATTTCTGCGTTTCAGTGCCATAATTATTTCGCTGGTTCGTTCAAGACATCCATGAATTCAATACTCTTCGACTCGAGTAGGTTGACCACCTTATCTATTTGAGCCACAAGGATATTGTAGAAAATAAAGGCGATGATACCCACGATGAGACCTCCGACAGTTGTCACCATCGCCTGGTAGATACCTGTCGAAAGCAATTCTATGTCAATGTTGTTTCCAGCCATCGACATGTCGTAGAAGGCACGTATCATTCCGATGACGGTTCCAAGGAATCCTAGCATCGGGCCGGCTCCTGATATCATGGCGAGGAGCGCGACACCTTTTTCAAGAGTGCTAACCTCCAGATTACCAACGTTTTCGATGGCTGTCTGAATATCGTTCAAAGGCTTGCCGATACGTGAGATGCCCTTCTCAATCATTCGCGAAAGCGGGGTGGAGGTCTTCTGACATAACATCTTGGCGTCGTCTAACTTGCCATCCATCATATAGTTGCGGATTGTCTCCATGAAACTGTCGTCTTTCTTGGCAGCTCTGTTGATGTTGATGAATCTCTCAACGAAAATATAAACGGCTATGATGGAGAAAATAGCCAAAATAAGCATGATCCAGCCGCCCTGTACTGCCATGTTCCATAGCGACATCCTAATCTCAGTAGGCTCTGTAATCGTCTCAACTACAGGCACTTGCAATAAAAAACTTGTTAAATTCATATACTAATATTTGTCAATTACAAAAATAACTATTAATTGGCAAATATATTACAAAATTTTGGAAAAAAATCAGATTTCAGTGAATCTTTTTACAATTTTTTCACGATAAGTGTTTGATACTGGGACCGGCTCAAGACCTGTTTGGTTGAAATCAATGTAATAGCCGTCGGCATCATTGCGTAAAAGTTTGATATTGTTGGAGTTGACAATATATGTGCGATGACAGCGCATGAGCGGTGTTCCTTTGAAATCGTCTTCGATGGCTTGAATCTTGTTGCGTAGGACAAAAGTGCTGATTCCACCTTTATTATTATAATAGACGTTTACGTAATTGCCTTCAGCCTTTATGTAATAGATATTTTCAAGTTTTACTGCAAATTTCGGTGCTCCAGTATAGTCGTTGAAGTTGATGATGTCGGGATTTTCGGTCACCGATGGCTCTGTTGTGGTGTTTTTGGGAGTTGTTTGAGTGCTACTATTGTCGTTGGACTGTATCACCCTTCTTGCAATTTTCAACACTCTCTGTGCATCTAATAATGCAAAACTCAAGTCGGTGACAATAAACGGGAATGCTAATGCGATAAAGGTGATTAGGATACTCTTACCTATGATGAGAGCGTGTGTATATTCCTCTATATGCATGATTCTCAATGAGATATATGCATGGAACAGACCTATTAATATTATTTCGGCGATGTTCCATAATATAAATATAGGTAATGTGAAGCGGATAAGCCGTTTCGACATATAAAACATCATCACCCTACTGAAAATCAAGAATATTGTGGAGAAGATGATGAAGAATGCTGTATATATGAATTTGTCTTGTTCTTCGAGAGAGAACCATGCTGTTGTGGTGTCGGAGAGGGGTATATATACAGCCAAAAATGCGATGGCGAAGAGCACAGAGATGGTCACTTGGACAATCAGATTGTTCTTCTCTATCAGATAATGTGGCAATTTTTTTCTTTGCATTGGCGTAATTTTTACGCTGCAAAGATACAAATAATATCAATACGAACGAATTTCGTCACAAAATTTTTAAATTTTCGTCACAAAATAAAAATTTCGTCACAATTTTAGAAAATTTCGTCACAAAATGGATAATTTCGTCACAAAAAGTCAAAATTGGTCACATATAGGCCAGATTTCGTCACAAAAATACACCAGGTGGATTTTAGGGGGTACTTTTGCGATGTTTGAAAACGAATAATTAACAATTTAATATCATAATAAATGAAGATTTCAGGAATAGGAAGTTCTCTTCCATCGAAGGTGGTTACAAACCAGATGCTTGCCGAGATTCTTGACACATCAGACGAATGGATTACGACGCGTACCGGTATCAAGGAGCGTCGTGTCTTGTCGAAGGAATATGTGTTGGATCTTGCTGTTGATGCATCGTTGAAAGCTCTTGAAGATGCGAAGATGACTGCGAAGGACATAGATTATATCATCTGTGCCAACGTGGTGAATGAGTATGTCACGCCAGCATTAAGCTGTATTGTGAAAGATAAGATTGGCGCTCATTGTCCTTGTTTCGATCTCAATGGAGCATGCGTGGGCTTTGTTTATGCCTGCGACATCGCTGAAGCATATTATAAAATAGGTAAAGTGAAGAACGTCCTCGTGGTTTGTGCTGAGGCACCGGCTCACATGCTCGACTGGCACGACCGCACATGTGCAGTGTTGTTTGGAGCAGGCGCGGGAGCAGCAGTGCTCACACCTGGCGACAACATCATCGCTACACGTCTCACTGGCTCAGAAGGCTGGGACCGTCTCTATGAGATGCACGACCTCCAGTGGTGCCCTTATGATGAGAAAGGCAGCACCAACCTCCCTCTCGTGATGCACGGACAGGATGTGTTCAGATTTGCCACATCGACATGCGTCAACGACTTGAAGGAAGTGCTCAAAGAGGCTAATATGACTGCTGATCAGATTGACACATACTTCATCCATCAGGCTAACTTACGAATAATAAAATACATTGAACAGATGCTCGGACAGCCGTCAGAGAAGTTCCCGACAAACATCGAGAAATACGGTAACACCTCATCGGCTAGCTTGCCAATCCTTCTTGACGAAGTGAAACGTGCAGGCAAGCTCAAAGAAGGCGACATCCTCGCTTTCAGCGCTTTTGGCGCAGGTCTCGTATCAGGAGCAATGATAATGAAATGGTAAAATTGAAAAAAATGGAAATGAATAAAAGAAGAGTAGTTATTACAGGTATGGGCGTTGTCTCACCTGTTGGAAACGATGTCGAAACTTTCCTCGACAGCATTATGAATGGCAAATGCGGCATCGATTTTATCACAAAATTTAACACCGACGACCTTCCTGTGAAGGTGGCTGCCGAAGTCAAGAATTTCGACCCGAGCAAAGATGGTCTTGAAATTCCTTTTGTGCGTCGTAACGACCTGTTTGCCGTTTATGCTATGGCAGCAGCATGCCAGGCTATGAAAGGCAACGAAGAAGGTTGGGATTCTGACCGTCTCGGCGTGTATATCGGCTCGGGCATCGGCGGTTTCGACACCATGATGCGCGAGATGCACAAACTCGAGGCCGAGGGTCCACGTTGGGTGTCTCCATTGATGATCCCTACCATGATTGCTAATATGGCTTCAGGTAATGTGGCTATACGTTTCAACGCTCATGGAGTGTGCTTGCCTGTCGTAACTGCTTGTGCCACAAGTACTCACGCTATTGGTGAAGCTTATCGTGCCATCAAGGACGGCTATGCTGACGGCATCATCGCTGGTGGTACAGAAGCACCTATTAACAGATTGTCGATTGCAGGTTTCGCAAACTGCAAGGCTCTGACAAAATCGGAAGACCCGAATGCTGCATCACTGCCATTCGACGCACGCCGTGCTGGATTCGTCATCGCAGAAGGCGCTGGCATAGTGCTTCTGGAAGAACTCGAGCATGCTAAACAGCGTGGAGCAACAATCTACGCTGAGGTTTGCGGCTACGGCAACACATGCGACGGCCACCATGTGACAGCACCACATCCTGAAGGCACATATGCTGCCAAGGCTATCAAGATGGCATTGGATGAAGCTGGCTACCAGGAAAAGAAAGACCTGCTTTACATCAACGCACACGGAACAGGCACAGCATTGAATGACTCGTCGGAGACACAGGCTATCAAGAAGGCTATGGGCGAGGACGAGGCACGCAGAGCATTGATTAGCTCGACGAAATCAATGACAGGACACCTTCTCGGTGCTGCCGGCGCTATCGAAATCATTGCTTCGGCATTGGCATTGCAGAAAGGCATGGTGCCTCCAACAATCAACCTCAACGAGGCTGACCCTGCCTGCGATCTCAACTACACGCCAAACAAGGCTGTGAAGGCTGATCTGACAATTGCAGTGTCGCAGTCGTTGGGCTTCGGCGGTCATAACGGCGCTGTGGCATTAAGACCAATCAAGTAAAATATTGAAAATCATATAGCTATGACAAGAGAAGAATTAAAAAACTACTTACCTCATCGCGAGCCTATGTTGCTCATTGACGAGATAGATATTGACGAACAGCATGTCGCTCATTCGAAATATCACGTCAAGGGTGATGAGTTTTTCCTCCAGGGACACTTCCCGGGCAACCCAGTGGTGCCGGGCGTCATCCTCTGCGAGATTATGGCCCAGAGCTGCGCTCTTCTTATGAAAGAAGACCTTCCGGGCAAGCTCACTTTCTATACGGGCATCAACAATGTGCGTTTCAAGAACCAGGTCCTTCCGGGTGACACCGTGGAAGTCGATGCTGTCCTGACAGCACACCGCGCCAACATCTATTTCTGCGACGCCAAATTGAGCGTTAGAGGAAAACAATGTGTCAGCGGAAGTCTGTCATTCGCTCTCGTTCCAAGAAATGAAAAATAATTTTATATAATGAAGAAAGAATTTCAAATTGTTGTGTTGGCAAAACAGGTGCCTGATACCAAGAATGTTGGTAAGGACGCCATGAATGCCGACGGCACCATCAACCGCGCTGCTCTTCCTGCCATCTTCAACCCTGATGACATGAAAGCTCTTGAGATGGCTCTGGAGTGCCGTGATAGAATCAAAGCAGAAAACAACATTGACGTCAAAGTGACCGTCATCACCATGGGACCTCCACGTGCCAACGAGATTATCCGGGAGGCATTGTACCGTGGCGCCGACAATGGCTTTGTGGTCAGCGACAAACGTTTTGCTGCATCAGACACATTGGCAACATCATATGCTTTGTCGATGGCTATCAGAAAGTTAGGTCATTACGACATCGTTTTCACAGGCCGTCAGGCTATCGATGGCGACACCGCACAGGTGGGACCTCAGACAGCTGAGAAACTTGAAGTGCCGCAAATCACTTATGCCGACAAGCTCGTCGCAGTGACACCTGAGACCATCCGTCTCAAGAGAGTGCTTCAGCACGGCATCGAGGTGGTAGAGACCAAGCTTCCAGCTCTCGTCACAGTTCACGGCAACGCAAAAGACTGCCGTTCACGCCACGCTCATCTTGTTATCAAGAAGAAAAACACCGAAATACCAATGTGGACAGCCGATGACATCAATCCAGACTTCGACAGACTGGGTGGTAAAGGCTCTCCAACAAAGGTGAAAAACATTGAGAACGTCGTTCTTGCAAAGAAAGAAAGCATTACAATCAATAGTGATGATGAAGGTATCAAAGGATTGATTGAAGACCTCACAGCATCACATATTTTCTAGGAATTAAAGATTAAAATTAAGAATAAAATTAAAAAGAATATAGCTATGACAACAAAAGAAAAAATCACTGAAATCATCGTTAACAAACTGAATTGCGACCCGGCACAAGTTACAGAAGACGCTGGCTTCGTCACCACATTAGGTGCTGACTCACTCGACATCGTTGAGCTTATCATGGACATTGAGCGTGAGTTTGAAATCACCATTCCGGATAACATGACAGAGAAGATCGTCACAGTGGGCGACGCAATCAAAGTTGTTGAAGAAATCAAGGCAAAATAATGAATAACATTATTGTTTATTGTGAAGTAAAAGACGACGGCAAGATCGCCGATGTGAGCTTGGAACTCTGTTCAAAGGCTCGTCATTTGGCCGACCGCCTCAACGTCAACGTTGATGCCGCTGTCATTGGCAACAATCTCAAAGGTCTTGAGAATGAACTGTTTACACATGGTGTGAACACTGTTTTCTGCCTTGAGGACTCACGTCTGTCGTTTTATCAGACGTTGCCACATTTCAGTGTGATGACCAAGCTCATCGAACGCGAGAAGCCGTACTCGGTGCTCTTCGGAGCAACTCCTGTCGGCCGTGACCTCGGTCCGAGAGTGGCGTCATATCTCCGTTGCGGTCTCACCGCCGACTGTACAGCCCTCGACATTGACGAGAACGGCAACCTGATGCAGATACGTCCGGCTTTCGGCGGCAACATCATAGCCACCATCATTTGCCCAGACGTGCGCCCGCAGATGGCTACAGTACGTGAAGGCGTCATGAAACAGGAAGTGTTTGAGAAACAGAAGAATACAGCTGTTGTGCAACTCAACGCATCAGAGTTCTTGAATGAAGCCGATTTCGTAGTGAAAATCATCGAGCGTAAGCTTGAAGAGAAGAAAATCGATATCAAAGGTGCTCCAATCATCGTTTCAGGTGGTTATGGCATGGGTTGCAAAGAGAATTTCAAGCTCTTGCATGAACTTGCAGACCTCCTCGGTGGAGAAGTGGGAGCCACACGTGCCGCTGTCGATGCCGGTTTTGCAGAGCCTGAACGCCAGGTCGGTCAGACAGGTGTCACAGTGCGTCCGAAAGTGTATATCGCTTGCGGTATCTCTGGCGCGGTGCAGCACCGCTCGGGCATGGAACAGTCAGCGTTGATAATCTCTATCAACACCGACCCACACGCTCCAATCAACTCTATTGCCGATTACGTCATCACCGGTGACGCAGCAGATGTAGTGTCGAAGATGATAAAATATTGTAAATCAAATAGTAAGAAATAATGAACTTTTATCAAGATAATAAAAGCCTCGCTTTCTATCTGAACCATCCTAAGATGGAAGAGATCGTCCGCATGAAGGAAAACGACTTTGTGGATGCTGAGAACGACGAGCTGGCACCTAAGAGCGTGGAAGACGCTATCGACAACTACGACAAGGTGTTGGACATCGTTGGTGAGCTTTGCGGCGACGTGTTGGACGTGAACGCTGAGGCAGTCGATATTGAAGGTCCGAAAATCGTTGATAACGCTATCGTCTATGCTAAGGGAACACAGCAGAATCACGAGGCTATGCGTGACGCCGGTCTTTATGGCATGGCACTTCCACGCAAATACAACGGACTTAACTTCTCATACGTGCCTTACGTGATGGCAGCCGAGATGGTGTCACGCGCCGACGCAGGCTTCGCCAACATCTGGGGCTTGCAGGACTGTGCCGAGACTATTCTCAAATTCGCTGACGACGCTATCAAAGACGAGTTTTTGCCACGTATCTACAGAGGTGACACATGCTCTATGGACCTCACAGAGCCTGACGCAGGTTCCGACCTTCAGTCAGTTCAGCTGAAAGCCACTTTTGATGAGAAGGCTAACTGCTGGAGACTCAACGGCGTGAAGCGTTTCATCACCAATGGTGACGCTGACATCAAATTAGTGCTTGCTCGTTCAGAAGAGGGTAGCACCGACGGTCGTGGTCTTTCACTCTTTGTCTATGACAGAAAAGAGAAAGCCGTGACAGTACGTCGTATCGAGAACAAGATGGGTATCCACGGCTCACCGACAGCGGAGTTGGTGTTTAACAACGCACCTGCGAAACTCGTTGGCGACCGCAAAATGGGTCTTATCAAATACGTCATGTCACTGATGAACGGCGCACGTTTAGGCGTTGGCGCCCAGTCAGTTGGACTCGCCGAGGCTGCGGTACGCGATGCAGAGGAATATGCCGACCAGCGCGAACAGTTTGGCAAGAAAATCAAAGAGTTCGTTGCAGTTCAGGATATCCTTGATCTGATGCGTGCCAAGACCGACGCAGCTCGCTCATTGCTTTATGAGACAGCACGTTACGTCGAGACGAACAAGAAGATTGCCGACATGCTTACACCAGTGTTGAAGATGTTTGCCAGCGAATGGGCCAACCAGATTGCTTACGACGACATCCAGATCCACGGCGGCTCAGGCTTCATGAAGGAATACAAATGCGAGCGCCTCTATCGTGACGCACGTATCTTGACCATCTATGAAGGCACCTCACAGCTTCAGGTTGTGGCAGCAGCACGTTTCTTGGGAAATGGCGCATATCTCAAATATATTGCTGACCTTGATAACTTCGAATATTCTGAGGATTTACTGCCATTACGCGATAAGCTTCGTTCTATGACAGAAAAATATAAAGAAATTTTTGAACTTTCAGGCAATAAAGAGACACACCACAGACGTTTAGTAGAAGCGGTTGGTTACATCATCATGGGTTACCTGATGCTCCAGGACACAACACGTTGCGCTGATTTCAGAAAATCGTGCGAAGACATTATCAAATTAGGTAAAGGAGAAATTGCAAAAACTTACGAATATGTTAAAGAATAGAACAGCTATAATCACCGGTGCTGCAAGAGGTATCGGCAAAGCCATCGCCAAGCGTTACGCTATGGAAGGCTGCAATATTGCTATCACAGATATCAACGAAGACAACATCAAGGCTACAGTTGCTGAACTGAGCGAACTTGGTACACAGGTGAAAGGTTACGTTTCAAACGCAGCCGATTTTGCTGATGTTGAGAAGACTGTCAACCAGATCTTTGCAGATTTCGGTCGCATCGACATCCTCGTCAACAATGCAGGTATCACCAAGGACGGATTGATGCTTCGTATGACAGAGGCTCAGTGGGACGCAGTGCTCACAGTGAACCTGAAGTCAGCATTCAACTACATCCATGCTGTGTTGCCAATCATGGCACGTCAGAAGGGTGGAAGCATTATCAATATGGCAAGCGTCGTCGGCGTGAGCGGCAACGTGGGTCAGGCCAACTACTCAGCTTCGAAGGCTGGTTTGATCGGTCTCGCCAAGTCAATAGCCAAGGAGATGGGCAGCCGTGGCATCCGCGCCAACTGCATTGCTCCAGGCTTCATCGAGAGCGACATGACACGCGCACTTCCAGAAGAGGTGAGAAAAGACTGGGCAACCAAGATCCCGTTGAGAAGAGGCGGTACACCGGAAGACGTCGCCAACGTGGCGTTGTTCCTTGCATCAGACCTCTCAAGCTATGTCACCGGTCAGGTGATCAACTGCTGCGGCGGTATGCAATGCTAATTGCTATTAGTTGAGAGTTAATAGTTAGTAGTTAATATAAGATTTCTCGTAGAGACGATGTTTTTATCGTCTCTACATTTTTTATGGAATTGGATGCCAAATCTTTCCGGACGATGAATTGCTGTCGGCTCCTGTGACAGATTTCAGCACGTTGATTTCATTACGGCTACGGAGTAGGCCTAAGAAGGCAAAGACGAGGGCTTCTTTATAGTCGATAATGTCATCGGAAGGAACGAAGACCTCATGTTTGGTATTTGCCTGAATACGTTCGACGAGATATTTGTTTTTTGCACCGCCACCAGTGATTAACAATTTCGAAATCAATTGATTTTCAATTGATTTCGAAATTTGTAATGCTATATGCTCCACAAATGTTGCCATCATGTCGGCGATGTCGTCACGTTTTTCCAACAACGGTTTGATGTTTTCTTCAAAGAATTCGCGTCCCAATGATTTGGGATATTTCTCGGAGTAAAACGGATGTGAATTTAATAATGTAAATAATTGATTATCAATATGTCCGCTGCGTGCAATGTCACCATCTTTATCGTATGGCAACGATAACCGATTTGCCAAATAATTCAATGCCTGGTTTGCTATGCATATGTCATACGCAACACGTTGATCATCAATGTCGTATGACACGTTGGCGATGCCTCCGATATTGAGGCAGATAGGGTAGTCAGAGAACAACAGTTTGTCGCCGATTGGCACTAGTGGGGCGCCTTGGCCGCCTTTCAGCACGTCTTCGGTGCGGAAATCGTTGATGACCATGATGCCACATTCATTGGCAAGTGCTTGACC
>Ga0310690_10004328_pt1 | contig 20235 bp, 7 predicted proteins | sample AusTroGonzalo_MG_2_FD_207661 | JGI IMG/M metagenome (GOLD analysis project Ga0310690, IMG submission 207661) | Bovine rumen microbial communities from tropical cattle in Woodstock, Queensland, Australia - Gonzalo_04 (v2) (version 2) | ecosystem: Host-associated > Mammals > Digestive system >...
TCATCAGCAAGAGTTGCCACTGTTTTCGGCAATGCCATGGGGCCCACCATAAAAGACAAAACCGATCTTAGGGTATACCGCTTTAAGACTGCTGAAATATTGCATAAAACGCCTTCTTTCGCAAGTCTGCCGAAGTCTCAGCAAGAGAATATTCTTAAGGAATATGAAAGGGAAATAGATGCGGAAATACTTCCTATAACAGAAGACACTCTTCCCGGAGAACTGGCAAATATAATAGCCGGAAGGGTTGCAAATGTTTTTAATTTCAATGGCCCAAACATGACTGTAGATGCAGCCTGCGCCTCATCTCTTGCCGCCTTGGATTATTCTGTTTCCGGGCTTAGGGAAAGAAAATTTGACATAGCCATAACTGGCGGAGCAGATGACATGGTTCAGCCTACGGCCTTTGTGCGTTTTAGCAAGCTGGGAGCGCTTTCAGCTGATGGGTCCTTTCCATTTGATGAGAGAGCAAATGGCTTCGTAATGGCAGAAGCAGTTACAGTTTATATTTTAAAAAGACTTAGCGATGCGGAAAGAGACGGAGATAAGATTTATGCTCTAATAAATGCCATAGGCAGCGCCTCTGACGGAAAAGGCAAAGGCATAACGGCTCCAAACCCTAAAGGCCAAAAAATGGCAATAGAGCATGCTTTTTCACAAGTAGAATATAATCCGGGAGAAATTGACTTTGTAGAAGCGCACGGAACTTCAACAAGAGTAGGCGATGCGGCAGAAGTCCAGGTGCTCAAAGATATATTTGGGCCATATTTGCAAAACGGGAAAAAAATAGGACTGACCTCCGTAAAATCACAAATAGGCCATTCAAAAGCAGCGGCTGGTGCTGTAAGCATGGCTAAAACAGCCTTGGCTCTGTATAATAAAGTGCTTCCGGGATCTATCAACTGCGAAAAAGAAAATCCGGCAATTGATCTCAACAGCTTTTACGTAATAAAAAAATCCCAAGAATGGAAGAAAGAGAAAGGCATACGCAGAGCTGATGTTTCCGCATTTGGCTTCGGCGGCACAAATTTTCATGTGCTGATGGAAGAATATACCGGAAAAAATCACCCTCTTTTTACGGGAAAAGACAATGAAAAACAGACTGTCTTTTTTAACAGCTCTGAGATTCAGGAAGATCCCTGCAATCCTTTTGAAAAACTTCAGCCGGAAGCTATAACCATTCATGGGGATACTCCGCAAGAGGTAATAGCCGCTGCGCTGCGCGAGGCAAGGGAAGTGTTTTCCCGCATGCCTGAAAAATATCCGCTTGCATGCTATGCCCAGCATTCAATGGCTTGCCCAAGGAAAAAATTTGGTGTTTCTATTGTAGCTAAAAGCCCGAAAGATTTCATAGAGAAGGTAAAGCTTCTTGAAAAGAAGGCAGATACCGCCAATTGGGAAAAGCCTGTAATACAGTTCAAGCTGAAACAGATATATCCTTTTAATTCAAAAGCAAATAAAGCAAAAGTAGGCCTTCTGTTCCCAGGGCAAGGCTCTCAATCAGTAAACATGCTCAGAGATCTTGCTGCAAAATATCGCATTGTCAAAGAGACTTTTGATGAAGCTGATGAAATCATGATGCGCATGATAGGCATAAAGCTTACCGAAGCAATATGGTCTAAGCCGGGGGAAGACAAGGCAGCCCTGCAGAAAAGGGAAGACGACATACGCCAGACAAAACTTACTCAGCCTGCAATGATGACAGCAGACATTGCTATGTACAGGCTGTTATGCGAGTACGGGATAAAGCCTGACATGGCAATAGGCCACAGTCTTGGAGAATATGCCGCTGCCACTGCCGCAGGAGTGTTCACATTTGAAAACGGACTTAGAGCAGTAACAGACCGAGCTAAAGAAATGTCTAACATAAACGTAGCAGATCCGGGGAAAATGGCTTTTGTGGCCCTTGGCTGCGACAAGGTTGATGAAGAGCTTGCTAAACTTAATGCAGGATATGTGATTTCAGCAAATAAAAACTGCCCGACGCAAACAGTCATAGCAGGCGAAGCTAAGGCTGTAAATGCAGCCGTAGCTCATTTTAAGTCAATGGGAATAGAAGCCGGTGAAATAGCCGTGTCGCATGCCTTCCATTCAGCAGTTATAGAACCTGCAGCAAAACCTTACCGCGCTTTCCTGCAGAACATACCAATAAACCTGCCTACACTGCCAATACTTTCCAATGTTACATCTGATTTTTATCCAAATGACAAACAGGGAATATATGACTTGCTGGTAAAGCAAATATCCAGCCCGGTAGAATTTATAAAGCAGCTGGAACACATGTATGAGCTTGGAGTGCGCACCTTCATTGAATGCGGCCCTAAGCGAGTGCTGACAGGCTTTGCCACATCTACGCTTAAAGACAAGCCTGACGTAACAATTCTAGCCTCTAATCATCCAAAACGCGGCGGCATTATTGAATTCGACGACATGCTTGCAAATATGACAGCTCTTGGCATACCAGTAGACTGGGAAGGCAAGGATCCTCTAACTGGAGACAGGCATTTCAACCCTTATTTCAGAAACTGGGCAATAGCAAATGTATCGGCTGTATTCTCTGCCGAGGGCCGCAGCTCAGATCCTGAAGAAGAAAAGCCAGTATGCCCGCCTGACTCTCCGCAAGGAGGGGGAAAAGGCCTGCCCGAAGCACAGCTTAAGGATTTAATGGATTCTGTGGCTAAGCTGCAGGAAAAGATACAGTCCATGCTTGCATCTGAAAAGCCTGCTGCCAAACAGGAAGGAAAGCCTGCCAGCATAGAACCAGTAAAAGCCCCAGCTCAGACTGAGACAATAAAAGCTTCTGCGAAAACTGATAAGAACAATGCGGCAGAAAATACCGCATTAAAAGCCAAAACAGAAGAAATGCCGAAAAAATCTGATGAAATCCCCTCAGGACAGCCCGCCAGCAGCATATCTAAATCAGGAATGAAACTCTCTGAAGAAGAAATAACCGAACATATAGTTAATCTTTTCATAGAGAAAACAGGTTATACGAAGGAACTTCTTAATTTAGATTCGGATCTTGAGGCCGATCTTGGCATTGACACAATCAAACAGGCAGAGATTCTCTCTGAACTAAGGGAATATTACAAAATATCCGCAGAAGGCCAGCCTTCAGTAAAGGATTATCCTACAATACGCCACTGTATAAAGTTCGTGTATGAAAAACAATCCTCAGGGCAAGACATTCCCATGCCGAATTCTTTGCCGAAAGAAAAAACAGAAAAAAATACAGACTCTGCTGCTGCAGAAAAGGCTGAAAAACAAACAGCAGATGATGCTAAAAATAAAATTTCCTTTGCTGGCAAGGCAGATGCCGCAGATTCTTCTGACAAGCTTCTTACGGAAGAAGAAGTCACTGAGCAAATACTTAATTTATTCATAGAAAAAACAGGATATACCAAGGAGATGCTGGATCTTGACTCTGACATGGAGGCTGATCTTGGAATAGACACGATAAAGCAGGCAGAAATGCTTGCTCAAATCCGTGAACAATACAAAATCCCCGCTGACAGTTCAAACACAATTAAGGACTATCCTACAATAAGGCATTGCATAAAATTTGTCACAGAAAAACAGCATGGGGCAAATTCCAGGCAAGCTGGCGAAAAGAGGACTGCTTTAACAAAAGATGAAAAATCAGATACAGAATCTGATCCTGAACCTGAAGAATCCCAATCTAAAAAACAGAATGCTGCCGAAAACAGCAGCCTGAGAGAAAGCACAGATTCTGATCATATTTTAACAGAAAACCAATCTGCCGCAGCTGTTTCACCTGATAAGGAATCAGCTCAAACTCAGAATGACAGCAGCAATCCTGCTGCAAAAACCGTGTTTTCTGAAAGCAATTGGCATTCTTCAAAAGAAAATATTTTCCTTGAAAAAGACTTTTCAGTTATTTCTCATGAAAATAACATCATGGCAAATAATGAAACAGCAAAAAACTCAAGGAAACGCTCATCCCAAGAGGAGCCTCTGCTTCAGCTGATTCAGGAAAAAGAAAAAGAAGACAGGCTTGAGAAACAGCTGCAGGCTTATCCTGACATACCTCCGGTGCTGAACCTGCACCCAGCAAGGCACATAAGATATGTGCCCGTGCTCATTCCTGCCCCAGTTGAACAGGAAAACTTTTTTAAGCTTGCCTATAAGAAACCTGCAATAATTTTTTCTGAAGACTTAGATTTAGCCAAGGCTTTCAGGGCAGAGCTTTCTAAAAGGCAGATTCCGTCTTATATTTTCACATCTCTGAAAACAAAAGCAAAAGACTCAATACAGTATGATAATTCTAATCCCGCAGAGATGGAAATCACCTTCCGCGCATTTGCCGGAACGCATAAAGACATACAGGGAATTTTCTTTCTTAATGGCTGCATCAGAAAATATCTTTCAGCAGACACACATCCGAGCAAAGATTTGCTGAACTATTCATATCCCTTATTTCTTGCAGTAAAGGTTTTTAAGCCTGCTTTAGACAATGTTCCTAATGGTCTGAAATCCTTTTTGGCTGTAATAACAACAGCTAATGGAAAATTCGGCCATTTAGAGAATGATTCTATAGATCCTGTTTATGCATCTATACACGGAATGGCGCTTTGCTTCCGCAAAGAGCTTCCGAATACGATGATAAAGATTATAGATTTTGAACCTAGTGCGGCAAATAATGATATAGCTCATAAAACTTTTAATGAGATTCTTTATTCAGACTGCCGCACTTCGGTATGTTTCAGCGGGAACAAAAGAAATGTCATAATCTTTAACCCAGAACTGCTTGAAAAGAAAAATCCTGTTTCATTAAAAGGCAAAAGGATATTAATCACTGGAGCAGGACGAGGATTAGGAGCCCTGTTCTCAAGGATGCTTGTAGAACAGCATGGGGCAATACCGTTGCTTCTTGACCGCATTTCGCTGCGCGATGCAAATGCCGCATTAGCAGCTTTGACAGAATCCGAAAGACAGCGCTGGAAAATTGAAACTCTTCTGCCAGAGCTGCAGGCCCGTTCTTTAGAGGAAAAAGTTACTCCTGTAGAACTTGAAAAAGAATATAGGGACAGGATTGACAGGGCTGAGCTCCAGAAAAACCTAAATATCCTTGCAAGGCTTGCGCCAGGAACCAGATATTACAACTGCGATATAACCGATCCTGTCTCATTTAAAGATGTCTTAAGCGAGATCTTCTCAGAATTTGGATATATTGACGGCATAGTGCATTTTGCAGGAATAGAGGAATCCCGCAGAATTGAAGACAAGACTTCTGAAGAGTTTTCAAAAATCTTTGCCACAAAAGCTTCATCTGCGGCAGCTCTTTGGAAAAGCGGAATTTTAAAAAAAGATGCGATAATGGTATTTGCATCTTCAGTAATAGGAAGATTTGGAAATATCGGGCAATGCGATTATGCCGCCGCTTCCGCATATCTCTCCGCATTTGCAAATGCTCTTTCAGGAAAGGGGATAAGGGCCATAGCAGCCGATATGTCCGCTTACGACGAATTCGGAATGAGCATGCGCGGAAGCGTAAAAAAATATCTGGAGGAATGCGGAGTAAAGATGCTTTATCCTGAAGAGGGTATGCAAGCCCTGCTAGATGAAATCACTTATGGCAATAAGCCGGAAGTAATGTTTACAGCAGAGCTTGGGACAATAGACTCAGACCATCAGCTTTTCTGCAATACCAGTTTTACCGGCAATGGTTCAGGAGAACTGCCTTTAATTCCATATATCTCTGAATATATCAAGGGCCATGCCATGACAGCAGTTAAGAACTATTCTATAAGTTCTGACCCTTATCTGGAAGACCATAAAATAAAAGGCAAGCCATACATTCCCGGGAACATGGGTTTAGAGACCTTTGCCGAAACCGTAAACAGAATGAGAGAGCTGAATCCGGAATACTTGGAAAATATATGTTTCCATTATCCGATAAAACTGTTTAAGAACAGGCCTGAAGCAGAAGTAATAATTAAAGCCCTGGAAGCCCCAGAAGGGATATGCCAGATGAAGATGCAGACTGAGTTTAACACAGGCCATGGAAATAAAAACCGCATAAACGAACATTTCTCAGCCTCATATTCATCTAAAAAACCTCGCAGCAAATGGCCAATGATAGAAAAACCGTCAATTCCTGCGAAAAAGGACCTTAAAGCTGATTCTGCCGCAATATATGACAGTTTTTTCCAAGGCCCAAGGTTTAGGGTTCTGCACGGAATATTATCTGTAGATAAAGATTCCGTGACAGCCATAGCCAGGAAGCCTCATATAGGGCTTTGGGAAGATGAAAAAAAACTTTTTTTCAGGCCGCTTGTTTTTGAAGCCCTTTTTCAGGCATGCGCATGGAGAGATTTGACTTTTGAAAGCATGATATATCTTCCATGTTCAATAAAAGCAGCTATGATATGCCCTAACAATGAAGTTCCTAATGAATTTTATATTTATGGAAAGCTTACTGAAAAGAAAGATAATCGCAATACGATATATGATGCCTGGGCTTTTGACAGGGAAGGAAATCTTTTGGCAGAGCTTTCCGGATATGAAATGATCCCTACGGAGGAACTCTGATTTAAGAGCCTGATATGACAGCCGCAAATATGGTCCCTGCCTGTTTTTTAGATGGTCCGGAAAACTCAGTTTTTACATTTGCCGACCTTCAAAAACTGCCTCATGCAGATTCCTTCCTGACAACTGAGGAACAATCTTTTTTAAAATTAATAAGGATTGACAAACGCAAGCTGGAATGGCAGGGAGGCAGGCTTGCAGCAAAAAGAATAATGTCACGTGAAACAGGAAAAAGCATGACGTCGCTGCATGTTGAATATGATGCCTTTCACCGGCCTATTTGCGGCGGAAGGCTTATAAGCATAACACATAGCAATGGGATAGCGGCTGCGGCCTATGCCGGAGGAAGGCTTGTAGGGGCAGACCTTGAAAAAATAAAGCCTCATTCCGCAGCATGGCAGAAACACAGTTTTTTTGAAGAAGAAATACCTGGCCATACTGATTATGAAGCCATAAGGGCATGGACGCTAAAAGAAGCATTGCTTAAAGCTCTTGGGCTTGGACTGACTGTGCCGCTGAAAAGCATAAACATATCTGCTCTGGCATCAGGCGGATTGCCGGTTTTCACAGGCAAGGCGCTTGAAAGGTTTGAATCGCTAGGCAAACCTTGTTTGATTACGAAAACATCAAAAATAGGCGAACTCTGTTTTTCCATCGCCGTGGAGGCACAATATGCCTGATATTACAAAACATGACCCTGTCGTAGGTTCTGAACCAAAGATTAATGGGAAACTGATTTCCCAAAGGACCCTTCAGCAGACTCCGCCAGCCGTAAAGCGTCTGCGCGAAATAAAAGGCAAGGCTCTTGCAGGCGGCCCTCCCGAAAAAATTGCCGCTCAGCGCGAAAAAGGCAAGCTTACGGCTAGAGAAAGAATAACTTATCTTACAGATGACAATTCTTTTAGGGAAATAGGGCTTCTAAGGGAAACCAGATGCACTGATTTCGGAATAAAAGACATGCATATTAAAGGCGACGGCGTAATAACCGGTTTTGCCACAATAGACGGAAGGCGCGTGGCCATATTTTCGGAAGACTTTACCCAGCTTGGAGGCTCGCTTGGACGCACCCATGCTCAAAAAATAGCCTGCCTGATGAGGCTTGCCAGAAAAGCCAGAACACCAATCATCGGCATTTTGGATTCAGGAGGGGCCAGGATACAGGAGGGAGTTGATTCTCTCGACGGTTATGGGGAAATATTTTCCGAAAATGTAAAATGTTCCGGAATAATTCCGCAGATATCCATAGTCCTGGGCCCATGCGCAGGCGGCGCAGTGTATTCCCCGGCATTAACTGATTTTATTTTCATGGTAAAAGGCATAAGCCGAATGTTCGTTACAGGGCCAGGAGTGCTTAAAACAGCCACCGGTCAGAACATAGACTTTGAAACGCTTGGAGGAACCGCAGCCCATTCATCAGTTTCCGGCGTATGCCATTTTGAAGCCAATTCCGAACAGGACTGTTTCAGGCAAGTCCGGGAACTGTTAAATTATCTTCCTTCAAGCAGATGGGAAAATCCTTCTAAAGTTTCCACAAATGACCCCGAAAACAGACCAGTGCAAATGATGGAAAGAATATGCAATGTGGATTCCCGCAAACCTTACAGAATGCACCATGTTATATGGTGGCTTGCAGATGACAATAAATTTTTGGAAGTTCATCACTCTTTCGCAAAGAACTGCGTAATAGGCTTCATACGCCTGGGAGGGTCATCTATCGGAGTTGTGGCAAACAATCCGGCAGAAAAATCCGGTGCATTGGATATTAATTCTTCAGACAAAATAGCCCGTTTCATACGCTTCTGCAATAATTTCAATATTCCGCTGCTTACTCTTGTTGACGTGCCAGGCTTCCTGCCAGGCATGGAACAAGAACATGGAGGGATAATACGCCATGGAGCAAAAATATTATATGCCTATTGCGAGGCGACTGTGCCTAAGGTAACCTTAATTTTGAGAAAAGCCTATGGCGGCGCATACATAGCGATGAATTCAAAAATGATGAATAGCGACCTTAATTTTGCCCTGCCTTCAGCAGAAATAGCGGTAATGGGGCCCAGCGGAGCAATCAACACTCTTTATAGCAAGCAGATAAGGGAGGCCAAGCCTGAAGAAAGGGATGCTCTTTGCGCTAAACTGACAAAAGAATATTCAGACAAATTTGCCTCTCCATACCAGACAGCATCAACCGGCTCTATAGATTCAATAATTGAGCCTTCACAGTCCAGACAATTCCTTATAGAGGCTTTTAAAATGCTTGAAGGAAAGAGAGTGCCGGGAGAGCATCCTGTTTCCGGCAACATTCCTTTATGAATGACACAGACGGCCATTTTAAAAAAATAGAAATTGCATCCCCCGCGGATGGCATTGCGGTTGCGCTGGAAAAACTTCCCGACGAAGTTTTTTCAAAAAAAATTATCGGCACAGGCCTAGCCGTTATTCCAGAAGGGAATATTGCATACTCCCCATGCGATGGAAGAATTGTTTCCATTCATAAGGCCAGGCATGCGGCAGTAATTGAAAGCGAAGGCATAAAGATTTTATGCCATATCGGCATAGACACTGTTAATCTGAACGGAGAAGGATTTAAGGCTTTTGTTTCTGCAGAAGACAAAGTAAAAACAGGCGACAAGCTTATTTCATTTGATAAAAAACTTATCAAAAAAAAAGCAGCAAGCGAGGCAATAATAACAATTATACTGGATGAGGCCTTTGAGGCGGAGGAATTCTCTTCAGGCCATCTGAAAAAAGGCAGGCATCTATTCACAGCGGCAATGAAAAAAACAGCAATGCCGAACGAGGACAATTCCATTGATTGCTTAGAAATTAAAAAGGGAGAAAGCAATGATATAAACACCGCTTCCGCAATAGTGCAAATAAAAAACAGCAGCGGTATCCATGCCAGGCCGGCAGCCATAATAGCCTCCATATCAGGCAAATTTCCAGATGAGGAAATATATTTGATTTACGGAAACAAAAAAGCAGACACAAAAAGCATAGTGGAACTTATGGGCCTTGCTCTTGAAGCCGGCAGCAAAGCTGAACTTACAGTTTCAGGCCCGAACGCAATAAAAGCCATAAAAGCAGTTTCTTCTGCGATAAACGGCGGACTTGGAGAAGAGACAATAAAAGGCAGCCCCAAAAAAACTACAGACAAAGAAGAATCGCCTGCTTCAATAAAAACTGCAATTGACACAAAAAAAGATGAAAATGATGAAAGAAATAAAGAGATGAAAGGCATTCCAGTAACATGCCTCCCGGCATTTGGCAAAACGCTCCTTTTGCAAAGAGAAAATTTCACATTTGAAGAAAACTCATCTTTTTCATATTCAGAAGAAAAAAAAATTCTGAAAAAAGCTATAGAAGCCGTTAAGCAGAATCTTGCTTCAAAAGCCAAGGCTTGCAATGGAGCAAAATCAGAAATATATAATGCCCATATAATGATACTGGAAGATCCTCATCTTCTTGCGGAATGCGATGAAAACTTAAAGAGAGGCAAAACCGCAGCCGCAGCTTTTAAGGCAGCCGCTGAGGAATCCATAAGCATTTTAGACAAAACCGAAGACAATCTGCTCATGGGCAGAAAGGCTGATTATAAAAGCATATCCGGGCAGGTTTTAAGCAATATCTTAGGGAGAAAAACCTCTTTTCAATGCAACCCCGGAACAATTCTAATAGCAGAAGAATTTTTTCCCGAAGACATAGACTTAATAAATAAAAACATAGCAGGCCTTATTTCGGCTGAAGGCACGCAGCAGTCACATGCTTCCATAATTTTAAAGAATGCCGGCATTCCTTTTATTACAGGAGCAGGCAAAAACATTCTGAAAACTGAGGATGGCACAGCGGTTTTTATTAATCGCCGGCCAGGAGAAATCCTCTTAAATCCTAAAGACACGGAAATCCTTAGGCAAAGCTTAAATAAATATATGCTTAATCTTGCCAATGCCGAAGCAAAAAAAAATGAGCCTGCCATAACGTCAGACGGAATCCGTATAACAGTAATGGGAAATGCCGGCACCGAGGAAGAAGCGGCCCGCTCTTGCGAAAAAGGAGGAGAGGGAATAGGACTCCTTCGCACTGAATTTTTATTTGCAGGCCATGAAAATGAACCTTCTGAAGACGAGCAGACCGAATCATATTCCGCAATTGCGGCATCGCAAAAAGGCCAGCCTGTAATAATAAGGATACTGGATTGCGGAAACGACAAAAACCTAAAATTTGTGAATATTCCGCAAGAAAGCAATCCGGCGCTAGGCCTTAGGGGAATGAGAGCTTTCAGCTTAAACGAAAAAATCTTCAGAACACAAGCCAGGGCTATACTGCGGGTAAATCCGGAAGGCCTGGCAAAAATTCTTTTGCCGATGATAACTTTTCCCGATGAATTCCGCAAATACAAACAAATAATACTGGAAGAGCAGCAGAAGCTTGGAGTAAGCAAGGCTGAGATAGGCATAATGCTTGAAGTACCTGCGGCTGCGCTAATGGTAAATAAATTTGCCAAAGACGCTGATTTTTTCTCTTTGGGGACAAATGATCTTACTCAATATACGCTTGCCATGGACAGAACTGAAAGCAGATATTCGGGACAAAACGATTCTCTCAGTCCTGCCATGCTAATGCTTATAAAATCAGCTGCGGAAGCGGCGGATAAAAATAAAAGGCCAATTGGAATATGCGGAACCGCGGCATCAGATTTGACAGCGCTGCCGATTCTCATAGGGCTTGGACTAAGAAACATAGCCGTAACAGCAGCAGAAATCCCGTTGGCAAAAAGCCTAATAAGGAAAATTAGCATTTCCGAATGCGCAAAGCTTACGGAAAAAGCGCTTTCCATGGAAAACGCAACAGAAGTCAGGGAGCTTTCCTCATCATATCTCAATTCTATTGGAGCATATTTCGGACTGGATTTGGCTTCTGCAGAATACAATAAAGAATCAAATAAGCCAGCCCTAGAGTATAATAGTTTAAATGAATCTTCATTGAAAACAGAAATAAAGGCAAAGAGCGATTCAGGAAGGCATGGAGCAGAAAAAAACTCCACGGATCAAAACAAAACAAAAGACCTTTTAAAAAAAACCGGCATTTTCTTTATGGATTTGGCAAAAGCACTAATGCTCCCTATAGCTGTTTTGCCAGCCGCAGGCCTGCTGAACAGGCTAGGACAGACTGACTTGCTTAACTTGCCTTTTATAGCTAAAGCCGGGGAAGCAGTCTTTGACAACCTTCCGCTTATTTTTGCTTTAGGAATCTCATCAGGATTTGCTAAAAACTCACATGGCGCTGCAGTAGTTTCAGCTTTTACCGGATATATCGTTTTCATAGCCTCGCTAAATGCCTTAAACCCAGATCTAAACTTAGGAGTTTTCGGGGGAATAATCATTGGCCTTATGGCTGGGAAATGTTATAATCGCTTTAGCACAACTCAGTTGCCGCCATATCTGGCGTTTTTCGGCGGGAAAAGGCTTGTGCCAATAATTACTGCCGTAGCTGCGCTGCTTACAGCCATGCTCTTTTCAGTAATATGGCTGCCGGCCCAGAAAGCAATATCCGCTTTTGGAAATCAAATAATAGAAAGCGGAAACATAGGGCTTTTCCTTTATGGCATCGCAAACAGGCTGTTAATACCCCTTGGCCTGCATCATCTGCTAAACAATCTCGTATGGTTCCAATTCGGAGATTTTATAAATCCTGCTACGCAAGCCATGACTCATGGAGACTTGTGGCGTTTTTTTGCCGGAGATCCGAAAGCTGGAGCTTTTATGTCCGGCTTCTTCCCAATAATGATGTTTGGCCTTCCGGCGGCAGCCTTTGCCATGATTGCTGAAGCAAAAAAAGAAAACAGGAAAACAGCCTATGGCATTCTGGGCTCAGCCGCTTTAACAGCTTTTTTAACTGGCATAACCGAACCTCTGGAATTTTCATTCATGTTTCTGGCTTTTCCTTTATATGCATGCCATGCTGTTCTAACAGGACTAAGCCTTGTAATAATGAATATTCTGCACGTAAGGCTAGGCTTCACATTTTCAGCTGGGCTTTTTGATTATATTCTTAACTATGGAATAAGCGAAAATCCCTTGCGGCTTATTCCCATAGGCCTGGCATATGCCGCATTATATTATCTCTTGTTCCGTTTTGCCATAAGAAAATTTAATTTCGTCACTCTTGGAAGAGAAGAGCACGATGCCATTAAAAAAGATGACATTGCAGCATCAGAAGAATATAAAGAAAAGCATGATAAAGAAAGTCAGCCAGTCGGCAAAACTGAAACAGCCAGCCGCATTTGCCATGAAGGAGACAAATGGCTCAAGGCATTGGGAGGGCAAGAGAATATTCTTGGCATCGGAGCCTGCGCAACCCGCATAAGAATAGAAACGGTATCTAACAATGCTATAGATGAAAAGGCATTAAAAAACCTTGGGGCTAAAGGCCTTTTAAACAAAATTGAAGGCATGGCACAGATAATAATCGGGCCAGAGGCTGACCTGCTATGCGATAAAATCAAAGAAGCAATGTCAGTTTCAGACAGCTTCTATGACAATCATGAATAGGACAACAAAATAATGGAAGACATAAACAGTATATTAAAACAAGCTCTTGAAGGGCAAAAAGAAGCCCAGCTTAAACTCGGGGACATATATTCCGGCATAGATAAAAATGGCGCAACTGAAATTAATGAAAGCGCAGCTGCCCATTGGTATAAGACAGCATTCCTCAACAAAAACAAACACGCTTTGGACGGTCTTTCCATGCTGGCTGAAAAGAATAATGAAGCAGCCTCATCTTTTCTTATGAACATATATCTGAATGGAGACCTTAATGGCGAAGGGAGAGACCTGGAAAAAGCTTTTGCCATAATGCAGAAAATTTCAAAAAGAAATACTGGAAAAGAATTAAGCACGGATTTCATCGCATCATGGCAAGCTATAGCCGATGACATTCCTGATTTTCAAAAGGCATTTGGCCTAGCCCATAATATGACAGATGACGATAAGAAAAATTATGCGCTTCTCTTCAGGCCGCTTCCTTCCAAGCTGTATATGCCGCTGCCGCTTAACGAATACTTGAAATATACTGTAAGCATTGAAAAGGAAATGCTAAAAAAAGAAGGCAAAGAAGCAGAGATTATTGCTCCAGAAACAGAGGGAGGCTGGGGACTGAGCGAAGAAGAAGCCATCTCCATAAAAACTGATGATGTGCCTGAAAATATGCGCAAGAGATTTATAATAAGCTGCGAGAAGCCAATTTCAGGAACAGTTCTCTTCAGGCATGCCATGGACTTAGGGCTTTCAAATATTCACTTTGAGCTTGAAAACCAGATACTGAAACGGGGAAAAGAAAACAGTAAATATGATGTTTTGGAATATCATGTAAGCGGATTGCCGCTTTCGCTTTTGCCACATCTGCGCGGGCATTTTGAGCAAGCTCAAAAGAATAAAGATGAAAGAGCAGCTGAAATAAATTTCTATCTGCATCAGGCTTTTTTAGTTATTTACCACATACAATACTGGTTCCGTCTTCCAGCTTCCGCAAAGAAATAAGTAAAAATAATTTCTGTAAAAAGGCAAATTCCGCAATACTGCAAAATAAGGGAAAATATATGCAAAACCTATACTCCTCATCTGCTAGCTCCGATGCTTTTTATAAAGCCATGGATTATTTTTATGCTGACAAAACTATGCTTATAAAAGCTCTTTTAGATTCTGGAGCAAAAAACTTTCTTTTCGCTGCTCCGCCTGCTTTCGGGAAAACTTTGGCAATTTCAATGATAAGGTCTTTTTTTGAAAAGAAAGAAGAAAATAATACTGATGTTTTCAGGAAAATGGATATAGGCAGATATGGGGGAGAAAAATATCTTGCGGAATCCAATAAATACCCTGTGATACATTTAGATCTCCTTCCTGTGAAAAACTGCATTTCTCCTGAAGAAACAGCCGCATGCCTTAAAAAAATGATATATGCTGAAATAAAGAGCTGCATGCCGGAATCAGACCTTAAAGACATAACGCTTAAAAATGCCATACCATCTCTTGCGGAAACTTTATATAAAAAATATTCAGTTAAGCCGCTGTTCCTGGCAGATAATTATGATGCTCCGCTAATAAACAAAGGCACGCTGCTTCACTCAGCTCTTGCTGATGAATCAGAAAAACAGTCTTCTTCAGCCGCAGAGGTAATATCATTCCTTTCAGCTGCTCTCAACGATGAGAACATTAAATTTTCCATTTTTGCCGGCAGGCTTATTCTTACAGGATATTTTCCAGCGGGAAGCCTAGACCCTGAAACCTTCCGTTTTCTGACATTAAGCGAGCCTGGCTTCGGGCCGGCATTCGGTTTTGGCAAAAGGGAACTCAAGAAACTGTCAGAAACTTTTTCAGTTCCCGTAAGCGGTAAAGAGACGAATGCTATGCCCGAACTTACTGAGCTTTACAGGCACAGCGAGGAAGCCTATGGCATGGACAAAAACCATGAAAACGGATATGTAAACCCGGGAGAGCTTCTGTCATGGATGGACTCAGGATTTGAGTCCATCCCCAGGGAGTGGAGCATGTCTGAAAGCGAGGCCATGGCTAAATTCATATTTAAATATCCGCTAAAGGAAAGGGCAAAGCTATATGCGCTTATAATGGGGAAAAAAATAGCTCTTCCAGATTCAAAAACATTCGGCAATGCGGAGCAGGCAAACAGAGAAAAATTAATTCCTATTCTTCTTGCGACAGGATATTTGCGCTCTAACAATATAAATAGCTTGGATTCAAATCAGATTGAACTTACAATGCCGCGCCGTCATACTCATTTTTTCACAATGCTGCTTTATCACAAGCAGATTGCAAAATCAAATCCTGAAAGGCTTCTTTTTAATGAATTATATAAGGCCATAATTGCCGGAGATGCTTTAAAAACAGAGCTAATTCTTACATCAATTTATACCTCTAATAACGGCAAGGGCTTAGCTCCTGACAGGAGGGGGGAATTTGCGGAAATTCTCTTCCTTGGCATGGCAGTGCAGGCTGGCAAAAAATATATGCTTAGGGAACCATTGCCTGAAGAAGGAGGAAGAAGTGGAGCATCTGTGTCCGACAGCTGGCCTGAAGCAGTCCTTGAACCTGAAAATTGCACAGAAGATACGCCATTGATAGCCTTAAGCATTTCAGAAATAAAAGGGGACTCAGCCAATATAGCAGCAAAAAACCTGGAAAGATTAAAAGAGATGTCTTTTGACCAAAAATACGCTTTCAAGCTATTTGCCGGAATAACTGTAGGAGAAACAGGCTGCAAAGCAAGCATTTTTAAAGGCGCTTATTAAGCGCAAAAATACTTTAGCAAAATTTTAATACAATTATTATGTAAGGAAAGGCAAAACGGATAAACTTATAGATATAAAATTGTTACCCTTTTTTACTAAAACAGCGAAGGCAAATTAAATGAAACAACAGTCAAAAGAAAAAACCTTTAAAACACTTAGAAAAATGAAACAGCAGGCAGCCTCACTAATGGATGACAATACTAAGCCTGGGAAAATATCTTCATTAGGCGGTTTCATAGGTGAATCAGTAGTATCCTTTTTTTATATATTAAAGGAAAAAGAAAACATAACTTTTGCCATACTGCAATGGCTGTCAATCATAGGGGCATACTATCTGTGGGTTCAGTTCTTAGGCTGGATTCCTGAAGAATTGTGGGAAGCTGCGGCAAATTCCAAAAACACATCTTCCGCAGACCTTCTGCTCTTTTTATGGTCTTTTTTATGTGTCGGACTGGCCTCTATGCCTATAGGCATACTTACCGCATGCATGGGAGCATCCCAGCTATTAAGCATTGAAGGGAGAGATTCCACGATAATTGACTGCCTCAAATGCGTGCTTCCCAAAATCTGGCAGATATGGCTTTTCAGCTGGTTTGACGGCTGGGTGACAGTAGAAAGGATACTGGACAGGCTGCCGAAGAAAAATGACAGGAGGACTCTTGCGGAAAAACTTATAATGGAAGCAGCATACCAAGGGTGGAAATTAGCTTCTCTCGGATTTATACCGGCGCTTGTCAGCGGACGCACGGTAAAGGAGGCATGCGCAGACTCCCTTAACCTAGCCGCAAAACGTTTTTTACCGCTTGCGAAATTGAGGCTGGGATATTCAATGATATGCTGGATAATAGGAATTTCCTGTTATCTCTCTCTATATAAATTATTTCCATTGGTAACCAATTTCGCAAAAAGCCATGGGGCAACAGAGGTTTATTCTTTCTATGTGATAGCCGGACTGCCAATGATTGCAGCGTTAATGATACTAATGGTATTTGTCAGGCCTTTATATATTATTTCTGCCGCGCGCATATATGCTGACTATACTGATAGCATGCAGATAAAAAGAAATCTTCCGGCCTCCGCCTCTAAAATTGCCGCTGACTGGCTTATACTGATAGCGCTGATAGCAATTGTATGGGGTCTTGTTTGCATAAAAGACACATCAACAAAAGTGCTGAATGATCCAAATACCATAATAGAAATGCTAGATGGAAGACAATCTGTCCGCAACAGAAAAAAAATTACAAGCTCCCATATTGAAGATATTGACAAGGCTGCGAAGAAAAACATGGATACAGCTGTTGGACAAACAGAATAATGCAAAAAAAGGCACTTTATATATAATATGTTTAAGAGGTTCCTATGCCTTATTTTTTATTAATATTCGCTCTGCTGCTTCCTTTATTCGGGGCATTGACATTGCCTTTGGTCTTCCGCCTCGCCCCGGAAGGGCTAAGGAAGCATTATCCCGCTTTTCTAATTTTTTGCAGTTTCTCCTGTTGCGCAAGCCTTACAGCTTTAGCATTTAGCGCCGCAAGGCCTTATGACATCTCTCTTTCATTTCCTCCCAGCTTTGACATAGCATTTACTGCCGGGCCTCTCACCTCATTGCTAGCGCTGTCATTATCTTTTGGATGTCTTGCATCTCTGATTAAAATAAACAATGCCCTGCATTCCATAGCTGAAAAAAACACAAAAGAATACCTGCGTTTCAACATGGCATTTATTCTTTTTTCATCTTTTCTTTCCGCAATGGCTCTAAGCGGAAGCCTGCTCTGGATATTCATTTTCTGGCAGCTGGCCATGCTAAGCCTTTGGGCCATGTCTGGACATTCTTCCAGTCAGGAAGACAATATGAAATCAGATGCTATGCTAGTCCGGCTTATTGCCGGATCTCTTTTCATGTTAGCCGGAATAACTCTCATTTACATGAACCACGGAACTTTTCTTCTTGAAAACCTTATTGGGGAATCTGTTTCCGCAAGCCAGGCCATGTTTTTCATCCCGCCGCTTCTTATGCCTGTAATATTATATCCAGGAACATTCCGCGTCACAATAGCAGGCGAGACTTCTCCGTCTTCAGATTATCTTTTGCCAGCTTTCATGGCATTGTGCGCAAGCCTTTGCGTTTTTTCAAAACTTTTCTGCTCATGCCTGGCAACTCCAGAAATATTTTATAAAGCAATGGATTATGTTTCAGCAGCTGGAATAATATTAATGTCTTGGGATTTTTTTGCTGAAAATGACAGGAGAAGACAAGCAGCGCTTTTGGCAGCAATCCTGTTTTTTTTCATAATTCTAGGTATGACCTCTCGCACAAACATGGGATTTGCAGGAAGCCTGCTTATGACATGCTCTTTCATTCCTGCCGCAACAGGACTTATGATAATGTGCGGAATGCCAGATAACTATATAATTTCAAAGAAAGGCAAGGCGGCTTTTTTATTATGCGCCTTGTCATTGGCAGGAATGCCTCCCACTGCAGGATTCTTTAGCCGTCTTATGTTTTTTGGAGGAATAGCTCAAAACGGAAATACTTTCCTTTTAGCATTGTCAGTAACAGTTTCAGGTCTGCTGATTTTTGCGCTTGTTAAGCTATATGGTTCCTTTCCTTCACAAAAAACTGTGTCAAAAGAAAAAGAATCTTTTCCCATTCATGCAGCGATGTTGCTCGGCATAATAGGAATTATTCTTGGACTATTCATATATTATCCGTCATCTTATGCTGTGCTTACAGCCGCAATACAGGGGGTAAATTTACAATGATTTTTCTTCTTGCCCTTTTGCTTTTGTTTATTTCAGGAGCTTCAGTCTTATTTTTAGAAAAAAAACCTGTTTTATGCCGTTATCTTACGCTTATTGTTTCGGTTTCCGTCATGATAATGACAGTATTCGCATTTTTAAACAAACCGAATATTATCTTTCCATGGCTGGGGGGAGTGTTAGATTTTTCCTTAAATATAGACATGTCATCAGGAATAATGCTTATTCTTATATCAGCATTCTCCATGCTTGAGGCAATATATGCCTTTATGTCTAAAATGCCAGCGAAGAATTATGCGGCTATTTTATTCCTTCAGGCAGCCGCTTCTGGCGCTACAGCGGCAGACAGTCTGGCTGCAATGATATTCTTTTTAGGCATGCTGCCATTTTCTCTTTATTACAGCCCATGCCTGCCAGAACATGATGAAAGCGGAAAAGCCAGCTGGACATTGACTGAAAAGAAAAAACTCTCTCTTTTGTCATTTGGCTTGATTCTGATCATTTTGTTCATGGCAGGAACAGCCATAACAGGATATATTTCAGGCACAATGAGTTTTTCGGAAATATCTTCCGCAAAGCTGACATTAGACTATGGCTGGTCTGTTGCCGCAATAATCATGCTGCTGGCTGCAGCTTTTAGCCTGCTAGGAATCTTTCCTTTCATGGCAATGCAGGCTAAAGAACATTATTCACATCCATTATGGTTTAGGCCATTTTCTATTATTATCTGCATATTAATAGGATCATTGATTATCATAAGAATTGAAAATAGCATTTTTTCTTTAGGCAAAACCGCCAGCATTTTGTTATTTTCCATAGGAGCTTTAACAGGCTTAGCTGGCACTGTTTCCGCATTCACGGCCATATCAATTAGAAAGCTGTCCTGCGGTCTTATACAGGCAAATGCCGGGATCATAGCCGCTGGCATGGCAATTCCGGAAGCGGTTTCAGGAAGCATTCTGCATATATTATTTCTAGCTCCGGCAGGATATGCAGCATTGCTTATTACAGGACTTATTGAAAAAGAGGCAGGAACTGAGGATATGAGCTTATTGGCAAAAACGCCAGGCTTGAAAAAAAACATGAAACCTGTTCTAATTCTTTTAGCGATCTATGCTGCCGCTTTCGCGGCCTTGCCTCCGTTTGGAGATTCATTTAGATTAATTCTGGCTGGCCTTGCGCCGCATCCTGTTTTTTTTGCGGCCGTTTCAATAATACAGGTATTGGCTATTGCCTCGCTGATAAAAGGCATAGCAGTTTTTATTGCCGCCAATGAAGAAGACAATATAGAACCTTCTGGCAAAACTGAAAAAAACACTTCTGTTATGGAATTAAACACTACTTTACAGCTATGGCAGCTTGCCATAGCAGGCATGCCATTGCTTATGCTTCTATTTTTAGGATTCGGAGGATGTCTGCCAGAACAGATATTCATAATTCCAATCTCTAAGGATCTTGGAATAAAAACAGCATTGCCTGCAAGCGGAACAATGAACATATATATTGCTGAAACTCTTATTATTATGCTGGGAGGGCTTATTTTCCAGACAGGGAACGCTTTTGCCTCAGCAGATCCTGTAAAAAGCGGCAATTTCATCAAAGAAAATTTTTTTGTAAAAATG
>Ga0310690_10004329_pt1 | contig 20235 bp, 18 predicted proteins | sample AusTroGonzalo_MG_2_FD_207661 | JGI IMG/M metagenome (GOLD analysis project Ga0310690, IMG submission 207661) | Bovine rumen microbial communities from tropical cattle in Woodstock, Queensland, Australia - Gonzalo_04 (v2) (version 2) | ecosystem: Host-associated > Mammals > Digestive system >...
ACTGCTCTCGAAGATGGTTGCCGACAAGCTGAAATTGAAGGCTGGCGACCGTGTTTATGCCTATTTCATCGGTGAGAACATCCGCACCCGACGATTCACCATCAGCGGAGTCTATCAAACCAATATGACGCGTTTCGATGAGGCCCTCTGTTTCATCGACCTGCATACTGCCGTCAAACTCAACGAATGGGAGGACGGACTCTGTACGGGTGCCGAGATACAGGTCAAAGACTTCGACCGTCTGCAGGTGACGGCTGAAACTTTCATCGACAACATCAACCGCACCACGGATAAGTATTTCAACACCTATGCCTCGCAGACCATCTACGAGGCCTACCCGCAGGTGTTCAACTGGCTGGAACTGCTCGACATCAACGTGTGGATCATCCTGGCATTGATGGTCTGCGTGGCCGGATTCACCATGATTAGCGGACTACTCATCATTATTCTGGAGCGCACGCAAATGATCGGCGTACTCAAAGCCATTGGTGCGCGCAACAAGACCATCCGCCACACCTTCCTCTGGTTCGCAGCCTTCATCATCGGGCAAGGCCTGCTCATCGGCAACGCCATCGGTTTCGGTATCATTCTGCTCCAGCGATTCACAGGCATCGTGAAATTAGACCCGCAGACCTATTACGTCAGCGAGGCACCGATGGAAATCAACCTCCCAATCTTCCTTATCATCAACATCGCCACGCTCATCATCTGCGTATTCGTACTCATCGCACCAAGTTATCTGATTTCGCACATTCAACCCGCGAAATCTATGCGATATGAGTAGAAAAAAGTTCAAAATGTCAATATTTCTGAAGAATATACAGTTTAAACAAAAAAACTGCACATTTTTTTTGCGAATGTGCAAAAAAGGCTGTATCTTTGCACAAAATTTCCAAAATTGTGCAATTCTAAATGAAATCTTTCAGTAGTTTTAACGCATACATACAGAAAGCCATCATCGACAACTGGGATCAGGATGCCCTGACCGACTATCAAGGAGCAACGCTCCAGTTCCACGATGTGGCGCGTAAAATAGAGAAACTACATATTCTCTTCGAAAACAGCCATATGGAGAAAGGCGACAAGATTGCCATCTGCGGTCGCAACTCCGCCCATTGGGCCGTGGCCTTTCTGGCAACGCTTACGTATGGAGCTGTGGCTGTGCCCATCCTCCATGAATTCAATGGCGAGCAGATACAGAACATCGTCAACCACTCGGGCTCCAAGCTACTCTTCATCGGCGACTTCGCGGTGAAGACCATCGACCCGGAGGCAATGCCAGAGTTAGAAGGCATTATCAACATCCCAGACTTCTCGCTGATGATTTCTCGCAAGGATGAGTTGACTTACGCGCGCGAACATCTTAATTTAATGTTCGGCAGCAAGTATCCGATGGCATTCAGGCGGGAGCATGTAAACTATCATAAGGACGAGGCCGAGGAGCTGGCACTCATCAACTACACGAGCGGCACCACCGGATTCTCGAAGGGCGTCATGCTCCCCTATCGTTCTCTGTGGGGCAATATTGAATTCATCATCAGCCGTCTGGGCAGTAAGGTAAAGCCCGGCGACAATCTGCTGAGTATCCTGCCAATGGCCCATATGTACGGCATGGCCGTAGAATTCCTCTTCGGCTTCTGCAACGGTTGTCACCTGTTCTTCCTGACACGCCTGCCGAGCCCGGCCATCATTGCCAAGGCCTTCATTGACGTACAGCCGACACTGGTGGTTACCGTGCCGCTCATTATCGAGAAAATTATCCGCAAGAAAGTATTCCCAAAGATACAGAACAACCGCATGCGCCTGCTGCTGGCAATGCCGGTTGTGAACAAAAAAGTAAAGGACCGTATCTGCCGCGAAGTTTACAATGCCTTCGGCGGCCGACTCTATGAGATCATCGTGGGCGGCGCGGCCCTCTCGAAGGAGGTCGAAGAATTCCTGCTGTCCATCGGTTTCCCTGTGACGGTGGGCTACGGCACAACGGAGTGTGCCCCGCTCATTTCCTACTGCGACCACAAAGAATTCGTCCCTGGCTGCTGCGGCAAACCGGTCGACCGCATGGAGGTAAAAATCCTTTCCAGCGACCCGCAGAATATCCCAGGCGAGATTGTCACACGCGGCTGTAATATCATGCTGGGCTACTACAAGAATGAGGAGGCCAAACTCCAGGCTATTGACAAGGACGGCTGGTACCACACGGGCGATCTGGGCACGCTCTCTGCCTCACAACACCTCTTCATACGCGGACGCATCAAGAACATGCTGCTCGGCGCGAACGGACAGAACGTCTATCCCGAGGAGATTGAGGACAAGCTCAACTCGATGGCGATGGTGGCCGAAAGCGTCGTCGTACAGCGTGGCGACAAACTCGTGGCACTAGTCCATCCTGACAAGGACGAGATGGTCAGTTTTAGCCACGAGGAACTGGAAGATATCATGGAGCAGAACCGCAAGGAGCTGAACGAGCTGCTGCCCGTCTACAGCCGCATCGCCGCCATCGAACTGCGAGACGAGGAGTTCGCCAAGACACCGAAGAAGAGTATCAAACGTTACTTATACAACTAAGATTATGAAAAAAGACATCAATAAAGCCTATATTCCGAGCAAGGATATCCCAAGTTTCAATGCGATGATCCAGCAGAGTATCATCGAGAATTGGGACCGCGACGCGTTGACCGACTTCAAGGGGCAGACCCTACAATACCACGATGTGGCTCGTAAAATCGAGAAGCTGCACATCCTGTTTGAGAACAGCGGCGTGGCGAAGGGTGACAAGATAGCCCTCTGTGGCCGCAATTCCAGCCAGTGGGCCGTGGCCTTCCTCGCCACACTCACCTACGGCGCCATCGCCGTGCCCATCCTCCACGAGTTCAACGCCGAGCAGATCCACAATATCGTGAACCACTCCGACGCCAAATTGCTCTTCGTGGGCGACCACGTGGCCACACTCATCGACCCGCAGGCGATGCCTGGACTTGAGGGCATCATCAACAATCCCGACTACTCACTGATGGTGTCGCGCACCGACAAACTGACTTACGCCCGTGAGCATCTGAACGAGCTCTACGGCAAGAAGTTCCCCAAATACTTCCGTAAAGAGCACGTGAGTTACTACCATGAAGAGGACCCGAACGAGCTGGCACTTATCAACTACACAAGCGGCACCACAGGTTTCTCGAAAGGTGTGATGATTCCCTATCGCGCGCTCTGGTCAAACGCCGACTTCGCGCAGCATGTGCTCGGCACACAGATCCACACCGGTGACAAGGTCATCTCTATGCTTCCGATGGCCCACATGTACGGCATGGCCTTCGAATTCATCTACGAGTTCGTGCGCGGCTGCCACGTCTATTACCTAAACCGCGTACCCTCGCCCGCCATCATCGCCCAGGCCTTGCAGGAAATCAAGCCTGTCATCATCATTGCTGTGCCACTCATCATTGAGAAGATTATCCGTAAGAAGGTGTTCCCAAAGATACAGAACAACCGCATGCGCCTGCTGCTCCAAATGCCAGTTATCTCAAAGAAAGTGCGCGAAATGATCTGCAAGGAAGTGGTCAAAGCCTTTGGCGGCAATATGTACCAGGTCATCATCGGCGGCGCGGCGCTCAACCAGGAAGTAGAGCACTTCCTTAAACGCATCGAATTCCCCTACACCGTGGGCTACGGCGCCACCGAGTGCGCACCCATCATCGGTTACGAGGACTGGCACCGCTTCGCACAGGGCTCCTGCGGAAAGGCCGCCTGGCACATGGAGGTAGAAATCAATTCGCCCGACCCACGCCACATCCCCGGAGAAATACTTACGCGTGGACTCAACGTAATGCTCGGCTATTACAAGAACTCCGAGGCCACCGCAGAGACCATCGATAAGGACGGTTGGTATCACACCGGTGATCTGGGCACGATGGACGCCGATGGCAACATCTATATTAACGGCCGCTCAAAGAACATGCTACTCGGCCCGAACGGACAGAACATCTACCCCGAGGAAATCGAGGACAAACTCAATTCGATGACCCTCGTCGTGGAGAGTGTCGTTGTACAGCGCGACACAAAGCTCGTCGCCATTGTCTACCCCGACTATGAGGAGGCGAAAGCCATGAAGTTCTCGAAGGAGGACATTCGCAACGTAATGGAGCAGAACCGCAACGGACTCAACGAACTCATCCCAGCCTACGAGAAAATCGCGGAGATAGAGATTCGCGAGGAGGAATTTGAGAAGACGCCCAAGCGCTCCATTAAACGCTACTTGTATACATAGGTAAGAAGGGCATGCCCTACTCCAACGTCTTCATTGTGAGCTGGCCCTTGTAGGAGATGAGTGTCTCTACCAGGTAGCAGCTCGCACCGTCGGGGATGCAGAGCGTGGCATTGAAATGGATTCCGGCAGCGTCGATACTACTGAACTCCATATTTGCCAACACCGCCTCACTGAGGAAATTCTCAGGTACCATCTTGGCATACTGCTGCTTGCGGAAGTCGCTAGAATAAAGCTTCTGGCCACCGCGATAGACGCTGATGTGCATGATGTTATCGTAGTAGACGTTCTCCACCTCCACACCATCGTCATTGTATGTGCGGGTGACAACCTTGTACTTTGTGGGGTTGATGGCGATATACCAGTGGTAACGATCACCGTTGAAGCTGACCACGGAATCGCGCTTCACCTGATGGGTGTAGGTCATAACCTTAGGTGTGTCGTGGATAAACTCCGCTGCATCGTCAGGATTGGTGCTCTTCTGCAGTTTGACGATGTCGCCACCCTGATTCTTGAACCAGAAAAGGTGTTCCGTCTGCTTAACGATACCGTATCTAGTACCAGAGCCAAGCACCAGCGAGTCGCCGACAATCTTGAAATAGGCCGGCATGCTGGTGGAATCGGAATAGAAGATTGTGTCTCCCTTGACGCTGAACGACACCTCCTCTGTCTCCTCGTCGACCCAAATACCTTGAAGCATAGCTTTGGCCTCATTGCTTTCCTTGGCTTCCTCCATCGTTCCATTCTTCTGACGAGCACACCCCGTCAGAAGCACAGCCAAAACTATGAATATGATAATCTTTATATTCATTTGCTAACCAAACACTTCCGCATCCTTCAGGAAGGGTTGTTTCAAATCCTTCTCACTGGTCTGCACCTGCTGCGGATCTATGGGCCACTCAATGCCGAGTGCCGGATCGTTCCAGCGGATACCTGCCTCAGCCTGCGGCGAATATGGGTTATCCACCTTATATGTAAATATAGCCTCTTGACTCAACACGAGGAAACCGTGGGCAAAACCGCGGGGAATGAAGAACTGGCGCTTGTTGTCCTCGCTAAGCTCCACCATGACATGCTTGCCAAAGGTAGGGCTCGACTTGCGGATATCCACTGCAACATCCAGCACCTTACCTTTTATCACGCGTACGAGTTTGGCCTGCGAGAGATCGCCCTTCTGATAATGCAGACCACGCAAGACACCGAACGACGACTTCGACTCGTTGTCCTGAATGAAATCCACCGGACAGACATGCTCATTAAACTCAGCCTGCTTCCAAGCTTCCATAAAGTAGCCTCTCGCATCATTGAAAACCCGCGGTTCAATAATAAAGACGCCCTCAATATCAGTCTTAATATAATCCATGATGAGTGATTTTGTGTGCAAAGATACATCAAAAAAATCATTTATCTGCAATTTTAAGTTTCTTTTATTTGTTTATCTCGCAAAAAAGCTGTAATTTTGCACACGTGATTGACTTGGAAAGGCATATTGAGATACTTTTGCTGAGCAATGACTGTGTCATCGTGCCTGATTTAGGCGGCTTTATGACACATCACATCGAAGCTCACTACGACGAGCAGGACCACCTGTTCGTCCCGCCTTTGCGCACATTGGGCTTTAATCCCATGCTCAGAATGAACGACTCGCTTTTAGTTCAGTCGTACGTCGAAGCCTACGACCTCAGTTACCCCGAAGCACTTCGCCGGATAGAGGAAGAGGTCGCAGAGCTGAAACAGCATCTGGAATCCGAAGGCTCATACGAGTTAAACGACATCGGTGTGTTGTCACGCAACGAAGATGACAAGCTGATATTCTCCCCCTGCGAAGCCGGCATCCTCACACCCCATTTCTATGCTCTGAGCACCTTTGAAATACGGCCACTCAGTCTGTTGCACCAACAAGAGACAACACTCGAGACGGAGAAGAACGTGAGGACAGAGAAGAACGTCGGCTGCGAGAACATGCAGCCCTTCCAAGTCGTCAACGTCAAGGAAGAACCGTCCATCAAGGTGGCAACAAAACCCTTAGAGCCTATGAAACGTGAGGAAGAATTTGAGGAGAAGGAGCGCACCATCGAGATTAAGATGTCGTGGATACGCAACGCGGTGGCCACGGCTGCGGCCGTCATCGCTTTCTTCCTTATGACGACCCCCGTGAGCAATAGCGGCAACCTCAGTATAAGTAATCTCAACAACATGATTCTCATGGGTATGCTGCCAAAGGATACTAATATGGAGAAGATTGAGGTGAAACGGCCCGTCATGGTACACAACATAATAGATACCATAAAAGCCGGCAGTCCAAGCCCCGTGGCTTCAATTGCCACTCCCAAGACTGAGGAGCCCGCCGCTCCAAAGACCGAGACACCCACCGCTCCAAAGACTGAGACGCCCGCTACCTCCAACACTGAGAAGCCTGCTACTCCCAAGACTGAGAAGCCCGTCACTCCCAAGGTTGAAAAGCCCGCTACTCCTAAGGTTGAAAAGCCCGCTACTCCCAAAGTAGAAAATCCCGCCCCATATAGTATCATCCTGGCCAGCAATGTCTCACAGAAGAATGCCGACTATTTCGTCAAGCAGCTCCGTCAGGAAGGCTACAAGGACGCCAGGGTGATGACAAGGAACAATGTAAGACGTGTCGTATTGGGCCATTTCAAGAGCGGACAAGAAGCTTATAACAAACTGTCTACACTCCGTGAGATGCAAGAGTTCAAGGATGCTTGGGTGATGAAAACCCAGGAAAGTAATTAATATCATGAAGCGAGTACGTTGTCCGAAATGTGACCATTACATCATTTTTGATGAAACACAATACGAGGCTGGGCAGTCGTTGGTCTTCAAATGTCCGGAATGCGGCAAGGAGTTTGGCATCCGCATCGGCATAAGCAAGCTTCACAACCGCCAGAAAGACGAGAATCCTGACGAACAGGCCAACGAAGAGGGTTGCGGCTCCATTGTCGTCATCGAGAACGTATTCCACTACAAGCAGGTAATTCCCTTGCGTATGGGTGACAACGTCATCGGTCGCTACCAGAAAGGCAATCCCGCCAACTGCACCTTTGAGACTGTAGACCCAAGCGTCGACCTCAACCATTGCACAATCACCGTCAGCCGTGACAAGAAGGGAAACCTGCGCTACACGCTGAAAGACAACAATAGCAATACCGGCACTTTCGTAGACAATGTGGAGGTCACCCAACGCGAACGACGCATCATTGAAGACGGAATGCTCTTCACCATCGGTGCCACTAGCATCATCCTGCGCACCGCTGACAGCGAAGAAGATAATTGAGAATTGATAACTGACAATTGATAATTAGGAAATGGATACAACAGCAATACTGCTTCTGCACTGCCCTGACCAACAGGGTATCATTTCAGAAGTGACCAAGTTTATCACTGACAACAAGGGAAACATCGTCTACCTTGACCAATATGTCGACAAGGTCGACGGTATGTTTTTCATGCGCATCGAATGGGAACTTGAAGGTTTCCTCATTCCTCGCGACAAGCTCTATGACTACCTCACCACACTCTACGCCCAGCGCTACCAAATGAAGTTCAGCCTGTACTACAGCGACAAACGGCCTCGCATGGCAATCTTCGTTTCGAAGATGAGCCACTGCCTCTACGATCTGCTGGCACGCTGGAAGGCCGGTGAGTTCAACTGCGACATCCCCTGCATCGTGTCGAACCACGAAGACCTGCGCTACGTGGCCGACCAGTTTGGCATTCCCTACTACGTATGGAGCATCAAGAAAGACCACTCCAACAAGGCCGAGGTGGAAGCCGCTGAAATGGAACTACTGCGGAAGGAGGACATCTCGTTTATTGTGCTGGCCCGCTATATGCAGATTATCAGCGACGAGATGATAGCCGAATATCCCCATCATATTATTAATATACATCACTCGTTCCTGCCCGCCTTCATCGGCGCCAAGCCTTATCATCAAGCCTACGAGCGCGGTGTGAAGATCATTGGTGCCACAAGCCACTACGTAACAGCTGAGCTCGACGCTGGTCCCATCATCGAGCAGGACGTGACACGCATCACCCATAAGGACACTCCCGAGAGCCTTGTGCTCAAGGGCAAAGATCTGGAGAAAATCGTGCTCTCGCATGCAGTCTCGAAGCATATCCAGCGTAAAATTCTTACATATAAGAACAAAACGATTATTTTCTCATGAACATAGCTATTGTCAAGTATAATGCGGGCAATGTCTACTCGGTGGTGAATGCCCTGAGGCGGATGGGCATAGAACCCACATTGACCGACGACCCCGAATTACTGAGGAAAGCCGACAAGGTATTGTTTCCCGGTCAGGGACATGCCGGCGAAGCTATGGAATACCTGAAAGCCCGGCGCCTCGACGAGGTCATCCGAGATCTTAAGCAGCCTGTCTTCGGCATCTGTGTGGGTCAGCAGCTGCTTTGCCGCCACTCCGAGGAGGGTAATGCAGACTGTATCGGTATCTTCGACGTCGACGTAATGCGTTTCCTGCCGGAACGTCACGAGGACAAGGTGCCCTGCATGGGTTGGAACAAGCTCTACGATACCCGCTCGCCACTAATGCAGGGCATCGAGGGCAGCTACGTCTACTTCGTGCACAGTTACTACGTACCCCTATGTGACGATACCATCGCCACCGCCGACTACATTCTGCCTTACTCGGCCTCGATGCACCGCGACAATTTCTACGCCTGCCAGTTCCATCCCGAAAAGAGCGGCAAAGTGGGCGAACAAATCCTCAAGAATTTCCTTGCCTTATGATAGAACTCATTCCCGCCATCGACATTATCGGCGGCCAGTGCGTCCGCCTGACAAAGGGCGACTACGACCATAAAACCGTCTACCGCGACTCTCCCGCAGAAGTCGCCAAGGAGTTTGAGCAGATCGGCTTCCGGCGCCTCCATGTGGTCGACCTCGACGGTGCCAAGTCGAAGCACATCGTCAACAGTGGCGTACTCCGCCGTATCACGACAGAAACTCAGCTCGTGGTTGATTTCGGCGGCGGCATCAAGACCGACGAGGATATCAAGCAGGCCTTCGACGCAGGTGCTGCAATGGTCACCATTGGTTCCATCGCCGTGACACAGCCAGACCTTTTCATGGGTTGGTTGGAGAAGTACGGCCCCGAGCGTATGATTCTCGGCGCCGACGTCCGGCACGGTAAGATCAGCATTAACGGCTGGAAAGAGGACTCCAGCGAAGACCTACTACCTTTCCTCCGGAAATACATCGACGCAGGTGTGCGCACTGTGCTATGCACTGAGATTTCCAAAGACGGCACCCTCTCTGGCCCCGCTATTGACCTCTACAGTGAGGTGATGAGTGCCTATCCGCAACTCCACCTCATCGCCAGCGGCGGCGTGTCCTCGCTTGAAGACATCAAAGCTCTTGATGCAGCCGGTATCCCCGCCGTCGTCTTCGGCAAGGCCATCTACGAAGGTCGCATCGATCTTCATCAACTGATAACTGATAATGGATAATTATGGGACTGGCAAAAAGAATTATCCCCTGTCTAGACGTGAAGGACGGTGAGACCGTCAAAGGCACCAATTTCGTTAACCTGCGTTCGGCAGGCGACCCCGTAGAGCTCGGCAAGGCATATTCGGAACAAGGTGCCGACGAACTGTGTTTCTTAGACATCACTGCAAGTTTTGAAGGCCGCAAGACTTTCACTGATATGGTGACACGCGTGGCCAAGGAAATCAATATTCCTTTCACCGTGGGCGGTGGTATTAATGAACTCGCCGACGTAGAGCGTTTGCTCTATGCCGGTGCCGACAAGGTAAGCGTCAACAGCGCCGCTATCCGTCGGCCTGAACTCATTGACGAAATTACCAGCCGTTTTGGTTCGCAGGTCTGTGTCTGCGCTATTGATGCCCGTTTCGACCCCGATGGCTGGCATTGTTACCTGAAAGGTGGTCGCGAACGTACCGAAAGAGGGCTGTTTGAATGGGCACACGAGGCTCAGGAACGCGGTGCCGGTGAGATCCTCTTCACCTCAATGAACCATGATGGTACGAAGAACGGTTATGCCAACGAAGCCCTGCGCGAGCTGGCCGACAACCTATCGATTCCCATCATCGCCAGTGGCGGTGCCGGATGCAAAGAACATTTCCGCGATACCTTCATTGAGGGGCACAGTGATGCCGCTCTGGCCGCCAGTGTCTTCCACTTCGGCGAGATACCTATTCCTGAACTCAAGCGTTACCTCCACGCCGAGGGTATCAATGTCCGTATCATACCATAAATCATGCACGACAGGAATCGTCTCAATATGTACTAAAAAATCCCCGGATTGCTTGGCAGTTCGGGGATTTTGTTGTAACTTTGCAGCCAATAATATGTGAATAGGCTTTTTATGGATATGAAAATTGACTTTGACAAGTGCGGTGGGCTAGTTCCCGCCATCATACAAGATGCCAAAACAAAGACTGTGCTCATGCTCGGCTACATGAACAAGGAGGCTTACGACAAGACGATGTCAACACGCAAGGTGACCTTCTGGAGTCGTAGTCGTAACTGTCTCTGGACAAAGGGGGAAACATCGGGTAACTTCCTGAATCTGACAGATATTAAGGTGGATTGTGACAACGACACGCTTCTGGTACAGGCTCTGCCCGACGGCCCTACCTGTCATAAAGGTACTGATACCTGCTGGGGTGAGACAAACGAGGCAAGTCCCCTACTCTTCCTCAGCGAGTTACAAGACTTCATCGACAAGCGTCGTGAGGAGATGCCCGAGGGCAGTTACACCACCTCACTCTTCCGCGACGGCATCAACCGCATCGCACAGAAAGTGGGTGAGGAAGCCTTGGAAGCCGTCATCGAGGCCACTAACGGCACGAAAGAGAAACTGGTCTATGAGGCATCGGACATGATCTACCACCTCATTGTTCTGCTGACGAGCAAGGGACTTCGTATCGAAGACATCGCTTTGGAGCTGCACAAGCGCCATGACCCCAACTGGGACAAGAAGCGCCGCGAGGCCAAGGCCAAGGGGGAGATGGAGTAAGAATGGATAATTGACAATGGATAATGGATAATTAAGGATGCTGATTAATTATAAGAACGCGAACATTTACCAGCCATTTGGCAGCAAAGTGCTGGAGAACGTCAATTTTCACGTTGACGAGGGGGAGTTCGTCTATATCATCGGGCGTGTAGGCTCCGGCAAGTCATCGTTACTGAAAACGTTTTACTTCGAACTGGACATGGACGAGGCCGACGAGGCTGAGGTGTTGGACTACAACCTGCTGGAGTTACGGCACAAGGACATCCCCGCTCTGCGGCGACAGATGGGTATTATTTTCCAGGACTTCCAACTGTTGGGAGATCGCAACGTGTTCAAGAACTTGCAATTTGTGCTGAAGGCAACTGGCTGGAGATACAAGGACAGAATCAGTGACCGAATTGAAGAAGTGTTGAAGGCCGTAGGATTAGAAGACAAGGCCGACAAGATGCCTCACGAGCTCTCTGGCGGTGAGCAACAGCGCGTAGCCATCGCCCGTGCTCTGCTGAACAACCCTAAGCTCATCATTGCTGACGAGCCGACGGGTAATCTTGACCCTGAGACCGCCACCAACATTATCAGTCTGCTGCGTGAAATTTCGCAGACAGGTACAGCCGTTGTCATGACAACGCACAACATACCCCTGTTAGACCAGTTCCCCGGAATCGTCTACCGCTGCGCCGACGGCCAGATGAAAGAAGTAACCAACGACTACAACCAGTTGCAGATCGTCGACGATACCGATACCGATGAGACAGTCATCGGCTACTCAGAACGTGAAGAAATCTGAAGCATAAAAAGACAAAAAAACAATATAAGACAATGAAAGTAATGAAATTCGGCGGTACATCCGTCGGTACACCACAGAGAATGCAAGAGGTGACCAAATTGGTCACAAGGTCAGAAGAACCCGTATTCGTCGTGCTCTCAGCCATGTCAGGAACCACCAACTCGCTCGTAGAGATTTCCGACTATCTTTACAAGAAGAATCCTGATGGTGCCAACGAAGTCATCAACCGTTTGGAACAGAAGTATCTTCGACATGTCGAGGAACTATACAGCAAACAGGAAACGAAAGAGCAGACCATTGAATTCCTGAAAGGCGAATTCAACTACCTGCGCTCCTTCACCAAGGAACTGTTCACAAGTTTTGAGGAGAAGAGCATCGTGGCCCAGGGTGAGATGATGTCGACCAATATGGTGGTCAACTATATGAAAGAAATCGGCATTGATGCCGTGCTGCTGAATGCGCTCGATTTCATGCGGACTGACAAGAATTCAGAACCCGATCCTGTGTATATCAAGGAGAAACTTAAGGCACAAATGGCCGAGCACGAAGGGGCACAGGTCTATATCACTCAGGGGTTCATCTGCCGCAATGCCTACGGCGAGATTGACAACCTGCAGCGCGGTGGCTCCGACTATACCGCTTCGCTCATCGGCGCAGCCATCGGTGCAGAGGAAATCCAGATATGGACAGACATCGACGGTATGCACAACAATGACCCGCGCGTTGTAGACCACACAGAGCCCGTTCACCAGTTGCACTTCGAGGAGGCTGCCGAGCTGGCTTACTTCGGTGCCAAAATCCTGCACCCGACGTGTGTGCAGCCTGCCAAATATGCCGGTATCCCAGTGAGACTGCTCAACACGATGGATCCCGACGCCGAGGGCACCACCATCTCGAACGCTACGGAATACGGTAAGATTAAGGCCGTGGCCGCCAAGGACAATATCACCGCTATCAAGATCAAGTCGAGCCGTATGTTGCTGGCTACAGGCTTCCTGCGCAAGGTATTTGAAATCTTCGAGAGCTACCAGACACCTATCGACATGGTCTGCACCTCAGAGGTGGGTGTCTCCATGAGTATCGACAATTCCTCACACCTCGGCGAAATCGTCGATGAACTGAAGAAGTACGGAACCGTAACTGTCGACACCAACATGTGTATCATCTGTGTAGTAGGTGACCTCGACTGGTCGAACATCGGCTTTGAGACCATCGCCCTGGATGCCATGAAGGACATCCCCGTCCGTATGGTCAGCTATGGCGGCTCCAACTACAACATCTCGTTCCTGATTCGCGAGGAAGACAAGAAACGTGCACTCCAGAACCTGTCGGACACCATCTTTAAAAAATAGTCACATTACTTATGGGGAAAGGTAAATTTCCGATAGAGCGGTTTCAGGAGATACGGACACCGTTCTACTATTATGATGCAGAACTGCTAAGACAGACGCTGCGAACCATCAATGAGGAAGCCGGACGACATGAGGGATTCGTAGTACACTATGCCGTGAAGGCCAATGCCAACCCAAAGATTCTGCGCATCATCCGTGAGGCAGGCATGGGAGCCGACTGCGTCAGTGGCGGCGAGATAGCTGCCTCTGTAAAAGCCGGATTCCCCACTTCCAAGATTGTCTATGCCGGCGTGGGTAAGGCTGATTGGGAAATCAATCTCGGTCTCGACAACGATATCTTCTGCTTCAATGTGGAGAGCATACCAGAACTGGAAGTCATCAACGAGCTGGCAGCCGCCAAGGGGAAGATTGCAAGAGTGGCCTTCCGTCTGAATCCCAATGTAGGGGCACATACCCATGCTAATATCACGACAGGTCTGGCAGAAAACAAATTCGGCATTGCAATGCGCGATATGCTGACAGTTATCGCAGAGGCCGACAAACTGGCCAACGTGAAGTTTGTGGGACTCCACTTCCATATTGGCTCTCAGATACTTGACATGGGCGACTTCGAAGCACTTTGTAATAGAGTCAACGACCTGCAGAACCAGTTGGAGAGCCACCGCATCCGTGTTGAGCACATCAATGTGGGAGGCGGCTTAGGCGTTGACTATGAGCATCCCAACCGTCTGCCCATTCCCGATTTCAAGGACTACTTTGACACTTACGCCAAGAAATTGAAGCTGCGTCCAGGACAGACGCTCCATTTCGAATTAGGCCGAGCCATGGTGGCACAATGCGGATCGCTCATCACGCGCACCTTATATATTAAGGAGGGGGCGTTCAAGAAGTTCGCCATCGTCGATGCCGGTTTCCCAGACCTCATCCGACCTGCCCTTTATCAGGCTTATCACAAGATTGAAAACATCACCAGTGAGGATTCTTTAGAAGCCTACGATGTAGTAGGACCTATCTGTGAATCGACAGACGTATTCGCCAAGCAGATTGACCTCAACAAGACCCGTCGGGGCGACTTGTTAGCGATACGCTCAGCAGGTGCCTATGGTGAAATCATGGCTTCACAGTATAACTGCAGGAAACTTCCTATAGGATATTTGAGCGATGATATTTAGCTGACAACCATGGAACAAAAGAAAAGCCGTTTTTCAGTCATCATGACAGTTTACGAGCAGGCTCAGGAACTAGAGAAGAATCTGCCGGCCTATCTCAATCAGCGTTATGACTCAGACTATGAGATCATCGTTGTTGACGAATCATCGACAGACAATACAGAAGATGTGCTGAAACTGCTGAAGAATGAATACGCCCATCTTTATTCCACTTTCCTTCCTAAACCAGACCGCAATGTAATACGTCGAAGGCTTGCCTTCACGCTTGGAGTTAAAGCCTCTAAGTATGAATGGGTTATATTCACTGACATCAACTATACGCCAACATCTTCACGATGGTTGGACATCGTTGCCGGTTTCACGGACAGTAACACAGAGATGGTATTAGGCTACACCAAGAACACCACCATGCGATTCCAGCAGTTCAGTCATCTGGATGAGGCACAGAAACGATTACAGAAAGCAGAACGCAGGAAGGCAGACGGTCACAAGGGCAATCATCTGAAATGTCTTCGTGGCAAATACGACTTTGTTGCCATCCGAAAGGAGCAAGCCCATGAGGCTCTCAAATTATTTGACATAAAAATTAATGGTCTGCGACTCCTCTCACTCCGTTTAGGTGTCATCTGGCAGGGCCTCCTACACAATTTCAATACCACCAAAATAAAGGATAGCGGCGAGGAACCGACAGAATAAATATCATCAAGCCATGAAGATACTGCACCTATACCCCAAACAGAACGATATGATTGCGAGTCACGTAAGCATATTGACAGAGGGTATGCGACATAGTGCTGAGGTGCAGACTGCCGATTCGTACACGCTCTTCAAGGCCCGTTTCCTTGAAATGCAGCCTGATGTGGTACACTTTCATGGATGTACTGCCATCAACAAAGCCGTCTCGACAGCCTATAAGCATAAGACGCGTATCGTCATTTCTCCGCACGGTCAACTGGAGCCCTGGATGCTCAAGTCGTCCTATGGGAAAACAGACCTGCTGCTCCGACGCAGTGTGGAACGTGCCTACGCCATCATCACCTTTGGCAAGATGGAACGCCAGTATCTGGAACAATTGGGCTGGAACAGCAGGATAGAGGTCATCCACAATGCCATCATCACCAATAGTATCTCGCCCGAAGAGATGGTTAGTCAGACCTTTGCCGTTTACCAGAAAATCACCGACTCGAATGTCCTGGAACAGATGAGCGACAACAGCAAACGCCTGATGGCCATCATCATCAAAGCCGGCATCACGGGTGATCGCCGATGGATTACAGAGGATATCATCCAGGACGAAGCCGATTGGCGACGCATCCTCATATATGCCGACCACCAGAATATCCGCAACTACGTGGATTACGGCATCAATATCTTGGGGCTGAATGCTGACTGGATTGATACATCGAAGATCGCATCCTACTTTCCGGCTAAATACCAGCGCCCCAAGCCCATCAAGGAGGTGGTGGGTGATTATAAAGGCGACGAGACCGACTATCTGGTACGTATGATCCGGCAAATACAGAAAGCCCCTCTCCTGCTCCACCTCATCGAGCTGCACAGGGAACTCCGCAGAGATACCGTCGATGACGACCGACTGACAGACGCCCTTCAGGAAAAGCACCTGCTGACATACGCAGGCCGTCTGATGCAGGTATTACAGGAACAGACCCTGCTCGACGAGGGTTTTATGCCTATTGACCCTATTGACGACAGAGGCACCCGACAGATCAGAAACCTAATGGCTAATCACTTAAAGATATGACATCAACCCATCATTACGACATTGAGGCCGACAAGCACTATCTGCAACTGCTGTCACAGTCCTTCCCTACCATTGCCGATGCGGCAAAGGAGATTATCAATCTGGAAGCCATTATGAACCTGCCCAAGGGTACGGAGCATTTTCTGGCAGACCTCCACGGTGAGAGCGAGGCCTTCCAGCATGTGCTGAAAAATGCATCCGGCAATATCAAGCGCAAGGTCAATGAACTATTCGGCAACGATATCCGCGAGTCGGAAAAGAAGGAACTCTGTGCCCTGATATACTATCCCGAACAGAAACTGGAGCTCATCAAGGCCCAGGAGCCAGATATCGAAGACTGGTACCGCATCACCATCCACCAACTGGTGAAGGTCTGTCGTGATGTCTCTTCGAAATACACCCGTTCAAAGGTACGCAAATCGTTGCCGGAAGACTTCTCCTATATTATCGAAGAACTACTGCACGAGCGTACTGACGATCAGGACAAAGCCGCCTACGTGGCTGTCATTGTCGACACCATCATCTCTACCGGCAGAGCCGACGAGTTCATCTGCGCCATCTGTAATGTCATTCAACGACTGGCCATTGACCAACTGCACATCCTAGGCGATATCTACGACCGCGGCCCTGGTGCCCATAAGATTATGGACACCCTGCGGCAGTATCACTCATGGGATATCCAGTGGGGCAACCATGATATCCTCTGGATGGGAGCATCTGCCGGCAACGATGCCTGTATCTGCAACGTACTGCGCCTTTGCCTGCGCTACTCCAATCTGGCCACTATCGAGGAATACGGTATCAACCTCGTACCACTGGCCACCTTTGCCCTTGAAGTCTATGACAACGATCCCTGCGAGGAGTTCATGCCGAAGCTCCTGAAGCCCGATCCCCGTATGGATGAGAAGACCCTGCAGCTGACAGCCAAGATGCATAAGGCCATCGCCATCATCCAGATGAAGGAGGAAGCCCGCATCTTCAACCGCCGTCCAGAATGGCAGATGCTGGACCGCTGCCTGTTCAGTCATATTGACTATCAGCGTGGCGTCTGCACCATCGATGGACAGGAATATGAGATGAAGAGCTGCAACTTCCCTACCATCGACCCGGCGAATCCCAACGCACTGACACAGGAAGAAGAGTTGTTGATGCAGAAACTGCACCACTCCTTCCGTATCAGCGAAAAACTGCACAAGCACATCCGCACCCTGCTGTCGCATGGTTGCATGTACGCCGTAAGCAATTCTAATCTGCTGTTCCATGCCTCCATTCCCCTCAATGACGATGGCTCGCTGAAGGAAGTGGAACTCTATCCCGGCAAGAAATATGCCGGCAAGGAACTGATGCATAACATCGGTATGATGATACGTGCAGCCTTCCAGAATTCGCAGACTTCTTCTGTGGGAGATACGCCTGCTGTCAATGAGGAATATCCCCGCGACTATGCCCGCGACTACTTCCTCTACCTCTGGTGCGGCAAAAACTCACCTCTGTTCGACAAGTCGAAGATGGCCACCTTTGAGCGCTATTTCCTGAAAGACAAAGAGACATACAAAGAGGAGAAGGGCAACTATTTCAAGTTGCGTGATTCTGCAGAGGTGTGCGACCGTATCCTCGACGCCTTCGAGGTAAAAGGCGAAAACCGCCATATCATCAACGGCCACGTACCTGTTCACGCCAGCAAGGGTGAGAATCCCATCAAGGCTGGCGGTCGGCTGATGGTCATCGATGGAGGCTTCTCTGAGGCCTACCACAATGAAACGGGTATTGCCGGCTACACACTCGTCTATCATTCCCGCGGTTTCCAGCTCGTACAGCACGAGCCGTTCACCTCTGCCCGCGACGCCATCGTCAAGGAAACGGATATCAAATCGACCACGCAGATTATCGAGATGTCTGCCCACCGCATGCGGGTAGCCGACACCGATAAGGGCGAGGAACTGAAGAGTCAGGTAGCCGACCTCAAGAAGTTGCTCTATGCCTACCGCCACGGCATCATCACCGAAAAGCGCAGCTGAAGATGAAACGACTTCTCCTACTCATCATCCTGATGTCAGCACTCACCTTGCAGGCAGGCAACATCATCCATGACCCGCAGATCAAGTCGCTACAGACGGTGGTCAACCAAGACTGGTTGTCGCCGGCCGTCATGCGCCTGGGTAGTAATGACGTGCTACACATCTGTTTCGATGAGCTCTCACACGACTACCACCACTATGTCTATCAGGTGGAGCACTGTGAAGCAGACTGGACCCCATCGCGGGAGCTGTTTGAGAGTGACTGGCTGGAAGGCTTCAACAGGAATACCATCGATGACTATGAGGTATCCATCAACACGACTGTTCCCTATACCCATTACTGGCTGCAGATTCCCAACGATAAGATGCGGCTCAAGCGAAGCGGCAACTACCGCCTGCACGTCTATGAAGAGGAACTGGATACACGGGAAGTCCTGACGGTGGATTTCTGGATAACAGAAGAGTCGATGCCGCTGATACTGGCCGCTACCACCAATACCGACATCGACACGAATGTCGGCCATCAGCAAGTATCCTTATCGCTGGGCTACGGCGCATTCCGGGTGACGATGCCTACAGAGCAGATTCAGGTGGTGGTGATGCAGAACGGGCGCCAGGACAATCAGAAGACGGGCGTCAAGCCAACCATCATCAAGTCAAACGGTGCCGAATGGCAGCACTGCCGCGACTTTATCTTCGAGGCCGGCAATGAATACCACAAGTTTGAGGTGCTCGATGTCAGCCACACCACCATGGGACTCGACGACATCCTGTGGAACGGCTCCAACTACGAGGCCTACCCCTTTGTCAACGAGGTACGTACTAACTACCTGTACGACGAGGATGCCAACGGTGCCTTCTACATCCGCAACAGCGACAACTGGCAGAACACGATTACCTGCGACTATGTATGGGTGACCTACCGTCTGAAATGTCCCCGACTGTCATCCGGCCATCTTTTCATCGATGGCCAATGGACAACGGATACCGATCGTTCCGGCTATATGATGGAATATGATGATGATTCCGGCATGTATGTCGCCCGCATTCTCCAGAAACAGGGTTACTACTCCTACCAATACCTATGGGAGCATCCCGATGGCACACTTCATCCGGCGCCGTCAGAGGGCAGTTTCTATCAGACAGAGAACCGCTATCAGGCCTTTGTCTATTTCAAAGGTATTGGGGAAAGCGCATGGCGGCTGGCAGCCTATCGGCAGATAGACTTAAAATGAGCGGTTCTCCTGCCGGAATTCTTCAGGCAGCTTCTTGGTATAACGATAGAAAGAAGCGATGAAGTAGTTTGGTGAGCCGAAACCGCACTCACTGGCAATGTCGGCAATATCCTTGCTGGTCGTAGCAAGGAGTTTCTGGGCGCGGTTCAACATCATACGCTTGAACAGACTACGGGGATTCTTATAGATATTAGCCGTCATCAGCGAATAGAAGTTAGGAAGCGCCATACCCGCCTTCTCACTCAGCAGATGTATGGACAACTGCGATGCCTTCTTCTCATTGACGATATCCATAATCGACAGCATGGTATCTACGAACTCAGCAGGCAACTGGCTGCCGCCATCACCCAAGGTTCCGCTGATTTCTTCTGCTGTAGGTTCCAGCAACTCACCGTCAGCATTCTGACATGCATTGGCAAATATCTTGATTCGTTTGATAAGTCCCTGCTCCTCGCTGTTCTTGAGAGCGGCCATCTTGGCATTGCGCAGGTAATAGTAGATATTCACCAGGACAAGCACCGCGAGAATACCCATCAACAGGAGGAACATACCGGTGGTACGCCACCAAGGCTCATGCACGTTGATGATCCACTCGTAGGGCTCCGTGTCCCAGTTGTCAGGTGACATGG
>Ga0310690_10004330_pt1 | contig 20234 bp, 23 predicted proteins | sample AusTroGonzalo_MG_2_FD_207661 | JGI IMG/M metagenome (GOLD analysis project Ga0310690, IMG submission 207661) | Bovine rumen microbial communities from tropical cattle in Woodstock, Queensland, Australia - Gonzalo_04 (v2) (version 2) | ecosystem: Host-associated > Mammals > Digestive system >...
AACGCCGACATGAGCGACATCCGCAACGAGGGCGAGAAGGTCAGGCAGACCGGCGCAACTGTACCGGGCATCCGCATCACGGATGATGTGCGAGCCAAGGCACAGGAGATGCAGGGCCGCTTCGCCGCCGCTGACCTCGGCGACGACGGGATGTACTCCGCGCTCCAGCGCGAGGTGGAGGCGCTCCAGACCAACCGAAACGGCGAGCTGGACCTCAACACTTTCGTCAAGACGCTGAAGAACCGGGCGCAGAAGGTACGCGGCCTGTCCGACGAGATCAAGTGGAGCGGGCTGGAGGACTGGGTGAACCGAAACCGGGAGAGCGGCGAGCGGTTCATGGACAAGGACGAGGTACTGTGGTACCTGCGGGAGTACACGCCGGTGCTCCAGGAGAAGGCGCGAGAGGTCTACCAGGTCAGGGACTTCACTGTCGATGACCTGACAGGAACGCTTACTCACGGAGAGAAATTTTCTTCCGACTGGGATGTTTATGCTGGAGCTGTTATCGCGGCACGACACATCGGAGCCACCTTCGATCACATTGACATCGTAAATGGACCGGATGGGGGCCAGAAACAGACTGCCTATGGCACGATGAACGATACCGGCGAATTGGTGCCGATTCTTATCGCAACGTCCGACGGAAGCTATGAGACCAAAGGCGAGACCCGTTGGTATGAGTACAAGCTCAACGGCGGCGAGAACTACACCGAGCACACCTTCAAGCTGCCCGGCTCTGACTACTCCAATGACGCGATGTACGTTCACTGGGGCAAGAACGCCGAGCGCGGCGCGGGTGAGGGCGTTGTCGTTCACGTCCGTGAGCAGACGCTTCACACCCCCGACGGTAAGAAGGTCCTGTTCATCGACGAGGTACAGTCCGACTGGCACAACGAGGGCTCTAAGGCAAAGTACGAGTCCAAAGGTGGCACGGTCCCCGATGCGCCGTATGAGAAGACCTATGCCGAATACGCGCTGAAGCGGATGATGGTGAAGGCGGCGCAGGAGGGCTATGACTACATCGCGTGGACGAGCCCCGCGCTCCAGATGGATCGCTGGAACCCGTACTGGATGACCGAGGACGGCGAGGCGGCTGTGCGGGGGAACGACGGCAACTGGGAAGGCAAGAAGCCTCTCTACCTTGACGGGTATCGGTCCACCTACGGACGCGACCTCCAGAACGCGGCCCAGCGTTTCGGGCCGGTGCAGGACGTGGCGGTCGAAAACGTGAGCACGACGGACCGGCAGGGGCCCGAGTATTACTCCTCGATGTTCAAGCTCAACAAGATCGTCGGCGAGATTAAGCAGATTGACGCCAGATTGGAGCAGCTCGACGCGGAAGGCAAGGGCTGGCACTCCGAGGATAACGCGGAGTACCTCGACCTGCTGGATCAGAAGTACCAGCTCCGCGAGGAAGGCACCAAGCTGAACAACGACCTGTGGACCTACGGCGACCCGGATGTCTCCGGTGAGGCGGTCTCCGAGGTCCCCGGCATCGAAGTCACGCCGGAACTGGCCGAACGTGTGCGCGATGAGGGACTGTCCCGTTTCGCCGCAGCGGACGATACCATGGACTACCAGGACTTCGTCGCCGGCAAGGCGGCGAACGACCGGCAGCCGATCAGCGCCGAGCAGATGAACTACACTGGCGACTACCGTGCCACGCGCCCGGCGGTCAACATCCCACAGTCCGGCACTCTGCCGGGGTACGTGACGGACCGCAACGTGCAGACGCTCATCAACGCCGGCATCACACCGGACGAGGCCGCGCAGACCTACATGAGCGGGATTGCGAACGGAGCCTATCAGCACATGGTCTACCGCGATGAGCAGGCCCTGGAGAAGGCATACAACGAGATCGAGCACTTCGGCTGGGCCGAGACGCTCGGCAAGTACCGAGCGGAGGTGCTGGCCGGTAAGGCGAGCAAGGACATCACCGCGATGGGTGTGGCTCTCTACAACAGCGCCGCTACGGCGGGCCATATCTACGACATGATGGACATTGGCTCCCTGATGATTAAAAACGCCAGCTCCGTCGGTTCCGCTTTGCAGGCGTTCCGTATGCTGAACAACGCCACCCCAGATGGGCGGTACTACATGGCGGTTCGCAGTATCGAGAACATCGCCGACGAGCTTCGTGGCTTGTATGGCGACGACTACCACTTCGATCTGGACAGCGCCATGCTGGATGCCTACCGCAACGCGCTCATCTCCGGCGACGAAGCCCAGCAGAAGGAAGTTTGGCACGAGATCGAACAGTCCATCGCAGACCAAATTCCCTCCGACTGGAAGCTGAAGTTCAACAACTGGCGCTACCTTGCCATGCTGGGCAACCCGAGAACCCACATCCGCAACATCGTCGGCAACCTCGGCTTCATGCCGGTGCGCCTCGCCAAGCAGGGGCTCAAAGCCGTGATGGAGCGGATGGTGCTCGGCCAGGCGGGCCAGGGCAGCAACCGCACAACGGCGCTGCTTAACCCGTTCTCTGCCGAGGACAAGGCGCGTCGGGCCGCCGCGAAGGCAGACTACGCCAATGTGGTGGACCTCATCCAGTCCGGCGGTAAGTATTCCAGCACCAAGGGCGAGATCGAAAACCTGAGAACGGTATACGATCATGCGAAGTTCCTCGAATGGTTCCGAAAGAGAAACGGCGATCTTCTGGACAAAGAAGACACGTGGTTCTCTCGTCCGGCCTACACCGAGGCGCTGGCTTCGTTCCTGAAGGCACGGGGCATCGACGGTGACGCTTTCGCTGCCGGCAACATCGACCCGAACACGCTGAACACCGCACGGGAACACGCCATTCTGGAGGCCCAGCGCGCGACCTACCGTGACACCAATGCGTTCAGCGCATGGGTGTCCTCCCTCGGCAAGGAGGGGCGCCAGAAGAACGCCACAGGCGTACAGAAGGCCGCCTCGGCTGCACTGGAAGCTGTCCTCCCGTTCAAGAAGACGCCGGCCAACATCCTGGTCCGGGCTGTGGAGTACAGCCCCGCCGGTTTCGCCATGGCGCTGAAGGACGGCATCAAGGATGTTCGCGCCGCTCATGCGGCAACGCAGGCGGCGATTGCCGCCAACGACGGCTCCGAGACGGCGTGGCGGAACATCAACGCGATGAAGGAAACCGAGGACATCGCCGTCGCCAATATGCTGGACCACATCTCCAGCGGACTAACCGGAACGGCGCTGATGGGGCTCGGGATGCTGCTCGCAAAGCTCGGCATCGTCACCGGCGGTAAGGACCCCGACGATGAGCAGGCGACCCTCGACGAACTCCACGGGCTGCAAGAGTATTCCATCAGCACCAACGCGATTGCCGATCGCATCAACGAGGCGACCGGATGGCACCTCAACCTCGGCAACGTCAACTACACCCTCGACTGGCTCGCGCCCGAGGCGCTGCCCCTGTTCACCGGCGTAACGCTGTGGAACAAGATCAAGCAGATGCAGAAGGCCGAGGAAGACGAGAGCGATCTGTTGACCGATGCGTGGGACCTCATCACCGGCATGGGCGAGCCGATGCTCAATATGTCGATGCTCTCCTCCGTCAACGATCTCGTCAGCAAGATGTCCTATCTGGATGACGCTACCCAGCTCCCGGCCCTGCTGGGACAGATCGGGTACAGCTACGTCAGTCAGTTCATCCCGACACTGTTCGGACAGATCGAACGCATCACGGAGCCTAACCGGCAGTCCACGTACTACGACCGCTCGGACGGCCTGAGCAAGGACCTCCAGTATATGCTCGGCAAAACCGCGAACAAAATCCCGTTCTGGGATTACAACCAAATCCCGTACCTCGACGCATGGGGGCGCGAGCAGGAGAGCGGCAACATCCTCCGGCGCGTGGTCTCTAATATGCTGTCCCCGGGTTACATCCGCGATACCGAGACGAGCGAGCTGGACGACGAGCTCCAGCGGCTGCACGATCTCGGCTTCGAGAAGATGATCCCGCAGCGGACGACGCAGAGCACGAAGGTCGATCAGGAGTACATGAACGAGGAGGAGTACGTCGCCTATGCCCGCACGAAGGGGCAGACGGCGCTCGCCGACCTCACCGCGCTAACCGAGAGCTCGACGTATTCCAACATGACCGACGAGCAGAAGGCCAAGGCAGTGGCGAAGATTTACGAGGACGCGAAGACCGCCGCCGAAGATGAGGTGCGGAAGCTGCGCGGCGAAAAGGTGGAAGGCACCAAGGCTGATGAGGCCGGGCTCGACACCGCGACGTTCAGCGCGGCCAAGACGCTCTACGATACGGCGGAGGCCCCGAGCTGGTACGACGTGTACAACGATGACGGAGAGCAGAAGATACCGAACTGGGCCAAGATGCAGGCCGTTCTCGATGACCGTACACTCACCAAGGATGAGCGGCTGAAGTTCGTCAACGCCATCTCGACGAAGAAGGAGAAGTTCGAGAGCTTCGACGAGGCTGTAGCGTATTACGACGAGGCCGAGGCCGACGCGCGCGATGAGATCAAGTTCAGGGGCGCGAAGGAGACCTACGACAACGCCAAGACGCCTGACTGGGGTAAGGCCACGGACAAGGGCGAGACCCCGGGCTGGGCGAAGATGCTGGCCGTTCTCGATGATAAGTCGGTCAACAATTCGACCAAGCTCGAATTCATCAACGCGCACTCCGGCAGAAACGACGAGTTCCAGTCCGTCGATGAGGCCCGGACGTACTACACTGCCTCGGGTATCTACAACAGCGCCGAGACGCCGGAAGGCTATAAGGCCACCGACGCCGGCAACACCCCCGGGTGGGCGAAGGCGCTGGCTGTGATCGACAGCGACACGCTGACAGACGACGAGAAACTGGGGTATATTAACTCCGTTTCCGGGCGCAAGGAAGCGTTTGCAACGCTGGACGAAGCGCAGACCTACTACGAGAAGCAGAAGAACAAAGCCAAACAGTAAGCAGTTTCAGCGGAAATGGCCGCTTCACCGGATCGGTGAAGCGGCCATCTTTTTTTGCAACTGATTGCAACGAACTATAGTTATGGTCGGTTAAAGACAGTTAAAATGTGATAAATAACAGATTTTAGGAAAACCCGCAAAGCGTTGGGGCGCAACGGTTTCACGGCAATTTCGTTTGCAACTTCATTCCGTGAAATATTTGTGAACCTAGTGTTTCCAATGCTTTGAGGGTCGTTTTTGCTACAGTTGCAACAAATAGGAATTTACTGGAAGTTTCTAGGACAATGTGATTTGTGAGTTTAGGCCGAAACGTAGGCCCCGAACACGTCCCCGAGGAGGGCGCGGGTGGCCTCCCGCTGGCTCTCCTTGTCGTACATCGCGTAGATTTTCAGCGTCATCTCCAGCGTCTCATGCCCGAGGAGATACTGCACACGCTTCGGGTCAGTCCCCTTCTCGATCAGGCGCGTGGCGAAGGTCTTGCGGAACAGGTGTGCGTGAATGGACTGTTCCGTGACGTGCGCCCGGTTCCACCCGCGCTGATAGCGTGCGATGTCGTTGTTGCTGACATGGCCGTCCGTGCTTCCTCCCAGGACATAAGTGCTGGACGAACCGGCGTGAACCTGCTTCAGCGTAGCAATAACCTCGGCGGGGATGGGAATGTCCCGCTTCGCCGCATCGGTCTTCAGCTCCTCGGTGACTTCGTTCGTGGACATCACCATCTGCCGACGCACACGCACCTCCCCATCAGTCAGGTCTACACAGTCCCAGCGGAGGGCCGCGATCTCGCCGCGCCGCATCCCGGTCACGAGAGCCAGGAGCGTGAACAGGTAGAAGTTCGGGTCCTTGTTCTGCTTCGTGTACTCCAACAGCGCCTTAGACTGATCGGGCGTGAGCGGACGGTCGTTGCGCGTGGGGGCGCCAGTGACCGTGATGCGGTCCGTCGCCGGGGACTTCTGGATGATGTCGTTGCTGACCGCGAACCGGAACATGGCGCGCAGCATGGACAGCAGGCCACGGTTCGCTTCCCGGCACTCGTACCCATGCGCGTTCACGATATCGACGATATGGATGTACTTTACGTCCTGAACGCGCATATCGCCGATGAAGGGGTACACGTGGTACTTCATCCGGTTCACGTAGTTCTGGAAGGTCTGGGGGCGCACGGTGGGCTTCTTCACCTTCTCCATCCAGAGATCGCCGAGCTGCTCCACGGTCATGTCGTTCGACACGACCACCTTCCCCTGGGCCTGCTCGATCTGGAACTCCAGCACCTTCTTGTCCAGCTCGCGCTTCGACTTTGCCCTGATGTACTTCCGTCTCCCATCCGGGAGGGGGATTGCCTTAGTGAAGTATTTGTAGTCCTTGTACTCCTTTGCCATTTTTTATTTCCTCCTTGTAATCTTTAACCGACCATGTTACAATGAGGAGCGGAAGCTAGACTTGAAACATGGTTCGGTAGTGCGTTCTGTGTGGGTTTGCTTCTCCCCCTATCGGTGTGCCAGCACCGGTAGGGGATTTTTTTTTTATACCCTATTTGATAGGGTTACTCTTATAGCCAACCGCTCGTCCTCGTCCTGCTTGTCCTCGCATACTCGCGCCGCTGCACGACTGATGCCAAACACGCTTGGGTAATCCGCGAAGTCTATCCCGCGCTCGATGGCGACCAGGCGCGGGGCCAGGAGGTTGCGCGCATAGCAGTCTGCCTCCCGTTCTTCTGCCTCCGAGCCAAGGTGATGCTGAAGCGTGTAGTGCCCCAGCTCATGCGCCAGTGTGAATCGGCGGCGGGCTTCGCTTATCATTTCGGTGTCGTTGTAACAGATGATGTACTTATTCTTAATAGGAAGCGTAAACCCGTCACGCGATACGGCGATCTCCAGGAACTCGTCCAGCGTAAGGCCCTGGCTCTTGCAGAACGTGGTGTACTTGCATACAAACAAATTCGGGAGCACCGACGGCATGATGAAGGGGTCGAACCACACGCGCCCGGTGTCGAACGCGGCGCGCGTAATATATGCAGCCGCGACGGCGAGCGCGTAATTAGGTTTAGTCATCGAACGCCTCACCGAACATCACCCGCGCCATGTCGATGAGTTTCTTGCGGTTCTCCGGCGTCATCTTCTTCGCGGCGCGGGAGAGGACCACGATGTCTTCATCGGGGTTTTCGTTGGGGAAGTCCGGGTATTTCGGGGCCGAGGGATAGCCAAGAAGCCACTCGATATTCACTTCATACTTCAGCGCGACCTTCTTTATAAAATCGACCTTCGGGCTGCGCTTTCCATTTAGATACGCGCTCACACTGGACACTGGCGTTTCCGTATCAAGCGCTACCTGAGACGGACCGAGCCCGGCAACGGTCTCCTGTAATCTTTGAAGGGACAATACCTTCATAAGTTCAGTATTAAGGGCCATGCTTTTGGACCTCCTTTCTACGTGTCGCCGACAGGCGCATTTTGATAATAGCACATTAAAATCACATTTGCAACACCTTTCAGAAAATTTTTTCAAAAAAATTCTACAAATGTGTTGACAAACCCTTTAGGGTGTGGTAATGTGTGATTGCACAAATGTAGAAAGGAGTGAGGACGATGCAGACGAATGTTCTGCGAGGACGGGCTATCATGCAGTACGGCACACTCGCAAAATTCGCCTCTGAAATCGGGTGGGCTCCTACGAAAGTAAGCCGTATTCTCAATGGGAAGCAGCCGCTCACACTGAGTGACTCCCTGAAGATCGCGGACGCGCTGCACATTGAAGCCCCCTCCGAGTACCTCGAAATTTTTTTGCCCGAGATTACACAAATGTAGAATTGGAGGGCAAAAAAGTGGACAAAACCGAAAACACCTACACCGTGCCGGAGCTGGCTGAACGCTGGAAGGTCCACACCGTTACCATCTACCGGATGCTGGAGAACAGAACCCTCCCCGGCTTCAAGGTCGGCAAGGCGTGGCGTATCTCGGCTGCAACCGTGAACGCCTACGAGGACATGAACACACTACCGAACCAGTAATCAAATAAGTAAGGAGCGAGACAATGAGACTACTCATCGGCGGCTCTCCCTGTACCTACTGGTCCATCGCGCAGACGAAGAACCGCGAGACCGAGGCCAGCGGCATGGGGTGGGAGCTGTTCAAGAACTACTGCATCGCCCGAGACAAATTCGCGCCGGACTACTTCTTGTACGAGAACAACAAGAGCATGTCCGCCGCCATCCGGGAGCAGATCACCAGAGAACTGGGTGTCGAGCCCGTGTGCATCAACTCCGCTCTCGTCTCCGCCCAGAACCGTCAGCGGCTCTACTGGGTGGGCAAGCGCAACCCCGACGGCACGTACAGCCAAATCCCCATCGACCAGCCCGAAGACCGCGGCATCCTCCTCCGGGCATTCTGGAGAGCGGGGTGTGCTGGAGGGACAAGAGTTACACCCTTGACAGCAACTACTACAAGACCCTCGGACAGCAGGGCTTCGACACACAGAGCGGTCGAAGGAAGATGGTTGCGGAACCCGTCAATCCAGCAGAGAACGGAAAAGCCCACACCGTCAAAGCGCAGTACTACAAAAACGGCGTGGCAAACTTCATCACCAACGACGGCTTCGACGCCAGCGCTGTCGCCGAGCCCGTCCGCGTCGGCACGATCGAGAACGACGCGAAGAACCCCGACCACGACAGCCAGCAGTACCGGGTCTATTCCCCGGACGCAAAAGGCGTGACACTCTGCGGGAACGGCGGAGGGCTGGGCGCCAAGACCGGCCTATACGCCACCCCGGCTGGCATGGCATGGCGGGGCCACGCGACCCACGGCAACACCTCTTCCTTCGAGATGCGCGGAGACCAGAAGGCCAACGCCGTCATCGTCGGGCATCAGAACCGGCTCGTGATCGAGGATGCCCCCCCTTGCGTGTGCCAGAAGCGACGAAGCAGGGCTACACCGACATCCTCCCCGGGGAGTGTGTCGATCTCGCAATGGAACGAAGCAAGACGAGGAGGGGAAGACGAATGACTGAAAAGTCCAACTGCCTCACCACGAGCTGCGAGTTTTACGAATACTGCGGCACCCTGGACCAGCCCATCTACCGGGTGGAGAACGGCATCATCACCATCAAGGGGAAGCAGTACCCCATCAAGCTGCGAGACGGGTGCTACATCATCCGCAAGCTCACAGTGACGGAGTGCAAGCGCCTCCAGACCGTGCCCGACAGCTACGAGTTCCCGGTCAGCAACAGCCAAGCCTACAAGATGCTCGGCAACGGCTGGACGGTGGACGTGATCGCCCACATCCTCTCCCGCTGCGACGGTCTCACGGACGAACCCCTCGACGTGCTCTCCATGTACGACGGTATGGCGTGCGGCCACATCGCGCTCGACCGGCTCGGCGCGGACATCCGAAGCTACACCGCCACGGAGATCGACCCCTACGCCGTCAAAACCGCGACGCACAACTTCCCCGACATCCGGGAGATCGGCGATGCGTTCCAGGTACGCGAGGACGGCTGGGAGGTGGTGATCTGACTTGAGACGCACACCCTGGTACTACTACCTGATGCTGTTCCTCCTTCTCGGAGGCTTCATCGTACTCTGTATCGCATCTGCGATACCCAAATAACACACTACCGAACCAATAAGGAAGGAGTAATCACATGGCAAAAAACATCGACACCGTGAAGAGTTTCATCTATGCCGCGGAGAACATCGCCGGCGCTCTGAGAGAGGTCAACCCCAGAGACGCGGAGTTCGAGGACCTTCTCGACCGGCACACCAAGGTCTGCCGCGCCGCCCTCAACTACATGGACCTCCAGGAGCGCGTCACGTTCTTCCTCAGTGAGATGGGCGAGATCGAACAGGAAGTCCAACCCACCGACAACATCACGGTCATCGACACCGTCCGCCCCAAGGAGGAACCCGCCACCAACCAGGAACCCATCGTTGTGAAGGAGCCTGACGCCTCCGAACCCGATGAGCCTGAAGTCGCCTACACCCTGGATGAGGTCAAGGCTGAGTTCACCGACGCCGCGAAGCAGGGCATCAAGGTGGCGGACATCATCAACGAGGCCGGGTACGCAAAGCTGTCCAACGTTCCGCCGGAGAAGTACCCCGCGCTGATGACGGCGCTGGCGATCAAGAGGACGGAGGCGCAGTAAGAAGAAGGGAGTGACGAAATGTAAGTGGAAGTGTTCAAGTCCGTAGAAGGCTACGAAGACGCATACCTTATCAGCAACAAAGGGCGTATCTGGAGCAACAGAACTAAGAAATATCTTAGCCCGCTTCCAACGCGAGATGGGTATTACAGATACGCCCTTAGCAAAAACGGGGTGAAAACCTACCTCTTTGCTCACAGGCTTGTCGCTATGGCTTTTCTTCCCAACCCGTGCGGTTATCCGCAAATTAACCATAAGGATGAGGACAAAACCAACAACTCTGTTGAGAACCTCGAATGGTGCGACGTTGGATACAACCTCTCTTACGGAGCCCGAATGACAAAGATCAGCACGGCGCTGAAGAATTATCCTGGCTTCAGCAAAAAGGTTCTTTGCGTAGAAACGGGTGTCGTCTATGCCTCAATACGTGAGGCGGTAAGGCAGACCGGGATTACGAAACAGCATTTAAGCGCAGCCTGCAATAAAAAGCCTGGCGTCAAAACCGCCGGCGGTTTTCACTGGAAATTCTTTGAGGAGGCATCATAATGGCCGGCATCCACGCAACCCTATCCGCCAGCTCATCCAAGCGTTGGCTGAGCTGTCCGCCATCCGCCCGCCTGGAGGAGAAGCTCCGAGGCCGCTTCGGCGACAAGAGCTCCATCTACGCCGAGGAGGGCACGAAGGCCCACGCGCTGGCCGAGCTGAAGCTGCGAAACCAGAACGGCGAGATCAATGACTTCAACTACAAGTCCCAGCGTGAAGCGATGGGCGCCATCGACAGCGAGATGGACCGCTACACCGACGTGTACGTGGACGTTGTGATGGAAAAGCTGTTCGCTGCCCGGGCCAATGACCCCAACGCCAAGCTGTTCATCGAGCAGCGGTTGGACTTCAGCCCCTGGGTACCCGGAGGTTTCGGCACCGGCGACGCGGTCATCGTCAGCGACCAGACGCTGGAGGTTTGCGACCTCAAGTACGGCAAGGGCGTCCCGGTCAGCGCTGAGGAGAACCCCCAGGCGCGCCTGTACGGGCTGGGCGCGGTCAACCAATTCGGCGCGATCTACAACTTCTCCCACGTCCGCAACACCATCATCCAGCCGCGCCTCGACAGCATCTCCGAGGAGACCCTCACCCGCGCCGATCTGCTGGCCTGGGGTGAGGAGATCAAGCCCAAGGCGCTGGAGGCGTGGGAGGGCAAGGGCGAGTTCGTCACCGGCGACCACTGTAAGTTCTGCGCGGCCAGGGCCATCTGCGCCAAGCGGGCCAGCGAGGCCCTCTCCATTGTGCGCTACGGCTTCGACACGCCGAACGTCATCTCTGATGACGACCTGCCCGGCATCCTCGCCGTGCTGGACGTGGCGGAACAGTGGTGCAAGGACATCCGGGAGTACGCCCGCAACCAGGCGCTCAACGGTCAGCGCCTCCGGGGCTGGAAGCTGGTGCGCGGCAGACGCGGCGCAAGATCGTTCACCGACGAGGAGAAGGTGCGCGAACAGCTCAACCGCGCCGGCTTCGACAACGAGCACATCGAGAAGCGCGGTCTGAAGTCCCCGGCGGAGATCGAGAAGCTGGTCGGCAAAAACGCTTTCGACGCGCTCCTGGGCGGCTACGTCGCCCAGAAGGACGGCGCGCTGGAGCTGGCCCCCGAGGACGACAAGCGCCCGGAATACTCCAGCGCCAATGTGGACTTCGACGATCTGGGGGCGGTGAAGGAATGAACAAGGTCCCGGTCTACTGGCGAAGGCTCATCGTCCGGGCCATTGAGGACGCCATCGTGATCCTCGTCCTGTGCCTTGTCATCCGCCTCCTTGCGGAGGGCCTCGCCCTGGCCCGGGACTGGTTCGTCTCACTTTTTCCATAGAAAATCGGACGAAACCGCACACTTTTCGACATCTAAAACCGACAAAATCACACATTTTTCGACATCAAAAAGGAGAAATGCAAAATGGCAAACTTCAACAAGAAAATCAACGACACCCTCATCCGCATCGGCGAGGTCCGCTTCAGCTACGTGAACGTGTTTGCGCCCCGCCCCGACAAGGACGGCAAGCCCGGCAAGTACGGCGTCTGCCTCGTCTGGCCCAAGGCGGACGGCAACACCACCGAGCTGGTGAAGGCCGCCGTCGAGGCCGCCAAGGCCAACGGCAAGACCGGCAAGTGGGGCGGCAAGGTCCCGGCCAACTGCAAGAGCCCCATCCGTGACGGTGACATCGACCGCGAGGACGACGAAGCCTTCGCCGGCTGCTGGTTCATCAACGCCAACTGCGGCCAGAAGCCAGGCGTCCGGGTGCTGGACAACGGCATGATCGTCGAGGCTCTCGACGACCAGGACTTCTACTCCGGCTGCTACGGCGCAGCCACGGTCAACTTCTTTGCCTACGACAGCAACGGCAACAAGGGCGTGGGCGCGGGCCTGAACAACGTCATCAAGACCCGCGACGGTGAGCGCCTGAGCGGCGGCACCAGCGCCGAGAGCGACTTCGGCGACCTCGGTTCCCTCGACTGCCTCGGCTGATCCCCGGCAACCCGTGGCGGGTATTACCCGCCACGGGACATCCCCTCACGCTGGTGTAGCTCAATCGGTAGAGCGGCGCCCCTGTACGGCGACGGCTGCGGGTTCAACTCCTGCCGCCAGCTCCAATACGCTGTCATAGCTCAGTCGGTCAGAGCGGTCGGTTCGTACCCGACAGGTCGCAGGTTCGACTCCTGCTGACAGCTCCATCAAAACCAAACAGGAAGGAGGAAATTATGCGAACCCTACTCATGGACTTCGAGACCCGGTCCGGCGTGGACATCGGCGCGTGCGGCTCGTTCAAGTACATGGAGAGCCCGGACTTCAAACCCCTGCTGCTGGCCTACGCCTTCGACGACGAGCCGGTCAAGCTGTGGGACTTCACGACGACAATGGACTGGCCGCAAGATTTCGACAACGCATTGACAGACCCCAACGTCCTCAAGCTGGCGTGGAACTGCGCGTTTGAACGTGAGGTCCTCCACCGCACTTCTCTCTATTCAAGACCAGAAGAATGGCTCGACGTGATGCACATCGCCGCCGTCTGTGGGCTCCCGATGAGCCTGGACGCTGCCGGCGCGGCGCTGGGTCTGCCGGAGGACAAGGCCAAGATGAAGGAAGGCAAGGCGTTGATCCGCTGGTTCTCCGTTCCGACCAAGGATGGATATTTCCGAAGCCCGTCCGATTACCCGGAGAAGTGGGAGACCTATCGGGCCTACTGCGTTCAGGACGTGGAGGCGGAACGGACGATCTACAGGATGCTCCGCCGCTGGACCCCGGACGAGCGGGAGCACCGGTTCTGGTGTCTCGACCAGCGCATCAACGAGAACGGCATCAACACGGACCCCCAGCTCGTGCGGAACGCGATGGCCTTCGACGCCCGCTACAAGGCGGAGCTCACCGAGCAGGCCGTGGCGCTGTCCGGGATGGAGAACCCCAACAGCGTGGCGCAGGTCAAGGCGTGGCTCCAGGAGCAGGAGGGCATTGAGGTCCCGTCCCTGAACAAGAAGCAGGTGGCGGATGTGGTGGCACAGCTTAACAGCGACAAAAGCCGAGAGTTTATGGCGATCCGCGCCGAGCTTTCCAAAAGTTCCACCAAAAAGTACGAGGCCATAGCGAGATGCGCCGGGGTAGACAACCACGTGCGCGGCTGCTTCCAGTTCTACGGTGCCTCCAGGACAGGGCGCTTCGCCGGACGGCTGGTTCAGCTCCAAAATCTTGCACAGAACCACATGGAAGACCTCGCCGACGCCCGGGAGATTGTGCGATCCGGCGACTACGAGAACTTCTACGCCCTCTACGACAACCCCTCGCAAGTCCTGTCCGAACTCATCCGCACCGCCCTCATCCCGGAGCCCGGCCACCGCTTCATCGTCGCCGACTTCTCCGCCATCGAAGCCCGCGTCATCGCGTGGCTGGCAGACGAGGAGTGGCGGCTGGAGACCTTCATCAACGGCGGGGACATCTACTGCGCTTCGGCCAGCCAAATGTTCGGCGTTCCGGTGGTGAAGCACGGCGTCAACGGCGAGCTGCGGCAGAAAGGCAAGGTCGCCGAGCTGGCGCTGGGCTACGGCGGCGGGCCCAACGCGATGCTGGCCTTCGGAGCGGACAAGCTCGGTATGACCGACGAGGAAATCGCAAACACCGTTGCACTTTGGCGAGAGAAAAGCCCCCGCATCGTTGCACTTTGGAAACGGCTGGAGCGTGCGGCCATCCGCTGCGTCGCCACCGGACACCCGCAGATGGCGGGCATCAAGAACATCCGCTTCGACATAGAGCAGGGCATCCTCTGGATGACCCTTCCCTCCGGGCGACGCATCTCCTACTTCGCCGCCAAATACGAGGAGGGCACCGGCCAGTACAACAAGGGACGCAAGGTCCTCTCCTACATGGGGAAGGACCAGAAGACCGGCAAATGGACGCGGATAGAAACGTGGGGCGGGAAGCTCACAGAAAATTGTGTGCAGGCCGCAGCGCGGGACTGCCTCAGAGACGCGATGCAGGACCTCACCGGGCTGGGCTTCGACATTCGCGCCCACGTCCACGACGAGGTCATCATCACCGAGCCCATCGGCGGACGGACCGTTGAGGAGGTCTGCCAGATCATGGGCCAGACCCCGGCATGGGCCCCCGGCCTCCCGCTGCGGGCGGACGGGTACGAAACACCATTCTATATGAAGGACTGAGACCACATGACCAATCTTTCTATCGGATATATTAACGACCTGGACAGACTGCTGCGGCAAGGAACAATCTCTGTCAAAGACTATCTTTCGCGCACATCAGCTACTGCGATATGTAGTTCGTCAAGCCAGACTACGAAGCCCATGTCCTGCCCTAACTGCGGAGCCCCGGCAAGGCAGCGGGAATGTGAATACTGCGGCACGGTACTGTGGTACTAAAAAGTAAGGAGCCAACTGATGAACGACTTTGATTTTGACTGCGCGCAAAAGAAGCGCATCGCCCGAGGGGCGTTCAACCGCAAGGGCACAACCAACCGGAAGGGATGCCGCCTTCCGCATGAAAATTTGACTAAGAAGGAGCTGGAAAAATTGAACGGAGAAGTCTTTACCCTGAGCATTACGAGACCGATCACATGGGAGCAGTTCAAAAAGCTCCCCAACAATCTCCAAGAGGAGTACCTCGACACCCAGATCAAGCGCTTCGGTGTGGGGCTCACCACCATCGGGCGCGACCTGTTCGGGCTGAAGGGCAGCGACAGTATGCTGGCGAACTACGTGCGGGATCACGATCTCGACATCGTCTCCGCGCCGCCGGGCCGACAGCCAAAAGCGGCGCTGGATAGCTGGAAGCGCTGGATTTCCCCCGCGCCTACAATCGCGCCGGAAAGCGAGACCAGCGAAGTCCAGTACACACACTGTGAACCCGCCCCCAGCGCAATGGGGAGCGACGAGAACACCACCAAGCCCTTCCGCGCTCACGACCACAAGGCCGACCCGCTGCTCCAGCTTTTCACGGACTGCGGACTGGAGCGCGATGAGCTGACAGAGGACGTGCCGGAGAACATCTACCCCCTCACCGGAATGAACCTGGAGCTGAAGGGTACGCCCATCGACATCCTCGCCACCCTCCGCATGAGCTTCCCCGCGCTGCTGGACAAGGACAAGACCTACCGCTTCACCATCAAGGCCGACACCTTCGTCATCAGCCCTCCGGGTAGAGCGCTGTGAAGTACCAACCCGAACGCCACCAGCGCCTGGCCGAGGAGTTCTGCATGGCGCACCCCCGCTGCGGGCTGTTTCTCCAGATGGGGCTCGGGAAAACGGTGGTGACGCTGACGGCGCTGCGGCGGCTGATGTTCGACGAGTTCGCCGTCTCGAAGGCCCTCGTCATCGCGCCCCTGAACGTGGCGCGGGACACCTGGACGCGAGAAACGGCGAAGTGGGACCACCTCAGCGATCTTCGGATCGCCAAGGTGCTGGGGACGGAGAAGGAGCGCATCGCCGCCCTCTCTGCCCCGGCAGACATCTACGTCATCAACCGGGAGAACGTGGTGTGGCTGGTGGAGTGGCTGGCACGGGAGAAGAAACCGTGGCCTTTTGACGCCGTGGTAATCGACGAGCTCAGTTCGTTCAAGAGCGCAACGGCGAAACGCTTTCGGGCGCTCCGGCGGGTGATCGGACAGGCGCGCGTGGTGATCGGGCTCACCGGCACCCCAGCGCCCAACGGGTACATCGACCTCTGGCCGCAGGTCTATCTCCTCGACAGAGGGGAGCGGCTCGGGGGAACCGTATCGGCTTTCCGCAATACCTACTTCAGCCCCGGAGCGCACAAGGGCCATATCGTCTACGAGTGGAAGCTGAAGCCCGGCGCGAAGGACCAAATCGACACAACCCTTTCGGATATCTGCCTGTCCATGAAGGCCGAAGACTGGGTCCATCTACCAGACATCATCTTCCGGGAAACTGTTGTGCGGATGTCACCCGAGGAGCGCGCCGTCTACGATCGCTTTCAGAACGACCGTGTCCTGCCCCTGCTGGGGGAGGCGCTGTCGGACCCGGAGAACTTCACCAGCCTGGTGGCCGGCGATACGGCAGCCATCACGGCGAACAAGCTGCTCCAGATGGCGAGCGGGGACGTTTACGATGACGCGGGCGGTGTGTTCCACATCCACGACCGGAAGCTGGACGCCCTGGCGGACATCATCGAGGCGGCGAACGGGGAGCCGGTGCTGGTGTTCTACTCCTACAAGCCCGGAGCGGCGGCGATCCGGAAAAGATTTCCGGATGCCGTACAGCTCGGCGACTGCGGAATGACGACGCCGGAGCTCATCGACCACTGGAACGCGGGCGAGATACCCCTGCTCCTCTGCCACCCGGCCAGCGCCGGCCACGGGCTCAACCTTCAGGAGGGCGGCCACATCGTCGTGTGGTACGGACTGCCCTGGTCTCTGGAGCTCTACCAGCAGGCCAACGCCCGCCTGCACCGCATGGGGCAGAAGCAGGCCGTCGTGGTCCAGCACATCCTCTGCGAGGACACCATCGACGAGCGGGTCCTCGACGCGCTCCGACGCAAGGATGCTACGCAGAACGCCCTGCTGGATGCCCTCAACAAGTATGTGAAAGGAGAAACCTAAAGTGCCACGTTACATCTGTCCAAAGTGCCATGAGACTTTTGACGAACCTTTTAGAACGACGGACCCCATCTCCGGGTCGTGGGACTGCTGCCCCATGTGCGGGTACGTGGACTTCGAGCCCGCGTGCCAGTGCCGGGGCTGCCGCAAGGACCTGACCTACAGCGAACTCATCGGGGGCGAGTACTGCGCCGAGTGCGTGGACGACGCCATCCGTGACCGCCCAGACCTGGTGCGGGAGTACCTGAGCCTGGACGACGTGCGGGAGAACTTCGCGGACTTCCTCGCAGAGATGCGCTGGGCGCCGTGGCGGGAGAAGGTGCGGCGCTATGAGTAAGCAGTCCGAAGCACGCCATCGGGACTACACCTACGACAACACCCTGCGCTGGACCGTCAACCCGGACGAGGAGTTCATCCGCGCCGTTGCGGCGAGTATCATCTCCCAGGCCGTGGAGGACTGGATCGGGCTCATCCACCTGGAGGAGAAGGCCAGGACGGAGGCAGACCCGCACGCGCTGGGGATGACGAAGCAACAGACCTGCGGCTCGGCCAGCTACGTCGAGATCAGGCGGTTCTTCAACAGCGACTACGGCGAGATGCTCTGCGGTACCATCGACCTCAACCCGGCAACCGTTCTCCGGTGTATGGAGCGCTGGCTGTACGACTACCGGGAAGACGGCGTGCTGCCGAAGCGCATCCACCAGCTACCAAACGACCGAAAGGAGGGGCGGAGATGTTCGACCCGAAGGAAATCTACGGCCAGATCAGCCTGCGTCAGGTCATCGGCGACGCGCAGGTGAAGTGGAGCCTGGAGCTCAAGGACTGGCCCTGTGACGAGATCGCCTACATCGGGCTGGAGAACAAGCGCGGGAGCAAGGAGTACGTGCTCATCGCTCCAGGTTGTACCGTTGACGGTACAACCGCCAGTCTGCGCGCTGCGGTGGACCGGCTCAAGAAGGAGGCTGCGCGTAGTGGCTTTTGACGACGTGCGACTGTTCCTCGAAGGCGCCAAGGACATCCACCTCAAAACCGCCGACCTGAAAGAGCGCGTGCGGAACCTCGACAGCGCCGCTCAACGTGTGACCGCCAACCTCAACGGGATGCCGCGAGGCGGGGGCGCGGATCGGGAGCAGCTCCTGTCCGCCCTCGCCGATGCGCGAGACCGTCTGGTCCTGGACATCGCCGAGGAGGAACAGCGGAAGATCGAGATCGGAGACTTCATCGACCGCGTCCCCACCTCAGCGGCGGGGCGGGCGGTGCTGCGCCGCCGGTATCTCCACTACGAGAGCTGGAAATCCGTGCGGAAATGGCTGGCCGCGCACCAGATGAGCTATTCCGCGCAGAGTGTCTACCGCATCCACGGCGAGGCGATCAGCGCTGCCAGGGTGCTGTGGAGCCGAGAACACAACAGCCCGTGAGGGCGGAAGGAGACAGACAATGACAGGACAAGTGTACAAGAACCGAGGACAAGGCGGCGGACGCGGACGCCCGCTCCGCCGGAGCGTGGCCGAGCTCTACCCCGTGGACGGTTGCACACTCGGGGCCCAACGCGCAACCATGTGTACCGGAGAGGTGTGCGCCCGCTGCGGCTGGAACCAGGACGAGATGACCCGCCGGCAAAAAGTGATGCGGAACGGCGGGTTGACGCCGGACCCCGAGACCGGGCTGAACAGGCTGGTCGTAACAAAAAGGAGCGCACTATGAGACGCCCCAATGATAGGGAGATCATCGCCATCGGGGTCTCCGCTATGCTTATCATCTTCGTGCTGCTTTGCGTAGCACTGGCAAAAACTGTTTAATTTTTGAAGGAGGAAAACATCATGTTGCACATCACCATCACCCAGAACGACGAGACACTGGTGGACCTCGACACCAAGGTCATCATCGGAGCCTTTGACAAGGACGAGGAAACCACGGCGCAAATGGTCTTCATTGAGCGGGCAAGCACCGTCGAAATCGAAGCCGTGATCGACAGCGCGGAGAAGGCCATCAAGTCTTGCCTAAGGCTGTCGCCGAAGATCGCGCTGCTTCACGCCGCACGCGGCCTCGATCTGGACCCGGACGACAAGGAGGGCGACTGACATGAACGAGTACCCGAAAATTCCCAACATCTACAAGCGTGAGGAGTACGGCAACAACCGGCTCCTGATCGGCGAGTACAGCACGCCGGAGCTGGAGTACCTGGCCGGGTGCGACTGGGAGTGGACCGAGAAGGTGGACGGCACCAACATCCGCATCATGTGGGACGGGCACCGCGTCACCATCGGGGGACGGACCGAGCGGGCGCAGATACCCGCACATCTGGTGGCGCGCCTGACGGAGCTGTTCCTCGGTGAGAACAAAGAGGAGCTGTTCGAGCAGAACTTCGGCGAGAAGGAGGTCATCCTGTTCGGCGAGGGCTTCGGCGAAAAGATCCAGAAGGGCGGCGAGCTCTACGGCCAGGTGGACTTCATCCTGTTCGACGTTCGCGTCCGTGGGATGTGGCTGGAGCGCGAGGCGGTGAACGGCATCGCCGACATCTTCGGCGTTCGCAGCGTCCCTGTGGTCGGCCACGGTACGCTCCCCGAGGCGGTGGAGTACGTGGCTACGCACCCGCAGTCCAAGCTGCGCGACGCGGAACTGGAGGGCATCGTCGCCCGGCCCAGCGTGGAGCTGCGCGCCCGGAACTGCGACCGCATCCTCGTCAAGGTCAAGTGCCGCGACTTCCCGAAGGAGGGCTAACCCGTGAACAAAAAAGCCCGTAAGCAGGCGGAAATTGACAGCACACCGGCGATGGTGACCTTCGCTGTCCCGATGTTCAAGGCGGACCTAGAGGAGTTCCGGGAGTACTGCAAGACCATCGAAGCCGACCCCCGCACAGTGGTGTACGGCTTCATCAAAGCGGTCATCAACGGCCAGATCGACGTGATGCCCCCGAGCAACGCGCCGTTCACGCAGTAAGGAGGAGCGCATGAAGAAAACGCTGAAGGTCCTCGGCACGGTTTACCGTGTCGAGGTCCGCAAATACAAGGACGACCCGTTCTTCGCCGAGGACCAGATCAACGGGTACTGCGACGCCAACCAGAAGCTGATCGT